>JAABUJ010006738.1_pt1 | contig 10983 bp, 7 predicted proteins | sample 5559131 | NCBI WGS metagenome assembly JAABUJ01 (sample SAMN10711875, study PRJNA513366) | rock metagenome | isolation source: Antarctica rocks | place: Antarctica: Victoria Land, Mt New Zealand nord | collected 2016-01-07 | reverse complement strand
AATATCACAAGAAACTAATCTTTAATATAGTGAAAATAATTATTTATAATATTGTTTTAGAAATGTTTTAATTAAAGCAACACAATTTAGAAGTTGACTAAAATACACAAATACTTAGATTCGCACAATGTGATCACACAATTCATATTTAATCTACGCATTAACAACGTTCGATAATAGATAAAAGATTAAGTCGAAATTTGATCGCAAGTAACGAATTTGCATTCTCGCAAAAGAACGTTTCAATAAAGTTCAACTTAATAAGTATCGACACAAATTAGCTAAATTACAAAGTCAAAGTAAATGAAAAAAATTGCGAATTTTCTAAGAGCTCTAAACTATTTGATATAACGAGAAAATCGCTAAAGTACATATTACGAATATACAACAATTAAGAGCATTTGTTTCAAAAAGAGAAAATGATCGAAACTTTATTTAAACATTAATCGTAAAATTATAAGATTAAACTGAATTAAACAAGCAATTTACGTTTAAATCTATATATGTTCTATTCAAAAAAAAGCTAAAAACACTTCGCGAATACTTGACAAAAAACGAAAAAAAAAAGAATTTATAAAAAATTCTTAATCACAAGAAAAATACTTGATTTTCTTTGTACTTAAGAAGAACAAAACTTTTCGTCTATGTGTCGATTATCGAAAGCTAAACAATATTACGATTAAAAATCGATATTTATTACTTAATATTAACGAGCTTTAAAATCGATTGTTCGAAGTGAAGTACTTCATTAAATTAAACTTACAAGAAGCGTACAATCAAATTAGAATGAAAACAAGAAAAGAATGAAAGATAACTTTTCGCATACGATATAAATTGTACAAATACACAATAATGTCGTTCAAATTCACGAACATCTCGACAACGTATCAAGAAATAATTAATAATGCATTACGACAATATCTAAATCAATTTGTCATAGCATACTTGAACTAGATTAATCGTTAAATTAAGAATCGATATCAACTTTTTAACTCGATTCAAATACTCGATATTAACATCGTAATTCGACTCAAATACTTGATATTAACATCGTAATTCGATTTGATATCGACTCGATTTCTAACTTGATTCGAGTTATCGATTCGAATCGTCAAACAATCGAAAATGTCGTCATAATGTTAAGAATTTCTATTTTTAAATTTATTACGTTACGACTTTCGAAAGATCTATGCGTCAAGAACGAAACAATTTTCTTCTTTATTATTATTTTATTATTTGCATTATTTTATTGCATTATTATGCAACATTTTAAGAAAAAAATTATAGAATTTAACACACAATTTATGTCTACAAATTCTACTACTAAATCGCTTCATGTCTTGGCGAATCGAGTCGAGAATTTGAGTCGATATTCGATATTAACATCGTAACTTGACTCGAATACTTGATATTAACATCGTAATTCGAATCGACTTTTCGATATTAAAATCTTGACTTAATTCAAGTCTTGACGAGCTAGAAACTTGACTCGAACTCGATAACTCAACTCGACGCGATTAGTCTAACTTGAACAACATCATAATTTACTTAAATATTTTGAAAAAACATATAAATTATGTTTTCAAAGTACTAGAATGTTTGAATAAAAAAAATCTACATCTTAAATTAAAGAAATGCGAATTTCATCGAAAAGAAATTGATTTTCTTAAATTTGTCGTTGAACGACATAAAGTACGCATAAATCTCGAAAAACTACGAGCAATTAAAGAATGAAAATTATCTATTAACGTCAAAAAAGTTTAATTCTTTTTAGATTTTATAAATTACAACAAAAAATTCATCAAGAATTACTTAATTAGCGCGATATCATTAACAAATCTTACGAAGAAAAAGACGTCATAAAAATGAAAATTAACAAAAGAGAAATCATTTTAGAATTTTAAGCTAAAATGCTTAAAGAAATCAATACTAAAAATGTACGATTTACGATTGTCAAATAAGATTAAAATTAACGCATTAAATTTAGTTATCGATGTATACTTCAATTAAAAGCATAAAAACATATAACATTTAATAACATATCTTTCGAAAAAACTTTCGTTAATCAAATAGAATTATAATTTTTACAACAAAAAGCTATTCGCTATTGTAATCTTTCTAAAATCATAAAAAGTATACATCGAAGAATTATTAAAATTTACGATTCTTATAAATTATAAGAATCTTTTATACTTTATTATTATTAAACAATTTAATAAAAGACAAATGCGATAATTAGAGCAACTTGAACAATACAAGTTCAAAATATAATATATATTAAACAAAGATAACGACAAAGTAGACGCATTTAACAAAAGAAATGATCATATAAAAACGAAGAAATTGTTTAATTACAATATACTTAAGATTAACAAAAACGAATCACTATTAATAAACAAATACAAGTTGAATGCTATTTTACAAATACTTAAAGACAATAAAGAAGAGTTTTTAATAAAAAAAGAAAAATTCTAGATATTTATCGACAAAATTAACAAATGTATAAAGAAACATTATGATAAATTATTGCAAAAACATTTGAAAGTGATCAAAACTCTTTAGCTTTTACGCTAGCATTGTTAGTTTTCTTAAATGAAACAAGTTGTTAAGATATATATTAAACGATGCCTTAGCTATTAGCAAAACAAACATGATACATATGCGAACTATGACGAAATTCAATATTAGAAATTATTTAAATCGTTATAAGATAAAGTTACGATAAACTTTATTATTACGTTGTTTAAGTCAACGAACTTAGCAATTGAAAACAAATATAATTCAATATTAATAATAGTTGACAAACTTATTAAGTATTCACATATTATCGCATGCAAGAAGAAGTTTATAACAAAACAACTAAAATACATTGTATTAAATCGACTTATACAATATTACAATATATTCAAAGAATTAATTAGTAACAAAGACAAGCTCTTTACGTCTAATTATTAAAAGAGGCTTTTATTAATGTTAAAAACAAGACTTAAAATGTTCATTGTCTATTATTCGATTACAAATAATTAAATAGAGCGAACAAATCAAAGTTTAAAACAATATTTAAAACATTACGTTAATAATACTTACAACAATTGAGTATCACTTTTATTTATAACTTAACTAGCATTGAATGCAAAGATTTCGAATATCACTAAAATAACTTCATTTTTCGTCAATTATAACAAAGAATTTAATTTCTTCGAAAAAGAGCAAAAGCATCTATTAGCACAATTAGTCATTAAAAGAATAACGACATTAAAAAAGATATACGACAATATCTCAAAAATGCAAAAAAAATCAATTAAATATTAAAACAAAAAACGAAAAACGACATCTTAACTAAAGAAAAAATATATATATATTTTTTTACGAAAAATCTTAAGACAAAAAAGTTAAGCAAGAAATTAAATTATGTCAAAGTCGAATCGTTTCTTATTAAGAAAACAAAGAAATTAATTAATTACGAACTCGACTTATTCAAGAACGTCAAAGTATTTCTAGTATTTTATATCTTATTGTTAAAATTAGCGAATTCAATCACGCCTTTATAGAACACATTTTATTTTCATTCACAAAAAGAAAAATAATATAAGATTGAAAAAATTCTAAAACAAGAAAATAAAAAATGTTTTATTAAGTAAAAAAGATATTTTATCTCGAAAAATACATGAAAGTCAAAGAAAAATCTTAATCGTTGTTAGAATCTTTTAAGAAAGTTTCATCAAAGCTAGACAAAAAGACGATAACTTAATTTCAATTAATCGAAAGTTAAAATCATTTGAACGACATATCGAATAGCAATTCGAAAGTCTTTGCAACAAGCTTAGCAAAGAGCGCTTTATTTATCTCTAAATCGCCAATATTCTTTCACTCTAATATGATCATTTCTTTCTCTTTATCTTTTAGAAAATTTAGTTATTTTTTTAAACGACTTAACTTAGCACGCGTTTCGCGCATTTCTTTTTTTAAACGTAATCATTTTTTATGAATTCGTTTAATCGAAGCGAACGAGATTGTCAAATCATAATTACGACTTAATCGCACACATTTTACACAATTTTCGAAATTATCGTTCACACAATAGACTTTATTAGACATCGCACAATTGCGACAAGGACGCATCGCTAAACACGCAAAATCTAGAGCGTCAAAAAATTCTTTTTTACGAAAAGAAAATTTTTTAATATTAATTTTTCTTGAAGGCATTGTGAGAAGACATTAAATTTTCGAAATAAAAACTCTAAAGAAGAAAAATAGTGTTACGAGCTTATTTAAGCTATATTAGTGATTTAGATTCTACGCGCTATTAGCAAATCTATTATTATGTTCGATATGTTCGACAAACGAACAAGACGAACAATTTATATTTTCTTAATATATAGAAACTAGAAATACGACTTCTTTATAAATTGTACTTAATTTATCTTAAGTCTTTACTTATTGACATTGTTACTTTGATTCATTGAATCATTTGTGAAAATTTATTGAACATAAGATTGTTTATAATTGCAATTCTTGTTATCGAATGATTGCTTGCATTGTTTGAAGACGTCTACAAATCTCTTTAATAGCATAATTCTCTCTAATATCTTTTACGAAAGTACTAGCGTAACACTTATCGAGTAAATTATGTCGTCGTTTAGTTTCTTTGCTAAAGAGATTTTCGCATTAATATTTGCTTGCTTTGTTAATTTTAATTAACTTACAAAAAAACTTTGAACAAAATTAAGAAATTTAACGAGATTAAAATAAATTATGCATTCGATAAATTATATAATACGCTAATTTTCTCTTGTTTCTTTTGCTCTATTATATTATTAATTATCGATATATATAACATAAATTGCGTAGTTCTAAAGAATAAACTTTTGCATCGTTGCTTTCTCTATTAAACAATTAATCTTTATTATACAAATAAACGAGAAACTTTAGTTAAGACGCGTATCTTTCGCATATTTTTTTAGAAACGCGTGTTAAAATTTTATTGCATTAGTAGTTATGCATTGTAATAACAAACAACTATGTTATCTTGTATACAATGCTTACATTGTTCGCGTTTTTTTATATTATTATTCGATATAATTTCGCTTTTTTTTATTAGAAATAGCATTTATAGTTCGTTTAATATTATTTTCGCAATTAAGATCAATTTTGCGATAGTAAAGAGTCGCATATAGATATTTCAATTTGTACAATTTTTTACATCAAAAGTTAATAAGCTTTCGCTTTAGCGTTCGTTCTAAGTGCGTTTTGCAAAAAAAATGAAAGATCTCTTGCTTATCGATCTTAAGATCGCGAAAAAACATGCGTACAACTTGTTGTTTTATAGCGAAGTTGTCGATAATAATATATTTATATTGTTAAGCTCTAGTTTACGTCTTAATTTGTCTTAAAAAGATCTTAACTATGTTGCTATTTTTATTATTAATTAACAAATAAGTTGCGAAAATTTATTAATTGTGTTCGAAGCGTATTATAATAGTAAATAGTCTTTATTGCAAGACATTAAAATTGTAAGTAACATTAAGCAATATTAAATAATTGCGTTTAGTAAGAATGCGAATATGTTCTATAAAAAAATCGTTAATAAAACAATGTTTTTTCGACATTATAATTTCGACAAATTAATAATATTTTTGATCTTATTTTGCAAATGCAATTTCAACGCTCTTATTTAATTCTTTCTTGTTATTTTTTTTGATCTCTTTGTTTCTCTTTTCGATTATTAACTTTTTAAATAGTATATTTGATTCAAAGGCTTGCAAGTTTTCGAGACAATTATTTAATTAAAGTTTTATAACTTTCGAGAGTCTCGCATGCGAGAATCGAGATATTTTTAAGAAAAATTCTAATTGACGTTGTGAATAATTTTTAGATCAATGTTTTAATTGTCAACTTAACAAAGAGCAACATTATTAGCATTTTATTTAATGTTTTGCAACAATCTATTAATGTTAATAGAAACATAATCTTTAATAATTTCTTCAACGACGATCTTCTTAATTGCGTTATTGATTTTGACGAAATCGAAGTACTCCAAGATGTAATTGTGCTTCGCACAATCGTTATAATGTTATATATTCGCAAACTTTATCTTATTGAAGAGCTTGTATTTCTTAACGATTTTAAGTTTTATGTCGCAAAAAAAAACGACGTATATTTGTTTCGATCGTTCTAATAGATTTTGCGTCTTAGTTGTCGATTGTCTTCAAAAACGACAATACTAGTAAATTGTTTACGTGTTTTTCTTCGTTCGAAGACGCGTCTAATTGAGAATTCAAATATTAGAAACAAAAAATCATAGACAATTGTAATTCTTTTCTTCTAGTATTTGAAAATTGTTATTGAAGACACGTCGACAAATCTCTTTTAGATTAAGAGAAACGCGAAGAAGAATAAAGTCGATAAAGAAGAAGAAAAGAACATTAGAATTGCGAACGATGCTCAATTGACTATCGATGTCGAGGTTCGAAACGTCGATAATCTAGCTATTCAATTGACTATTCAATTGAGCGACGATAAGGGCAGCAAGAGAAGGGGAAAAGGAAGAACCCATGGCGATAGTACTATAGGCAAGGGGGGTGATTCTAATGATGTTTAATGGCGACGACGAGGTCAAAATGTGAACAGAAAATGGCAACGAGAATATTGTTTACTTCTCACGAAATTACTGTGGCAGTGTCACCAAATTTGATGGGGAGATGGCTGCATCCCCCTGCAGAAACTAGTAAATAATAAAAATACAGAACGCCTGCATTATAGAAGCTCCCGAATATTGACGAAGGAGCTCAGAGGTTCCTATGACTAGATCTAAGCCATCGACACCTGTCTCGATGGCTAATTTGGCATCCCCCATATGGCATCTCACATTTACGGAAATTTTGCTCGTTAGACAACATTGATAATTGGTGAAGCCAATACTGACGGGTCAGGATTTTGGCCTGTAAACCAAGCTTGCAAATTGCTTCAATGTCCCTTCTCGACTGTTCGCTAGCGGCGGGAGAGGTCAACTCGATGTAGTCCACACCGAAATCATCGAGCATACGGGCGATCTTGATTTTGGTGTCAGTGTCGAAGAACGCATTGGCGAATTGTTCACCCTCTCGAAGTGTAGACTCGATAATCTTGAATCTTGAAACATTAGAAAGGAAACCTCCCACAGGCTTATAGGGGTTTAAACGAGTGGGCGAGCTGAGCTGACCACCGTTTGAGCCATCTCCATTATGGTTTAGGGAACCCATGATGGCGAGTACGTCAGGGGTGAGAAAATAAGGATGGTAACTGTTTCGAGTGGTTGGACTCAAGTTTTTCCTGTGCGCTTTCGATAATCCCGTGCGTTTGGCGAGGGGCTAGGCGGAATCAGATAACCCTGGTCGAACCCTGTCAGGGGCAGGCGACTCCTCTGACGTAAGTGGGGTTATTTTGGTGTAGAACAGGTACTACTCGGGTCGCCCAAAAGTTTGTTCCCTTCCTGATACAGTTAGCCGGCTACTGTACGCTTTTCGGCCAATCAGTCGCTGGACCCTTGTGTGCTTTTCTGCCAAGCACGAATTGTCGATCAAGAGATTGGTCCACAAGCGAGCCACAGCTGGCTAACCCAAACAGGAAACGAACTCATTCCTGGGCGACACGATTACAATATAACGCCCCAACTACGTATCAGCTCATCTTTCACGACATTTGAGTATAGCTGATGTTGGATTGCCAGATCGACTAATTTTGCACAACGACATCAGTCTAGGCACAATGTCTGCTAACCCATCAGCGCCCCCGATCCTACCTTGAGCCAGCATGCCGTCGGTCGACACCACGCCCCACACTTCCTCTGGAATCACTACATCCACTACCGGTGACCGACATATCCCTGCCTCTGTCCGCCCCGATGGTTCAGTCAGAAAAGAAATAAAGATCAGACCGGGCTACAAGCCTCCGGAGGACGTCGAAGTCTACAAGAATAGGACAGCCGAATCCTGGAAGACGCGAGGCTCCGGTGGCGTCCCTGGTGCTGCGACGGTAGACCAAGACGGCGACGGAACAATCACCAACAATAAAAATGCGAAACGGAGGGAAGCGCGGAAGCGAGCTAAGGCCGCGGAGGAGACGACCCAAGATGGCTTCGAGGAAGCGGTAACACAAACCAATGGTGGACCGAGAGCAGCGGATGACAACTCAGGACCTACCGGGAGCAAACTCAGGAGGATTGGGGGGACTCAAAGCGCAGAGCCAACTGAGCAGGCAGACCTGGAGGCGGAGAAGGAGAAGCAGGCGCGAAGTCTGAAGAAAAAGCTGCGGCAAGCGCGAGAGCTCCGGGAGAAGAAGGATCAGGGGCAGAATCTGCTACCAGAGCAGTTTCAGAAGGTCATCAAGATCAATGAGCTGATACGGCAGCTCGACAGCCTTGGATTCGACGCTGAGGGAAATCCTAGGTGAGGCTTCCATGAAAGTAAAGGAACGGTCGAGCTACAAGCGATCCAAACCCGGTTCGATCAGTGAGTCTTTGATCGCCTCATTGGTAGCGCCATAGTGGCACTCCCATACTAGTATCTTCGTCGTTAGAGCTGATCCAATGGCTTGGTATGTTACACAACTACAGAGCTACAGGGTGGGTCTTCGAGGTCTAATGTCTGAAGGCTAGTGGCTGAGCGACGCCTACCTCTTTCTTTCTTCCTACGCTGGTCCTGTTCGTTTCGAGATGGGCGGAGGAAAGTCTAGATCGTTGAGTGCTCGTAGCATTATCCTTTGCTTGTGCTTCGACGTTGGCCCGATATGTCATGCTAGACTTGAGGGGAGATACGAGGTCGTCGTGGCCGTCCGAAGGCCTGATAGATCAAGACTTCGCAAAGCTTATACCGAGGGGGCGTCCACCTACTGGGTGGCACGAACTTCTAGACTCGCCGTTCCAACAGAGCGGAGAGCTTCGTCATTTTGGTAGTAGCCTGGCCTTCAGTTTGCTTCTGTCGCGGGACCCTGCCGTCGCCACTTTGTAGGTATATCCGCAAGGTTGACGCTGATGGTAGGATGGAAGAACCACTGCAACCCTGTTTTCTCCTCTTTGTCAAATAGCCCTCTTGCAACCTCTCTTGCGGATCTCACACAATCGTTGAGCCCAACGCCCGTGTAACTGTTCCCTGCAACTCTTAATCTACCTTTGAAATTCTCCAAGAGTCGACTGCCCTGCTCCAAACGATCGCGGTGTCCTACCGTATATTGCGGTATACAATTCTGTTGGAGCGACACTCGTGTAGCGTCCGGTTCTGCATTGATTCCCAGATGTCTCAGTAAAACCGCCTTTGCCATTTTGGCACCTTCGAGCTCATCTGGAAAAGCGTCCCAGTCGTCCCACCAATGGCCACCAAGCATGACCGTAACTTTAGTCCCAGGAATATCATCTTGGCCGATGGTGGCGTCAGAGTCAAAGACGACACCTAAGGCTCTTTCCGGATTCTGTACGAATGGGATTGAACGTGGAATGAGGTAGCCGAAGCCATGGACGGGAAGTATAGAAGGATTAGAATAGAAGAGGTTGACGACCATGACCGAGACGGAAGGTATCTCGTCAAAAGGATAGAGCATTCGACTGCCGTATCCATTTTTCACCACTTGGTGCAACGTTTTAGCAGATATTGTTGATACTACGTGCGAGAACAGACGAGGGGTCTCGTTCGATTCAAGAGATTTCTTACTACTTTGAGTAGACAAGCGGACCTTAGAAAATCAGCTAGGGAGCGATTGGAATGACAATTGAGCCATTTTTGGTTTGAGCGTCCGGACATACCTGGCCACTTGCTTCCTCGTCGAGTCGTAAGTCTTTCACAATAGTCTCCCTTTCTATTTGTACCATCGGATTCTGCACCAGGCTAGCCTCAAGCTCGTAAGCAAGCTGCCCTAGACCGCCTTTCAACGAGTAAACACTCGATGCTTCGACAGTCTTCATGGTATCTGAAAGCGGGCGCTCGCCCAGTTCGCCCAGCATGCTCAAATCATGTAGGGAGAAGCGAGCCTTCCCTCTTGCGGCTCTCATACCTCGATTTACTGAGCCAGACGACCGTTCGTAATCCCACAATGAAGGTAGGATAGAACGTATACTTAGTTTTTCGATGTCGCCAGCATAGATGCCATGCAAAACGGCAGACACAAGATTCTCAGCCACTTTTGAACTCCGACGTCGAGCGAAAAAAGATGCAATGGACTCATCTAAGGGAGGTAGATCTCCCCTAGGTGCAAGCAAATCATATATGACAGCCGAGAAAACTCCATCAAACGCAGGCTCACTTAACACAGTGGAGAAAGCTTCGAATATACTCATGCCAGGGCCAGGCATTTTGACAAGATGATCGGGGTAGTAGACATATCGGTTCTGGGCAGCGACAGAGTTCTTGGACGTAGCTAGGATCTTGTGTTGGATCCCAAGATCCCGGATCTGTACGCTCAAATCAGTACATCCTAAGCCATCTACAAGCTTCATTTGGTCGACCCTACCAAGTCCAGGGTAAGCACTCCGTTCGGAATATTCGGTCGTAGTGTCCTGGGGCCTTTTTCAAATATGACTTTGCCATGACTGGTTTCAACCACTTCTGAGTGCAGCCATCCGCCTAAACGCTTTCCACCCTCAAGAAGGGTGATGCGGATTCTCGGCGATGCCTTGGAGAGAAAATATGCACTTGCTAGACCGGTGATACCGCCCCCGATGACTGCCACATTTTCGACATCTTTGGAGCTTTCAACTTGGCGTTGAAAACTTTCCGAGTTCGCACTGTACCATCGCCGCACCTTGGAAAGATAAAGTGCTCTAGTATTACATCGCCAAAGAGACTGCGCAAGAACTTCAAAGAGGGTCGTGGGACGTAAAGCAATTATATGCATTAAAAAAACATTCGGAGAGCTTGGAGCTCACTGTGCGGAGACCAGACTGGCGAGTGCATTCTATCCGGCACCTTAGGGAGCACACGAAGTCCAGCTTTGGAAAGGCGCGGATGATCTGCG
>JAABUJ010006736.1_pt1 | contig 10983 bp, 12 predicted proteins | sample 5559131 | NCBI WGS metagenome assembly JAABUJ01 (sample SAMN10711875, study PRJNA513366) | rock metagenome | isolation source: Antarctica rocks | place: Antarctica: Victoria Land, Mt New Zealand nord | collected 2016-01-07 | reverse complement strand
GTGGGCCTGGGCGGGGGGAGCGCCCGCGCCGCGTCGGCCCCCACGCCCACACAGACGCCCGTGCCGACCGCGACACCGTACCCGACGTACACGCCGGCGCCGGCCCCGACCGCGACGCATCACCCGACGCTCGCGCTCTCGGCGAGCCAGGGCATGCCCGATACCAGCCTCGTCGTCGTCGGCGCCGACTTCCCCGATGGAGAGGTCACGCTCTACTGGGACGGGGCCTATCTGGCGCGCGGCACGAGCGCGGACAGCTACGCGCACATCGACACGCGGGTCCCCGCCACGGGCGGCGCCGTCGTCCTGGGGCCGCACGAGGTGCGCGCCGTCGGCCCCGACCGCACCTCGGCCAGCGCCTTCTTCACGATCGCGCAAACGTATCATCCCAAGGTCACGCTGACGCCCACGCACAGCGCGCCCGTGACCGGCACGGTGGTCAGGGTGGACGTGTCCGGCTTCGCGCCTAACCAGACCGTCACTTTCGCGTGGGATCGCGTCGGCGGCGCGCACATCTTCGCGCACGGGAGCGTCGCCGACGACAACGGGGACACCAGCGCCGACCTCATCCTGGGCACGGACCCCACACCCGGCGTCGGCACGCATCGCCTCTACGCCTGGGGGACCGGCCCGACGCTCGCCGCGTCCGCGTCGTTCACGGTGGACCCGCCCCCGCCCGCCTGCGGCGGCATCCTGAACTTCACCGTCCCCTGGATCAGTTGGACCGTCTGCTACGACCCCTTCGGCCAGCTCGGTTCCTGGCTCGGCCACGGGGCCACCGCCGGGGCCAACGCCATCGGCGCGCTCGTCGCCAGGGATTTGACCACGCAGCAGGACTACACCCAGATCGACAAGCTTAAGCAACCCTTCGCGACGATGCAGGATCTCGCGCGCGACCTGTTCGGGGTGCTGTTCCTGGCCGGGGCGCTCACCTGGTACGCGCGGCACCTGGGCCTGGGGCCGGGCGGCGAGGCGGCCACGCAGATGGTCGAGGGCGGGCTGGGCCTGGCCGTCACCACCGCGCTCCCCTGGCTGATGCACCTCTACATCGTGGCGGTCAACGGCGCCTCGAAGATGATCCTGGCCGACCCGAACAACCAGGGCGGGGCCGCCATCGGCGCGCTGGCGGGCCACCTCGTCAACGCCGCCCTGCTCTCGGCCCTCACCGGCGATCCCATCTTCCTGGTGGTGGTCGTCGGCTTCATCGTCCTCTTCTTCGTGCTGCTCGTGCTCATCGCCATCACGCGCACCATCGGCACCCTCTACGGCGCGGCGGTGTACCTGGCCGCCCCCGTGGCCTCGATCTGCATGGTCACGCCGCTGACGCGCGCGGTGGCGGTCACCTGGGCGCGGCTGTGGTTCAGCCTGACGCTGTGGGGGGTAAGCTACGCCATCGCGCTCGTGTCCGTGCGCGCGATGGTGGCCGCGTTCGGGAGCGACGGGCTGCAATCGCTGGCCCTGGCCCTGGCCGGCGCGCTGGTGCTCTATGGCGCCCCGCGCCTGGGCGACGCCCTGCTCGGCGGCGGGGCCTCGCGCGCCCTGGGCATCGGCAACGTGCCCTTCCTCGGGACCGCCGCGCGTGCCGGGTTGGCGGCCGCTACCGCTGGGGCCGGCGGCGCGGCCGTCGCGGCAGGCGGCGAAGGGACAACGGGAGGTGTGCCGGCCATGCCCTCGGTGACGGAGATGCCCAACGCCAGCGTGTCCGAGATCGCGTCGATCGCGCCGCCGATCAACGCCGAGTGGGGGCTGATCGAATGAGCGTCACGAACGGGGTCAAGCGGGCGGCGCGCGCGACGGGGCGCGGCCTCTATATCCTGGCCGTGCCCAAGACGGTGCGCCGCTCGACGGACGAGTTGCGCGGGGTGGAGATGTCACCCGCCCTGGGCCTTGTGCTGCGGATCGCCGCGCTCCTCGTGCTCGCGGGGACGGTCCTGGCGGTCCACGCCGTCGGCCACCCCCTCCTGGGCCTCGCCCGCGCCGCCCTCTTATTGCTTGGGGCCGTCGTGATGCTGGCCCTCTCGGGCGCGCTCGCGCCGCAAGGGCGCTTGGTGGGGCGGCTCTTGCTGTCCTACGCCAAGCGGGAGAGCGCGCGCCGAGGACTGACGTGGCAGGGCCGGCTCTTCCGCGCCCTCGCCCGGCGCCTGGAACTCGCCATGTCGGGAAAGAAAGAGAAGGAGAAAACCAATGTCCGCTAGTCAGAATGACGCACAACGCCCGCGCATCTCGACAGTCGTAGAAGCTCCGCAGAAGTGGCAGTATGCGCAAGTATTCAACTGCTCGCTAGAACGCTTGAACGAGTTGGGCAATGACGGCTGGCATCTCGTCGGGCCGCCCGTCATCGCCAAAATGTCGCTTGGATCGTCGGGGCGGCTGCTCTACGTGTTCGAGCGGCCACTCCCGATGCCTCAACGGTCATGAGAGAGGGGAGTCGGCCGGGATAAGACCCGGCCGGCTCCCGTACGAACAAAGAAGACGGGAAGGATAGGAGACATGTCCATGACGGATCGCCACCACGACATCTTGCGGGCGCTCGCCGACGGGGAGGAGCGCCACGGCTACGCCATCTTAGAGGCCGTCGAGGAGCACACCAACGGGAAGGTCATCCTGGCGCCCGGCACGCTGTACCGTGCCATCGGGCACCTGCTGGACGACGGCCTGATCGTGCAGACCGACCGGCGACCCGACCCCGCGTTAGAGGACGCGCGCCGGCGCTACTACCGCATCACCGCGCGCGGCTTGGCGCTGCTCGCCAACCCAGGGACGCCGCTTGCCTCCCTCACCCCGCCGTACCCGAGCCCGACCCATCGACAGTATGACGTGCTGCGCGTGCTCGTGGACGGCCAGGAGCGCCACGGCGACGCCATCGTGCGGGCCGTGGGGAGTTTGCCCGGCGTAGCCCCCTTCGGCCCCACGGGGCTTTACGACACTATTAAGTACCTGTTGACGGACGGCTTCATCGTCCAGACCGACGTGCGCCCCGATCCGGCGCTGGACGACGCGCCGCGCGACTACTACCGCATCACCCCGCTGGGGGAGGAGGCTGTCCGCACGCCGGGGCTGCTGCCCCTGCCCCGGCGCACCGCCGCCCAGCAGCGGCAGTACGCCGTCCTGTGCGCCCTCGCCGACGGCGCGGAGCGCCACGCGTACGGCCTTATCGCGGTGCTGCGCGCGGACCCCGCCGGCACGGGGCGCGTCGGGAGCGGCACGGTCTACCGCCTCCTCGACGGGCTGGTGGCGGACGGCCTGGTGGTCGAGACCGGGGCGCGGCCCGATCCCGCCGTCAACCCCGCCGTGCCCCGCCCGCACTTTCGCCTCACGGCGCGCGGGGAGGAGGCCCGCCTAGCCCTCGCCGCGTTGCTCCCCTACCAGCCCCACGGCGCGGTCCCCTGGCGCGGCGCGGTGTCGTTCGGGGTGACGTGGGGCGCGGCCACGGGCGGCCTGCTGCTCCTACTGGGGGCGGGCGGCGCGGGCTGGGCGACGGGCGTGGTGGCCACGGTCGTCACCACCGGCGCGGGGTTGTTACGCCGCGACACGGCGGCGTAGGGCGCGTCGAGAGAACAGCGAGAGCGAAAGAAAGAGGGGTTTTCCATGGCGAACGAACGCACATCCCTATATCTGCCCACCGAAACGAAACAGGCGCTCGCCGCATACCAGGAGCGCACCAAAGCCGAGAATATGTCGGCGGCGGCGGACGACCTGATCCAACGCGGCCTGGTCGCCGCGTCGGCGCACAACGTCGGCGCGTTGGCGGCGCCGGCCATCGAGGAGGCCGTCGCCCGCACGGTGGAGGAGTTGCTGCGCGCCGTGGTCGTGGGGCCATTGCGCGCGGAATTGGCGGCGATCCACCACGAGGCGACGGTGGCCCGCCTGGAAGGCTACGCCCACATCTACAACGACTACGGCGCCGCGGTCGCCGAACAACTCGAAGCGGTAGCCGAGGAGCGCGCCACGGCGGCGCACGCGGCGGGCGAGCGCGCGCGGCTGCACCGGCGCGTGGCCGAGGAACAGGTGGCGTGATGACGCCGATGACGACGCCGACGCCAACGACGCGGACGTTTGTGGAGGGGCGCTACGTGCCGGCCGGCCCCTGGGCCGCGCGGAAGATCGAGGACCAGGTGGACCACCTCAAGGGCAGCTTCCGCCCCGGCGAGATGCGCGAGGAGCGGACGCTGTTCGACGCCCACGGCGACGTGGCGGACCGGACGACCGCACGGGCTATGCTGACGGCCGCGATCGGCCCCAGGGTGGTGTTCCACCGGCTCGTCCTCTCGCCGGGGCCGCGCGCGGGGGTGGTGCGCCTGATCGACCTGCGCACCTGGACGCGGCTCCTGCTGATGGACCTGGGCCACGACCTGGGCCAGCGGCTCGTGTGGGTCGCCGCCGTCCACCGCAACACCGACGATCCGCACGTCCATGTGCTGCTCGCCGGCGCGGCCGAACGGACCCACTGGCCCAACAAGGGGAAGGTGCGCGACGTGGAACTGCGACGCGTCCATTACGTCCCCGGTGGCTTCATCCGTCGGCGTGGGGACGTGCGCGCGGCCGAGATCCGCGCGTTGAATGGGGAAGGGACCGCGTAATGGACCTGGCGCTACCCGTCCATCTGACCACGGCCCAGCTCGTCGCCCTGACGGTGGGCCTCGCCCTCGGGATCGCCCTGGGGGCCATCACCGGCGTCCTGATGGTCGTGGAGAACCGCGACCGGGCGCTGGGCCGCTGGTTCGACCTGTTCGAGCGCCTGCTGCCCACCTCGCCCCGGACGGCCGAGGTGTCCGCCGTCGCCTGGGACTGGTACCGCGCGCTCCAGGAGGAGAAGGCGCGCGCCGACCGGGCCGCGCGGTACATCGCCGCCCTTGAAGCGCACCAGGCCGCCGCGCGCGTCAGGGACGACAGCGGGGCCTGCGCGACCGATCTATCCGCCGCCGACGGGCGGCCACGCGGAGGGACGACGCGATGGGACGAGTGATGACACGGCCCCGCTGGGGCTTGCTTGCCCGTACGCGCGAGGCGCACGCGCGGGATGCGGCGCTCGCCGAGGTGCGCACGCGGACCGGCTGGGTGCGCGCGACATGGGCGGATGTGCCGGATGCGCTCCGGCACGCCTACGCCGCCCTTGATGAGCGGGGTGAGCGCATCGTCGAGTTGGCGGAGGAGACGGCCGGCCTCGTGCACGAGATAGGCGCCCGCGACGACGAGATCGCGCGGCTCACGGACGCCCTCGCGGCGGCGCGGCGCACCGAGGGAGCGGCCGTCCCTTGCGACGACTGCGGCCGGCTCATTGCCCTCAACGCTACCTGGGGCGACCACACCACCATCGCCGACCTGCTGGATGCCTGCCAGCCCGACGCGCCCCGCGACGATCGGGAGGTGGACGCCTGGAACCGTCAGCACGCGGATATCTGCCGGCGCATCGTCCGAGAGTACCGCAATCGTTGGCTCTATCCCGACGACGGCACGGAGCCCTACATCATCACGCGTTGCGGCGAACTGGGCCTGTCCGACGACAACGCGCTGTATGGCTAGACACGAGGATAGAGGAGATGCCGACAATGGATGGACAGGACGCACAGATCGCGGTCCATGGCCCGATCGGCCGGGGCACGACCTCCGACGCGGCGCGGCGATCGCTGCACGCGGCGCTGCGCGGGGAGCTGGCCGCGCGCGCGGCCTACGCGCAGGCCGAGAAGGTGTGGGCGCTCGACGTGCTCGCGGGGATCATCCGCGGCGCGGGCGACGAGCGAACGGCTGGGGACGCGCTCGGCGTGGGGAGCGAACCATGAGCGCGGCGCGGCGTGTTATGGCTGACGGGTCAGCCGCGGGCGGACTCGCCTACAGCGTTGATGGACAGGGGCTCGTGCTCCGCGTGCGGGAGGCGTCCCACCTCGTGACCGCGACGCGGCGGGACGACAGGGCGCAGTCGCCGCCGCAGGCCCTCGTGTCGCCGCTGACGTGGGAGCCCTTGCAGCGCCTGCTCGCCTGGGGCGCGCGCGAGGGGATGACCGCAGCCGAACTGCTCGACACCTGCCGGACGGCCACGCGCCCCCCGGCGACACAGACGCCGCGTGGACGCGCGATAGGAGGTAAGGCACGATGACAGACTATAGCCGCGACGACAGACTCCTCACCCCGTTCGATGGGACACTCGCCGGCGACGGTCCCGAGGGGAGCGCGTTCGCGCCGACGGCGACGGAGACCGGCGACCGGGAGGTGACGTACTACACGCGGGAGCCGGACGGCTTCGGCCCGGACGACGACCGCTGGCAGGCGATCACCGACCCGGCCGAGATCGCCACGATCGAGGCTGCGCTGGCGCGGGGCATCGCCCCGTCCTACGAGGTGTGGGTGGACCAGACCCCGGCCGCGTTCGACCCCGACCGGCTGGCACCCGCCGAAGAGGGACCAACGGTGTACGCCTGGGAGGAGACCGGCCCCGCCGTGGGCGAGGGCCAGCTCTACGAGGTGACCGATCCGGTGGTGCTCACCGCCTATGAGGCGCACCCCGCGCAAGGGGCCATCGAGATCATCACCCCGGCCGATTTTTACGATACGGCGTGGGCGGCCGACGCGGCGCGCGCGACCGACCCCGCGCTGTATGACGCGCAGATCGAGGCGCTCGTCGCCAGGGGCGACACCTGGCTTGAGGTCGAGCACGCGGGGGCCGGCGTCGCGCTCGGGCGCTACGACGCCGGTCCCATCGAGCGCGACACCAACGGCTGGGAGCCGGTGCGCGTCGGCGACGGTCCCGACGACCGCACGGGGAACGTCTACCCCGACGAGGCGACGGCCCGCCAGGCCGCGATCGCGTACAACGGCGCGGACCTCGCGGGCATAGAACTGACCCTCGATCCCGCCCCCGTCGCCGCCCTCGACCGCGATCTGACGCCGGCCCTCGACCTGTAGGAGCCAGGAGACACAGACCATGAGCACACCCGCTAGCCCGCCTATCACCGTCCGCCCTTTGGCGCGCGTCGGCCGCGCCGCCCGCCGCCTGCCCGCCCGCGCTCGCGCAGGGGCCGCCAGCCTGCTCCGCCTCGTCCGCCGGCTCCTCGCCCGCGTGCTGTGGCTGTTGCGCGGCTGGGCCGGCCTCATCGCCGGCGCGCTCGTCGCCCTGGTTATCTGGCTCGGGCCGGCCGGCGGCACGCGCTGGATCGGCACGCAGGCCACGGCCCTCTACCGCCACGCCGCTGCGGCGGTGACGCTATGGTATCAGACGGCCTACGACGCGGTGGCCTGGCCGGCGGCGACGGGGGTGGCCGCCGTGCGCGCAACGCAGGCATGGGCGCACCACGGCCTCCACGACCTCGCCCCGACGATCCACACGAGCACCTGGGCCTTCTGGATGCGCCACGGCGCGGCCTGGCGCTACACCACCCTCCATAGCCGCAGCGGGGCGCCGGTGCGCGCGGCGATCCCGCTTGAACTGGGCGGCGTCCTCGCGCTCCTGGCCTTGTTCGGCGTCTTCATCATGATCGGCCGTCGGACGCGCGCCCTCGACCCGACGCGGGCCAACACCTACGGCGGCGCGCGCTGGCAAACCTGGGACGAGCTGAAGCGGCGGCGGGCCAAGCCCGGTGACATGGTGCTGGGGACGGCGCGGCGCGGGCTCAGACGGATCACGATTGGTGTGCGGTCGGCGCTGCTCCTGGAAGGCGTGGCCATCGACGCCCCGACCGGCCTGGGCAAGTCGAATGCCTTCTTCAAGACGCAACTGTTAGAGTCCGACCCCGCCGTGGATTACGTCACCACCGACAACAAGGGCGACGGGTGGACGCAGACGGCCGCCGCCATGAGCCGGACGCACGACGTCTACCGGCTGGACATGCAGAACCCCGCCAACAGCGTGACGTGGGCGCCGCTCGCCCTGGTGCGCACGCCCGCGAAGGCCGAGGACTGGGCGCGCGCCTGGCTGCACAACTCCAAGCCTGCCGACAGCGCCCCGCCGCAGCCCTACTTCGAGCAGGCCGTCTTGCTGCTCATGGCGGCGGGCGTGATGCACGTCCACGCCGTCGCCGCCGCGGCCGGCCGGCCGAGCGGCACGCTCGACGAGTTGCTGGCCCTGCTGCTGCAACCGAACGTGGAAGCCATCGAGAAGGCGCTCAAGAACGGGCCGAGCGGCGCGGAGACGGGGCCGGCGGCGCAGTTCCTCGGGCTCATCGCCGAGCACCGCGACCTGCGCTCCTCCATCCCCTCGGGGCTGGCCCCGCGCCTCTCCGCGCTCGCCGACCCCGCCATCAAGGCCATCGTCGGCGGCCAGGGCACGCTCGACCTCGACCGTCTGGGCCGGACGGGGCGGCGGTCGGTGGCGCTCTACATCGTGATCCCCGCCGGCGACGACACGCTGCGCCCCCTCGTCGCCGCGCTGTTCACGACGATGTTCACGGTGCTGCTGGACCGCGCGCGCACGCTGCCCAACGGGGAGTTGGAACGCGAGGTGCGCCTGCTGTTGGACGAATTCGGCACGATGGGGGCGATCCCCAACGCGCCCAAGTGGTTCAACATCTGCCGGCAGCCGCGCATCTCCCGCGTCATCAGCTTCCAGTCCTTCTCGCAACTCGTGGACGACTATGGGGAACTGGGGGCCAAGGCCATCATCGACTCGTGCAACGTGCTGGCCTGGCTGGGCGGCACGCGCGGGGACGATGCGAAGTGGGCGAGCGACGCGCTAGGCAACCGCACCGTACTGGCCCACGGGGAGGGCGACTCGGCCGCGCCGGGCGGCTTGTTCGGCCGCCGCCCCGATCGGGGCAGCCAATCGGTGAGCGAGACCGGCGTGCCCCTCCTGTTCCCCGACGACCTGGCGGCCTCGTCACGGCGGCGCGTCGTCGCCATCACGCGCGAGGCGCGGCCCATGGACCTGCGCACGCGGCCCATGTGGTCCGTGCGGGCCATGCGCCGGTTAATGACGCGCCCGGCGCCCAGCGCGTGCCTCGAAGCCCCCGTCCTCTCCACGCCCCCGCCGGTGGCCGTCGCGGCGGCACAGACACCCACGCCTAAGAGCGCACAGGTGGTGGTCGTGCCCGACGCGGCGCGCGGAGCCGCACCCGTCAGGACGCCTAACGTGCCAGTGCGTGTGCGGGCGACGCCGACCCCCGCGACACTCCCCCCCGGGACCTCCACGCCGGCGGCGGCGACGGATCTGACCCCGACGGCGGTAGCGTCCGCATCGAGGCCGGCGCGGCTGCCGACGGCGCCGGTGAAGCACGGCACGGCCTACGATTGGACGGGCCTGCCATGACCGCACACATGAGACACCGGATAGCGCCGTTTAGGGAGGGACAGGGCGTGCGTGCGTGCGCCGCCTTTACGCGGGGGGAGGGCATGGGCTACACTACGCATCATGAAGGAGTGCGTCATGTAGCACGAATGCGTGGTCGAAGCGGCCACAATGCAAGAGACCCACCGGCTACCAACCGGTGAGTCTCTTGCATGCCCTGACTGTTTTCAATAGCACCGGCGCTGGTGTCCCCGCCCAACAAGCGATCACCAGAGCCACCAAAACGTAGGCCGTCGCCCGAAGGAGTTCCAAGGCTCCCGAACCGGGTTGCGGGCCTGCATAGGAGGCGCTTATGCTTCAAAGCACACCCATGCTCTCTCGACAGGATAGCGCGGACCCGCGCGCCTGTCAACAAGTTGACCCCGCCCGCGCGTGGACAGGCGCCGGGACGGTCGATACGCGGTCCCTCATCGCGGCCGTGGCCCATGCCTATACCGACGTGTACTATCTCGAAACCGCCGTGACCCCCGCCGCGATCCTGGGGCCGAGTCGCGCGACCACCGTGGCCCAGGCGCGGCATGTGTGCGCCTACGTGCTCGTGGAGGATTACCACCTCACGAACGCGGCGGCGGCGCGGGTCCTCGGACGCGGCGATCATTCCACGTCCGTCAACAGCCGCGCGCGGATCAACGCGGCCCTGCCCCACGACACCCGCCTGGCCCGCGTGCTCGATCGCGCGCGCGCGGACCTGGCCGGCACCTACCGCGCCGAGGGCACCCGCCGCGAAGACGAGGGTATGCGGACGCGGCGCGACGAGAACCGCCGGCGCGAACTGGCCGAGACCTCCCTGCGGGAATGGGACGAATACCGCTACTGGCGGCTGCGCGCCCTGCGCGCGGGGGGCGCCTGGTGAGCGCCCGCACGACAGCCACATCGGTGCTGATGGAGCGGCCCGCCGTCCCGGTCCCGCGCGACGGGTGGGTGCAGGTCGCCAACGCCTTCATCGACGAGCGGCCGCTCGACAACGAGCGCCTGGCGCACGTCATCCTGATGAGCTACGCCTGGGACGAGGAGGCGTGCCATCCCTATCAGGAGGAGTTGGCCGCGCGCCTGGGGGTCTCGGTGCGCACGATCAAGCGACGGGTCGGCGAGCTGCGCGCGGCGGCGCTGGTCACGGTGGAGCGTGGCGGGGGGCAGGACCACCCCAACGTCTACCATCTCCATGTCCGGCCCGTCCGCGACGACGACGACGTGCGCTTCACCACGGTCCTGCACCGCGTTCTGGACGACGCGACGCTCTCACAGGGAGCCAGGCGGGCGTACATCGTCCTGTGCCGCCGCGCCGGCGGCAACGGGTGGTGCCCGTGCAGTCACACGACCCTCGGCGAGCGCATCGGGGCCAGGCCGCGCGCGGTGTACAACTACGTGCGCGAGTTGGAGGAGGCGGGCCATCTGCGCATCACCGGACGCCAGGGCCGGAGCAACCGCTACTCCGTCGAGACGCCCGAACGGCGCAAGCGAGCGGCCGGGTACGGCACGACGCCGCCGCTGACCGTCGTCCCTGCCCCGCTGCCCGAGGTGGACGCTGCCGACAGGCGTTGGCGAACGCTCTACCGCGAACTGATGCGCGCGGAGCCGGCCCACCGCGTCGCGCGGGGCGTGCGGACGCTGGTCGCCGACGTGGGCGAGGCTACGGTGTTGGAGGCGATCCGGGGGGGCGCGGAGTGGTGCGCCCGCGCGCATCGGCGCATCCTGACCATCGGGACGAT
>JAABUJ010006732.1_pt1 | contig 10986 bp, 12 predicted proteins | sample 5559131 | NCBI WGS metagenome assembly JAABUJ01 (sample SAMN10711875, study PRJNA513366) | rock metagenome | isolation source: Antarctica rocks | place: Antarctica: Victoria Land, Mt New Zealand nord | collected 2016-01-07 | reverse complement strand
TCGCCGGCACGGATGCCGGCGCGGACCAGGTGACGCCGTCCGTCGTCGGGTCGGCCTGGCGCCGCCACGACCCGGCCGACGTCGAGGAGCACTTCGAGCCCCCACCCCCGGCTCCGCTGCCGTCATCGGAGGACAAGCACTTCTGGACGATGATGGGCGCCCTCATCGGCGGCCCCCTGCTCTTTCTCTACCTCCTGCTCTTCAACCGCGACGGCAACGGCTGGTGGATGACGTTCGCCCTGCTCACCTCCGTCGCGGGGTTCGTCCTCCTCGTCCTGCGCCAGCCCAACGAGCGCGACGAGGACGACGACGGCGTCCGTCTCTGAGCTCGGGCCGCCCTGGGCCGGTGACCGGCCACCGCGTCTGACCTCGCCTCGGCGGCCGGGAACAGCGCCGGTATGCCGGGTCACGGCTCGAGCGGGCGGGTCACCACCTCCACCCAGACGGGCCGGTGGTCGGTCGCGGCCACGAGGTCGCTCTCGAGAATCGGGGCTGGGGCACCGGGACGCACGACGAGCCGCGCCGACGCAAAGATGTTGTCGAGGGCCCGCTGGGGACTGCTCGAGGGAAAGGTCGCCAGACCTCTCGAGACGAGGAGGTACCGCCTCGAGATGGCTTGGTGGGCAAGGCCGCTCGCGTCCTCGTTGAGGTCCCCCGCGATGACGACGTCCTGAGACCCGGACAGCGCGTCGAGGACGAGCGCGACGTGCCGCTCGCGCTCCGCCGGGTCGAGGCTCAGGTGCAGGCTCGCAACCGTGACGGCACGGCGGCCCGGCAGCGCGACCGTTGCGACGGCATACCCGCGTCGTCGCACGAGGGGAGGGACGGCAAGGCGCCGGTGCGTGCTCGAGGGAGCCTGCACCCGCAGGCTCGTGAAGATGGTCGTCCCGCCGCTGCCCCGGTGGTGTCCGGACCAGTACATGCGGCACTGCTCGGCGAAGGCCGCCACCCGCCAGCTCGCAAGGAGCCGGCGCGGGACCTCCTGGAGACACAGGACGTCGGGGTCGATGGCGCGGACCACCCGGGCTGCTGCGGCGGCGTCGTCGAGGAGGTCCCGCGTGTTGTAGGTCGCGACGCGAAACGTCGGGGACCGCGAGGTCATGACGGCGCGCGGTCGACCCGGGCGAGATCCGCCGCGCCGATGAGCCCGGCCTCGTTGCCCAGCTCCGCGGCGACGATCGCGGCCTGGGGTCGGTAACCGCGGCCGGTGAGCTGGCGGCGGAACGTCTCTCGTGCGGGCCCGAGCAGCAGTGGGCCGGCGGCGCTGACCCCGCCGCCGACGACGAAGGTGCCCGGGTCGAAGGCGGCAGCGAGGTTGGCGATGCCCACGCCGAGCCAGTGCCCGATCTCGGCGAGCAGCTCGATGGCCGTCTGGTCACCGGCCTGTGCGGCTGCGGTGACGAGCGGGCCGGTGAGGTTGCCCGGGTCGTCGCCGACGGAGGCGAGGAGGTCGGTGGCCATTGGGGACCGGGCCGTGATGAGCGAGCGTGCCTCGCGCACCAGGGCGTTGCCGCTGGCGTACTGCTCCCAGCAGCCGCGGTTGCCGCACTCGCAGCGCAGCCCGTTGGGGACGACCTGCATGTGGCCGAATTCACCGGCCATCCCGAACCGGCCCCGCTGGACCTGGCCGTCGATGACGATGCCGCCGCCGATGCCCGTTCCGAGGTTGATGATCATGAGGTGCGACTCGCCTTGCGCCGCACCGAACTTCCACTCGGCCCAGGCCGCGGCGTTGGCGTCGTTGTCGACGGTGATCGGCACCTGCACCCGGCGCTGGAGCTTCTTCTGGAATGGCTCGTGCCGCCAGGACAGGTGCGGCGCGAAGACGACCGTCGCGCGGTCGGCGGCGACGAACCCGGCGGCACCGATGCCCACGGCGCTGATCCGGTCGCGGCCCACCGCCTCGAACAGCTCGTCGACGACCTCGACGATGGTGTCCTCCACGACGTCAGGGGACATCGACCGGTGAGGGGTGTCCCGCCGGGCCCGGCGCAGGACCTTTCCGTGCTCGTCGACGACCCCACCGGCGACCTTGGTGCCGCCGATGTCGATGCCGATGACGAGGTCGTCGCTCATGTCGGCAGCCCTTCCGCGTCGTCCTCGTCCTCGTCGTCGTCCTCGCGCACGGCGATGTCCTCGACGACCGAGCCACGCCGGCCGGGGGCGGTGTGGCCGGTCTGCGCCCACCGGTTGGCGGCCACGTCCCGCAGCGTCTGGCTCACCGCGGCCGCCAGGTCGGCCAACCGGTCCACCGTCTCCGGGTTGACCGCGCGCACGGTCCTGATGAGCTGGCACACGGGGCAGAGATGACAGACCGGTTGGTCCTCGGCTGCGGAGCGGTGGCCGCAGGACGAGTCCTGGCCGGGTGAGGCGGTGCCGGACGCCCCTGCCGCCGTCGGTACCTGGCCCGGTGCCGCCGGCGATGGCTCCCCCGGTGCCGCCGCGCGCTGCGGGGGAACGTCCGCCATCCCTTCGCCCGACAGGAGGGCGTCGAGCAGCCGGGCCGTCTCCTCGGCCACCGAGCCGACGGGGCGCTGTGCCTGCTCCGTCACGCTGTCGCCTCTCTCCTGAGGGGCCCATTGGTGGGCCACGCCGCCTCGTCCGGGACGAATCGCACCTTCAGCGTGCCAGCCCTGACCGCGGCGCTCCGGACGACGCATCGTCTCAGGACTGCTGGCAGCGTCAGGACCCGGCGGTGCTCGCCCACGACCACCAGCAGGTCGGCGCCGCGTCGCTTGAGGTCGACCTCGGCCGCACCGACGAGGGGAAGGGGCAGGGTCAGGACATACTCCTCACCGGCCCGCCGCACGGTCAACCCGGGGGTCCGGACCGGGTCGAGCAGCGTTGCGAGGTCGTCCGCTCCGCGAGCCCGCGCCAGCTCGCCGAGCGCGTCAAGTCCGACCGGCTCGCGGGTCAGGTAGGGCGACGTGACGATCGGTATGCCGGCGAACGAGTCGGCCACCTCCACGAGACCCTCGCGCTGGGCCGTGTTCCAGGCGCTCCGCCAGGGGTCGGCCCGAGCCTTGCCGCGCGCGTCGGCGGCGGCGTCCGGGAAGATTCGGTTGACGACGACCTGGTCGACGACGAACCCGTAGAGACTGAGCGAGGTCCAGGTCCGGCGCGACTCCGCGATGACGACGCGTTCGGGGGTGAGGACGAGCCGCACCGAGGCCCACTCGCTGGTCAGCAGCTCTTGCACGTCCCGCATCCGAGCGGACCAGCGCTGGACTGTCTCGAGGACTGCGGGGCCCGGCAACGGCATACCTGTCGCCGCGGCAGCGGCCGGCCGGAAGGTGCGCAGGAGTGCGCGCTGCCCGGGCAGGAGCCGCTCGAGGTGCCACGCCAGCGCCTCCGGCAGCGCGAGCAGCCGCAGGGTCTCCGTCGGCGCGCAGTCGACGACGACGAGGTCCCACTGCCCGGACTCGACCTGGGCCCGCACCTCGAGGAGTGCCGCGATCTCCTCCGCGCCGGGCAGGGAGGTCAGCTCCTCCGCGACGACCGGGTCCACGCCGACGTTGCCGAGGACCGCGAGCAGGTAGTCCTGCACCGTCCTCCAGGAGGCATTGACGGTCCGCGTCGAGCTGACCTGGAGGGCGTGCAGATGGGGTTCGACCTGCACGGGGCCGGGACCGTCGAGGTCGCGGTCGAGGGTGTCACCGAGTGAGTGCGCGGCGTCCGTCGACATCACGAGGGTCCGGATGCCTGCCCGGGCGGCCTGCACGGCGGATGCGGCGGCCGTCGTCGTCTTGCCGACTCCGCCCTTGCCGGTGAAGGGGATGATGCGCACGGGCGTCGTCAGCCCTCGACGCGCTTCTTGAGCTCCTTGAGAGCAGTGTCGACGATGACCTTCTCCGCCCTGCGCTTGAGCAGGCCGAGCATGGGGATGTTGAGGTCGACCGCGAGGCGATAGGTGACCTTCGTGCCCAGGCCCTCCGTGGCCAGGGTGTACGACCCGTTCATCGCCTTGAGAACCGTGGCCTTGACGAGGCTCCAGGACACGACACCCGCGCCGGACGAGGTCACCTCCCACTCGTAGTCGAGGATGTACGTGTCCCTGATGACGCCGGCGTCAAGGGTGAACTCCACCCGGTCGGCCCAGCCGTCCCCCTCCTTCGACAAGACCGAGATGTGCTTCACCGCGGTCGCCCACCTCGGGTAGGCCCGGAAGTCCGCGACGACATCGAGGACGGCCCCGGGGGCAGCATCGATGACGATGGAGGACTCGGTGCGATCGGCCATGGGCCGAAGGCTACAACCACGCTCGCACCGGGCCGCGGGTTGGCCGTCCCGCTCCGCGGGAAGGCTTCCAGCTCATCGAGCCAGCTGCTCCAGGTAGGCGAGCCAGTCGGCGACGAAGGCCTCCTCGCTCGTGCCGAGCACCGTGCGAAACGCCTGCCCGGTCACCGCCGCAGGGTCGCCTGCGGTCGTGGGGTCGACGGCGAGGCCGCCGACGGCCCGGTAGAACGCGACGACGCGGTCGCCGCCGTGGACCTGCGCCATCCGGGTCACCGCCAGCCACGCCGCACTGTAGGTGGGGGCGATGATTCCCTTCCTCGGGTCGAAGTCGTCGGGGACCGGCAGCCGGGTCGGCCCGGTGCCGGCCCGGACCCTGACGAGGAGATCGGCCGCGACGGTGCGCGGTGTGAGGCTCAGCCCGGTGAACCCGACGTAGTCGGCGAAGCCCTCCGAGAGCCAGAGCGGCACCGGCCGGTCGGTCGTGCCGCGCACGGTCACGTGGGTCAGCTCGTGGGTCAGCACGACCCGACGGCCGTCCGGGGTGAGCCGGGCGAAGGCCTGGGGGTTGACGTAGACCCGGTCCGTCGCCGCCGGGCTGCCGGGGCCGATCGGACCGTCGGTGATGGCGGCCACCTGCTCGAGCCCCAAGGCGTCGGGCCGCTGGAGCTGCGCCGCCAGCTGCTCGACCGTGGCGGGGGCGACGATCACCCCCGACAGGGCGCTGCCCCAGATGCCGGCGATCCGGGTGTGGGCGGCCTCCGCGAGGGCGAGGTAGTCCCTGAGCGTTGCCGCGGGCGCGCTGCCGATGACAAGCGTCGTCGGGGACCGGACCACGGCCATCGAGGGGATGTCCCACGGTTGCGGCTGGGTGCGCCCGTCCGTGTCGTCCGCGAGCCGCCATCCGTCGGGGGTGCTCACGACGGTGAACGACGCATCGAACGAGCGGGGCGCCCGGTCGTATCCGTCGAGCCGGTAGGTGAGGTGGACGGTGCTCACCCAGGCGTCGGCGCCCACGGCAGCTTCCCGGGCCGCCGACGGAGCGGGGGCGACCTCGACGCCGTGCTGGTCGAAGTCGGTGATGGGCAGCAGCCGCATCCGGTCGAAGACCGCTCCCTGGCGCTGGGCGAACGGGCTTGCCGGGTCGCTGACCGTCGCGAGCCAGGCCTGCCGGTCGCCGCTCCTCAGTGCCAGGGCGCGACAGCGGATCAACTCGACGACGCCCTGCCGGCGCGCCTCGTCGGAGTCGGCGGTCGGGGACGACGCCGTGCTGGGCTCCGGCGAGCCGGACGGGCCCGCGGTGCTCGAGGGGCGGGCGGTGCTGGAGCCGCCCGGGGTGCTCGAGGGGCCCGCGGTGCTGGAGCCGCCCGCGGTGTTCGAGGGGCGCGCGGTGCTCGAGGGACCTGAGGTGGCGTGGCTCGTCGCGCTCGCCGCCGCCTGCCGCTCGCCGCCGGAGCCGGTGCAGGCACCCGTGCTGGCGGCGACGAGCAGGACCAGCGTGATCCGCCGGTCCGCCGCCGAGTGGCCGCGCCGCCCCCGGAGCCCACTCGTCCGGGTGGTGTCTCCCCGAGCCCTCACCGCACGATCGTAGGCCGCGTCTCAGCCGACGGAGCGCACCCCGGACCACGGCTCGCGCCGGGCGGTGAGCATCACGGCACGGTCCGAGTCGAGCATGCCGGCGCCGACGAAGATGTCGACCGCACGGCGCTCAGCCGGGTCGAGCGGCAGCTCTCCGTCGTCGAGCCGCACCAGGGGCTGACCCCGAAGAGCCGTGACGATGCAGTCGTCGCACCTGACCTCCCGCACCGGACACGTCCGGCAGTCGATGACCATGGATGTGTCGTTGTTCATGACGCCTCCCTCTCGTGTGCGTCCACCTTCCGGCTTCCACCTTGCGACGACGCTAGGGCTGGCCACCGACATCCCTCGACAGCTCGGGCAGCGCACCGACGTGACGGCCCACGGACGGCTTCGTGCGCAGTGATGGAGAATCGGCCCGCCGATGCCCGGCCCAGCGCGCCTTCCAACCCCTGTCGGTGGACGCGCTTAACGTCGTCGGCATGCAGGCAGTCCAGGGCACGCTCGACGATCTCGGCACGGCACTGGCCGATGTCACGTTCGTCGTGGTGGACCTCGAGACGACGGGAGGCAGCGCGGCGGCGTCCGCGATCACCGAGTTCGGTGCGGTCAGGGTGCGCGGCGGCGAGGTGCTCGGGGAGTTCCAGACGCTGGTCAAGCCGGGCGAGCCCATTCCGGCCTTCATCCAGGTGCTCACCGGCATCACCAACGCCATGGTCGCGCAGGCACCGCGCATCGAGTCCGTGCTGCCGGCCTTCCTCGAGTTCGCCCGCGACGCGGTCCTTGTCGCCCACAACGCCGGCTTCGACATTTCCTTCCTCAAGGCGGCAGCCGCTGCGACCGGCCAGGATTGGCCGGGATTCCGGGTCCTCGACACCGTTCACCTGGCCCGCCAGCTCGTCACCCGCGACGAGTGTCACAACCACAAGCTCGCGTCGCTTGCCGTGCTCTTCGGGGCCAGTACGACACCCGACCACCGGGCCCTGCACGACGCGCGCGCCACGGTCGACGTCCTGCACGGTCTCCTCGAACGCGTCGGCAACCTCGGTGTGCACACCCTCGAGGAGCTGTCGAGCTACACGTCGCGGGTCACCCCGGCCCAGCGCCGCAAGCGGTTCCTCGCTGACGGTTTGCCGGCGCTGCCGGGGGTCTACGTCTTCAAGGACGACCAGGGCAGGCCGCTCTACGTCGGCACCTCGCGCAACATCCGGGTCCGGGCGCGTTCCTACTTCACGGCCTCGGAGCAGCGCAGCCGGATGTCCGAGATGGTCGGTCTGGCGGCGAGCATCCAGCCGATCGTCTGCCAGACGACGCTCGAGGCACAGGTCCGTGAGCTGCGGCTCATCGCGGCGCACAAGCCGCGCTACAACCGGCGCTCGAAGCGCCCCGAGCGGGCGATCTGGGTCAAGCTCACCGTCGAGCCGTTCCCGCGGCTGTCGATCGTCCGTGCGGTGCGCGGCGACGGCGCCCGCTACTTCGGGCCGTTCGCCTCTCGCGGGTCCGCCGACGCGGCCGTCGCCGCCGTGCACGAGGTCATCCCCCTGCGCCAGTGCACTCAACGGCTCTCGGCCAGGGCCACCGGTTCCGACTGCGTCCTCGCCGAGATGGGCCGGTGCGGGGCGCCGTGCACGGGCCGCCAGAGCATGGACGAGTATGCCGCGGTGGTCGGCGAGGCGGTCGGCCTCATCTGCGGCGACGCCCGGCCGGCGACCCAGGCCCTTCGCGACCGGATGTCGGCGCTCGCCGCGCTGGAGCGCTTCGAGGACGCCAGCACGGTGCGCGACCGGCTCATGCACCTGGTCCGGGCCACCGCCCGCACCCAGCGCATCGCCCCGCTGGCCTCCAGCGCCGAGCTCGTCGCCGCGCGGCGCAGCGAGCCGGGCGGTTGGGAGCTCATCTGCGTGCGCTACGGCCGTCTTGCCGGGGCGAGTGTCAGTCCGCCCGGCGCCGACCCGATGGTCTATGTCCAGAGCCTGTGCAGCACGGCCGAGGTCGTGGCGCCGCCGGCTGCTCCCTCCCCGGCGGCCACGCCGGAGGAGGCCGAGATCATCCTGCGCTGGCTCGAGTCCCCCGGGGTGCGCATCGTCGCCCTCGACGGCTCGTGGTCGTGTCCCGTCGGCGGTGCCGGCGCGGTCCGGGCAAGCCTCGAGCTCGAGCGTCCGGCCGGTGTGGCGCCGTTCGACCGGGACCCGGTGCTCGGGACGCCGTTCACCCCCCAGCCCCCGCCCACCACGCCACTGGCGGCGGTCGGCTGAGGTTAGGCTGGCGCTCGTGATCACTGCCATCGTCCTGGTCAGCTGCGACGTCGACCGGATCCCGGAGGTGGCCCAGGGCATCGCCGAGCTGGCCGGGGTCACCGAGGTCTACTCCGTGACGGGCGACGCCGACCTCATCGCCATGGTGCGCGTCCAAGACCACGACGACCTCGCCGACGTCATCGCCGACCGCCTCAACAAGGTCACCGGGGTCACCGGGACCTCGACGCACATCGCCTTCCGCACCTACTCCAAGGGCGACCTCGACGCCGCGTTCAGTCTCGGGCTCGAAGGCGACTGACCGGCATACGGCGTGCGGTTCAGGAGCTCGCGGCCACCTGGGTGGCCCGGACCCAGCGGGACACCAGCTCGGTCGCGGCGCCCGAGTCGACGGCCTGCTCGGCCCGGTCCATCCCGGTGCGCACGTCGGCCAGGAAGTCCGCCTGAGTGGCTCCGCGGTCGGGCTCGGTCAGGGCCAGCGCGATCCCGGCATTGAGGACGACGGCATCTCGGACGGCGCCGGCGCGGCCCGCGAAGACCTCCCGGACGACGCCAGCGTTGTGGGCGGGATCTCCTCCCCTGAGGTCCCCCGTCGGTCGGTTGGTCAGCCCGAGCTCGGTCGGGTCGAGCACCTGCTCGCGCACGGCTCCGCGGCGGACCCACCACACGGTGGAGGTCGTCTCGAGGGTCAGCTCGTCGAGCCCGTCATCACCCCGGAAGACGGCCGCGTCCTTGCCTCGACCCGCGAAGACGCCCGCCAGGATGGGAGCCATCCGTCGGTCGGCCACCCCGACGGCGGCAAAGGTGGGCTGCGCGGGGTTGGTGAGCGGCCCCAGGAAGTTGAACGCGGTCCCGATGCCGAGCTGGCTGCGCGCAGCGGCCGCGTGCCGCATCGACGGGTGGAAGAGCTGGGCGAAGCAGAAGGTGATGCCAGCCTCCCCGGCGATGGCGGCGACCTTCTGGGCCGACAGGGTGAGGTCGATACCGAGCGCCTCGAGCACGTCTGCCGAACCTGAGGAGGACGACGCGGCGCGGTTGCCGTGCTTGACGACCGTCACACCGGCCGCGGCGCAGACCATCGCCGACATGGTCGAGATGTTCACGGTGTGCGCGCGGTCACCGCCCGTGCCGACGATGTCCAGGCTGGGTCCGGCCACCTCGATGCGGGTGGCGTGCGCCAGCATCTGGTCGGCCAGTCCGCGCATCTCCTCGACGGACTCGCCCTTGGCGCGCAGGGCGATGAGGAAGCCGGCGACCTGGACCGGCGAGGCGGCGCCAGACATGATCTGGTCCATCGCCCACCGGGTGCGCCGAGCGTCAAGGTCCGCACCGGCGAGCAGGGCAGCTAACAGGTCCGGCCAGCTCGGCGCTTCCGTGTCCGTCACCCGCTCAGACCGACGTCGGAGCCGTCCGGCGCCCGAGCTCGGCGACCGCCCTGGCCAGCACCACCGGGTCGAGGGGGTACGCGACGGCGAGGTCGGCCTGGGACCAGGCGGCGAGCCAGCCGTCCTGGGGACGCCCGAGCAGGACCAGGACGGGCGGGCAGCCGAAGATCTCGTTCTTGAGCTGCCGGCACAGGCCGAGACCGCCCATCTTGGCCGCCTCGCCGTCGAGGACGAGCACGTCGAGACCTCCCGTCTCGGCAGCAGAGACCGCCGCGACGGGCGTCGCGACCTCGCGCCAGCCGGACACCTCGACGTCCCTGGCGGGTCGGCGTCCGACGGCGAGACGCACCGCCTCACGGGTGGCGACGTCGTCGCTGTAGAGCAGGACGATGATCCGTCGAGGTGGCGAGCCGATGGCCGTCGCGCGGGCGAGGGACTGGCTGGTGGAGTGCGCCGGTGCGGCCTGCGAGGCGGTCATCCGCCGATGGTACCGGGCGGTTCCTGCAGCCCGATCTCGGGTTTCCGGGCACAAATCCGGGGGGCACGTGCGGCCTCGGGCCCGATGAGGCAATAATCATTCCCGTGGCGACAGCATCGGCAGCACCTCCCCGTCCCGCGGGCACCGGGACGGGGCCGGCGACCCGGCCCAACATGGTCTCGGTCGGCACCATCGTCTGGCTGGCCAGCGAGCTGATGTTCTTCGCCGGACTGTTCGCGATGTACTTCCAGATCCGCTCGCTGTCGCCCGAGCTGTGGGCACAGCAGACCAGCAAGCTGAACGTCCCCTACGCCGCCTTTAACACCTTCATTCTCGTCATCTCGTCGGTGTGGTGCCAGCTCGGGGTGTGGAAGGCGGAGCGGGGCCAGGCCTCGCGCACCGGCCGGTTGCGTGACCTCGGCACGTGGGGGATGCGCGAGTGGTACGTCGTGACGTACCTCTTCGGCGCCGCCTTCATCGCCGGCCAGATCTACGAGTACGCAGCGCTGACGAGCGAGCACGTCACGCTGTCCTCGGACCGCTACGGCTCGGTCTTCTACATGACGACCGGCTTCCACGGCCTGCACGTCACCGGTGGCCTCATCGCGTTCCTCCTCATCATCGGGAGGACCTTCGCGACCCGCCGGTACTCGCACACCCAGGCGATCGGCGCCGTGGTGACCTCCTACTACTGGCACTTCGTCGACGTGGTGTGGATCGCTCTTTTCGCCACCATCTACCTGCTCAAATGACCCCCCTGCTACGTTCCCGAGAGGTGATGTCGATGCGTCCGGTCGTGCTCTGGCACCCGCCCTGCGACACCCTCACCACCACACCTTCCGACGACAGGACAGCACGTTGAACGCCTTGGCAGCCCGTCGGCGTCATCCCGCCGCGATGGCCCTCCTGCTGCTGCTCGGGCTCGTCGTGGTCGGTGGCGCCTACTCGCTGCTGGCCCCCCGGACCGCCCAAGCCTCCATGGCGACCGCCGACTCGGTCGCCGAGGGCCGGTCGCTCTTCTTGGCCAACTGCGCCACCTGCCACGGGCTCAACGCCC
>JAABUJ010006728.1_pt1 | contig 10990 bp, 16 predicted proteins | sample 5559131 | NCBI WGS metagenome assembly JAABUJ01 (sample SAMN10711875, study PRJNA513366) | rock metagenome | isolation source: Antarctica rocks | place: Antarctica: Victoria Land, Mt New Zealand nord | collected 2016-01-07 | reverse complement strand
GCGGCTTCGCCGCCCAGCAGACCGAGGCTACCATCGGCGTGGCGGTGCTGAACCGGATGCTGGCAGCGGGACGCCCAGATCCGTCCGTCGCCAGCCGATCATCGCATAGCAATCGGGGGTTTGGGGCTATCTCGGCCTCCAGCCGCCAAGTGCACCAACGCCCCGGGACGGGCATCGTGCCGGCCGGAGGCGAGATCCTGGTATATCCGCTCCTGTTCGACGCCGGCCGCGAGCAATGCATCGTGCTGCGGAGCGAGCGTCTGCGAACCATCGCTCTTCGAGACCCGGACGTAGCCGATGAGCATGGGCGCAGGACCACCAGAAAAGAACCCGGACAGGGTGCAAGCTGACTTTCATAAACGCAATGGCTTATCTGGCACTTTTGCAGGCGTAAAAAGCTGGTTTGGGCAACCGCAAGGAAACCGGGCGTTTTCCTGGCAAGAGTAGAAGCTGCGTTGTTACGCACGGCCCTGCGGCGCAACGGTGTCGCCCCCGGCGGGTGGGTCCAAGTGGCTCGCGCCAGCCGCCGCCGCTTCGGCGTCGTCCATTCCGAGCGCCGTGACGAGGCCAACCAGCCATCTCCGGACCACCACCTCCTCATCAGGCGCAAGCCCGACCGCAAGCCGGCCCTCTATGCTGTCTGCCCGCTTGCGGCACGCCGCCAGCAAGCCGCTACCCTTCGGGGTCAACGTGAACTGAAGAACGCGGCCGTGGGTCGGATGCGGCTGCTTCGCAATGGCTTCCAGACGTTCCAGGTTGCGCGTGATCAGCCCGACCGTCTGCGGCGTCAGTAGCGCAACGCGGGCGAGGTCGGCACCGGATAGCCCAGGGTATGCCTTGAGCATCGTCAGCACCAGGAATTGCGGCAGGGTGACGTCCAGCTCCGCGAGCGACCGCTCCAACGTGAGCCGTACCGAGGCGTTCGCCTGACGCAGCAGGTAGGCGAGATGGCCGTCCACCCCACGTTTGCCCTCGCCCGGGTGGGGCAGAGTCGCGGCGGGCTGCTTGCGCATGGTTATCAGAGCCCTTACACTATTCTCAGTCCCCTGATACCATGTCCTCAGGGTCTTGCCGAGGAAACGCCGCATCATGCGCCTGCTTCATGTCGACTCCAGCGCCCGCTTCGATCGATCCAGCAGCCGGGCTCTGACGAGCCACTTCGTCGCGGCGGTACGGGCGCGGCTACCCGACCTCACCGTGGACCGACTGGACATCGTCGCCGAGCCGCTTCCACACGTCCCTGAGGCGTTTACGGCTGCCGCCTACACGCCCGACGAAGCGCGCACGCCGGAGATGCGCGAAGTGCTGGGCGTCTCTGACGCACTGGTCGACCGGCTGCTGGCGGCGGATGCGATGGTGTTCGGGGTGCCGATGTACAATTTCGGCATGCCGTCGGCGTTCAAAGCGTTTGTGGACCATATCGTCCGCGGTGGCCGCACGTATGTTTGGGGGCCGGACCACACCATCGTGGGCCAGCTCGCGGGGAGGCGCGCCCTCTTCGTGACGGCGCGCGGCGCGGACCTTGGACCCGGCTCGGGTTATGAGACCTCCGACGCATTGACGCCTGGCCTGCGTGCCGCCTTCGGCTTCATCGGCCTGACGGACGTGACCTTCGTGGACGCGCAGCCACTGCAATTCGCCGGTGAAGAACGCAAGCAGCAGGCGCTTGCCCAGGCGCGGGCCGAGTTGGACCGCATCGCCAGCCAATGGGCGGCGGATACCATCCGGCAAGCCGTCGCGGCGTGACCGCCGCCGTGGAGGCAGGAGCGGTCTCCACGCCGCGCTTGGTCGAGAGCGACGCCGACGTGGCCGCGTGTTGGCCCGTGATGCGGCTGCTGCGTCCGCACTTGGCGTCCGCCGAGGCGTTCGCAGATCGCGTGGCCCGGCAACGCACAACTGGGTACCGGCTCTCCGCCGTTTGGGAAGGCAACAATGTAGTCGCTGTCGCGGGCTGGCGCGTGCAGGAGAACCTGCTCCATGGGCGCCACCTTTTCGTGGATGATCTAGCCGCCCTTGAGGCACGGCGCGGCCAAGGTTTTGGTTCCATGTTGCTCGCTGCTTTGAAGGTCGAAGGCCGCCTCGCTGGCTGCGACAAGCTCGTGCTCGGAACCGCACTCGCCAACGTTCTCGCCCATCGATTCTACTACCGACATGGCCTGCTCGCGACCGGCCTCGGGTTCTCCGGGTCGCTCGTAGTGGTCGCCTGAACGCGTGACGCTCCTCCGTCCTGATTCGTCCAGCGGCGATCCATCTCAACGATCGTGCGTCAGGCCGCCCGATCTCGCGTCCGTCTCACCGAACTTGCGCCCAGTCTCAGACAGCGTGCGCCGGCTGTCCGCGCCAGTCTCAGCTATCGTGCGTCGGAAAAGGCTGTTGATTGCGCGTCGAGCCGTTCATCATTGCGCGCCGCTACAGGTAGAGGGTGGCGACCGACACGCCCATGCGCTTGGCCACGTCGCGCACCGGCAGCTTGCCTTCCTTCATCAAGGCACGCGCCGCGGTGATGTCGCCGGCCTTGAATGCAGGGGGACGCCCGCCTTTCCGGCCACGGCGGCGGGCCTCGGCGAGACCGGCGGCGGTGCGTTCGCGGATCAGCGCGCGCTCGAACTGCGCGATCGCCCCGAACACGTGGAACACCAGCACGCCCCCGGGTGTCGTGGTGTCGATGCTCTCGGTCAGCGACACCAGGCCGATGCCGCGCTCCTCGAGGTCCTCTGCCGTCGTGATCAGCTTCTTCAACGACCGGGCAAGCCGGTCGAGTTTCCATACCACCAGCACGTCGCCCCGGCGCAGCACGTCGTGGAGGACGCGCGCGAGCTCGGGCCGGTCCGCTTTTGCGCCGGATGCCTTCTCGGTGAACGTCTTCTCGCAACCAGCCCGCCGGAGCGCATCGAGCTGGAGTTCAGGCGACTGGTCGGTCGTGCTCACCCTGGCGTAGCCGACCCGCATACATGCCCCACATTCTCAAAAGCCGTCGAACCCGTAGCCTTTTCGGAACGAGCAATCAAGAACGGTTTTGAGAAGGAGAATGTGCCTCCACGGGCGTTCCGGGCAGCCCGCGCCGGGGCTCGCCAGAAACGTTCGAATTCGAGACTGGCGAGGAGCATGGCTCAGACGCACCATGCGTGTAACTTGAGGAGAACGGCCGATGACGGTGCGCGACGTAACGGAGGACGACAGCTTGGACGATTTCGAGCTTCGCGAGGTCGCGCTTGAGGGCGCGGTCAAGGTGGTTCATGTCTCCGGGAAGGGGCCCGCGGTCATCGTGATGACGGAGATGCCGGGCATCAGCCCGCACGTCGCGCGCTTCGCCCGTTGGGTTCGCGAGGCGGGCTTCACCGTCTATATGCCGTCTCTGTTCGGCCATGACGGCAGAGTGCCCGACGCAGAGGACGGTTCGGCGGTGTTCCGCCGGGCTTGCGTCAGCACGGAGTTCCGGGCCCTCGGCGGCGGCGCATCAAGTCCGGTGACGCGATGGCTCATGGCTCTGGCGAGACATGCGCACGCCGAGTGCGGCGGCCCGGGCGTGGGCGCAATCGGCATGTGCTTCACCGGCAACTTCGCGCTCACCATGATGCTGGAGCCCGCAGTACTCGCGCCAGTTCTGTCTCAGCCGTCGCTGCCGCTCGACAATCCTGCGGGCCTTGAGATCGCGCCGGACGAGCTCGAGGCCGTGCGCGCGCGGCTTGATCGTGAGAACTTGACGGTGCGCGCGTATCGCTTCGAGGGCGACGCCTTCTGCCGGGCAGAACGCTTCGCGGCGTATGAGCGGGCGTTGGGCGACCGTTTCGTGCCGCGCGTGCTCTCTGACAGCGCTGCCAACCGAGACGTGCCGTCCTTCTTCGCCAAGCACGTGCCGACGCCGCATAGCGTGGTGACGGCACACCTGATCGACGAGGCGGGGCAGCCGACGGTTGCGGCGCGAGACGAAATCCTGGACTTCTTCCGCCAACGTCTCTCGGATTGATGCAGGAGAAGGCGGCAGCTAACCGTTCGAAAGGTCAATTATCAGGAACAGCCACCGGCCCGTTAGACGGCCAATTCTCCATAGGCACGGATTGTGATCATAAGCTTCTGGTGGCGAGCACGACGTGATGATGGCGAGCACGGTAGCAGATAATTTGAGCACGAGCGCCGCCTCATTGTCAGGTAATCCGAGCGGGAATTTGCTCCGTTTGCGAGCACGAGCGCGGATGATTGCGAGCGCCTACAAATAGGGCAAGCTGGACGGCGCAGCCGAGACAGGGGATGTAAGCCCGAACCCCATAAAATTCCGTCGTGGGTCGAGAGGCGAGAACTTTCCCCAGAAAGTGGATTTTTGGGAGAGTTGGCGATCTTGGACCGCGCAAAGCGGGACTTTAAGGCCGCCGGACGCTGCTCACCAAGCATCGTTTTCGAGAAAGTCGAGCCAGTACGCCTATATGACCAGTTGGGCTAGCTCGGCACCCATTACTGCAAACCATTGATGTTCCTATGTTTCCGGAAAACTTTCAGCTTTTAGCGTAGAACCCTTGGCGGTCGACGGAATTTTCTGGGGTTCGGGCTTAGATCCCCAACAACGCCATGGTACTTGCATCCGGGGTGCGGGTCGGCGTCAGCCGCAGCGTGCCGCTCGTACTCGGCATCGCAACCGGCGTCGCCGTTCAGCTCGCCGCCATCGGATTCGGGCTATCGGTCGTGTTCGACGCCGTGCCGGTTCTGCACCAGGTGCTGCGGTTCGGGGGTGCGGCATACCTCATCTGGCTGGCCTACCACATCGCCATGGGCGGTCCCATCCGGGGCAGTGCCGATGGTAAGCCTCCAATGGGCTTCTGAGGTGGTGTCCTCTTCCAGTGGATAAACCCGAAGACATGGACTATCGCGACCAGCGCGATGGCTGCCTACGTCCCCCAGGAGAACTCGCTCCAGAACGTCACCATTGCCGCGCTGGTGCTCGGATGCGTCGCTTTCCCCTGTGTCGGCAGCTGGGCCGTGTTCGGCAACACGCTCCGCCGATTCCTGACCGATCCGGCGAAGGCCCGCTGGTTCAACGGCGCGACGGCGGTCCTGCTGCTCGCATCGACGATGCCGATCCTCTTGAACAGCCACTAGGTGCAGCAATCGAGACTGCCGGCACCCGCGCTCGTCAACGAGGACCTTGGTGACCAGAGGAGGAGACATGAGGAGCAAGGACAACGTCGCGTCGCGGTCCTGGGCGGAACTTGCCTGACCTGGGAACTGCTGAGCGGCAAGGACTTGGCCGTCTTCCACGAGCTGATGCCGCCCGGAACGGCCGAGGTCCGGCACTTCCACCAGAACGCGAGACAGTTTTTCTTTGTGCTCAAGGGCGAGTTGACCATTGAAGCGCTCGGCGGGGAGTACTCCCTCCACCAGCACGAGGGATTGGAAATCCCACCGGGTGAAATCCATCACGTGAGGAATGTCTCGGCATCCACGACCGAGTTCTTGGCCATCGCCCATCCAATCACGTTTGGAGATCGGGTCCTTCCCGGGGTGTTGTGATCCGGTGAACGAAGCAATCCTTCCACTCCGAGCAAGGGGAGATGTGGCATTGGCTCAGGATACTGGCAGCGTACCGGCCACCCGATAGCGCCTGTCGGGCCAGTCCTCCCATAGTTCAGGCGAGTAAAGCACACGACATCACCGGGATCCTCGACGCCGAATTATTCGCCCATGTCGGCCAACCTTGGGGATGGATTTCCCGTGCCGGACCGGCACTCGCCTACCTTAAGTCGCAGTGCATCCATGCAAGCGGCGGCCGCGGGTGTCGGTGCGTGGTCTGCCCTGTGCACAAGCATCAACTGCCTACGGCAAGCCGGGGTGAGTGGAACCGCTCGCAGGCCGATCATGGGATCGGGAAGCACTGACTCCGGCACAATCGTCACCCCAGCGCCCTCACGCGTCATGGCGAGCAAGGTCGGTATGTCGCGTACGGTAGCAGCCACGATAGGCGCCATCCCCGCCTCAGAGAAGAACGCGCGGATCAACGGCTCGCATCCACCCCCCGACATCAAAAATGCCTCCGTCGCGAGGTTACCGGCGTGCGCGACCCGGTGTGAGGCGAGACGATGCCCGCGCGGTACCACAGCCAGCATGACGTCTTGGGCGTAAGGCTCCGCGACGAGCGCTCGGTCCAGGGTTTCGGTTGTGATGCCGAGGTCGGCGACGCCGTCCCGAACCCATGCGGCAACTTCCACGTCGGTCCCTTCGAAGAACGTGATGCCGATCTGCGGGAAGTCGGCTTGGAAGGACCTCAATGGCCGAGGCAAGAGGCGGGCCGAGGCGCTCCCCCACAGCCGCGAGGCGAAGATGGCCGGTCGCCAAACCCGCAGCAGCGGTCCCCCGCTGGCGCAGCCGAGCCACCGCTGCCAATGCCTGCTTAGCGTCAACCAACGCCGCCGCGCCGAGGGCCGTGGGGGCGACTTCACTTCGCGAGAGCAGCGGTGTGCCGCCGAGCGCCACCTCTAGTGCGCGGAGCGCGTGGCTCACCGCCGACTGGCTTGTGCCCAGTTTGCGTGCTGCAGCGGTGAAGCTCCCCGCTTCGACAGTGGCCACGAACGCGCGCAATTGCGAGACGGTGACCGAGCCTGGGTCCAAACCAAGAACCGAACAGGGAGCGCCATGAGGTGGATCGATAGTATCCATGAAGTCCAGCCATCTTCTTCATGGATGACCTTGCGGGCAGACTGCCGCTATGGCAAGCGCGTTGGCACAGGCAGAAACGGTGGGAGATGCCCTAGCGGCGAACGGGCGTCGCGTGATCTGGCCGGCAGCGCTGGGCGCGGCGGCCGCTATGGCTATGTTCGCCGCTAACTTCGTGCTTGTGCGGCAGGCGATCGTCGCGGGACTGGGGGCAGCGGACCTCGTCGCGTTGAGGTACGGGGTCGCAGCGGTGTTCTTTTTACCCCTCCTGCTCTCCCCGCGCTACAGGCGAGAGGCCGCCGTGTTGGGCTTGCCGCGTACTCTCGTACTTACCGCCCTCGGCGGCGCTCCGTATTTCCTGTTGGCCGCTAGCGCCTTGAACTTCGCCCCGGCCGCACACGGCGTGGTGCTCAATCCCGGCATGGTCACGCTGACCGCGGTCGTGCTCGCCGCTTCGCAGGGGGACCGCCTCGGCCGCGGCGCCTTATTGGGGCTTCCGCTGGTCCTGATCGGGCTCGGGTTAGTGGCTGGCGACGGTCTCCTCGCCGATCACCCCAACCTTCCCCGGGTGTGGCTCGGCGATGCTATGCTCGTCGCATCGGGCACCATTTCCGGTGGCTACTATTTCCTTGTGCGCCGCTGGGGCATCGGGAGTGTCATGGCCACGGCATCGATTTCGGTGACCTCGGCCATCGCTTGGTTGCCGGCGTATGCGCTTCTGGCAGGACATCGCCTGTATCTCGCACCAGTTGGCGAGCTTGTCCTACAAGGCATGTACCAGGGCCTCGTGGCGGGCGTAGTCGGCATCGTGCTCTACACCCGGTCAGTCGCCGTTATAGGCCTCGCCCGCGCGGCGCTGTTCCCTCCGCTCACGCCTGTGCTGGGTACAGTGCTAGCCGCAATACGGTTCAGTTAGGCCACTTTCCATAGTGTCGGACGGCCCTTATCAAGGAGTGTGCCTACCATTGCCGGGCACCTAACGGCGCTAACTGAACCGTATTGGTGCTAGCCGCGCTGATACTCGACGAACCGACGACTGCTTGGCAGCTTACCGGTATGGTCACGACCGTCGGTGGCATGGCTTTGGCCGGCTGGCGCAGGAGGCCCTCGCCGAGGCCGCCAAGCCGGCAGCGCGCACTTGAACCGCTTGCGCGACCCGCTCGGCACTGATGGTTCTTTCCATGTCAAATAGAAGTAGCGCTGTCCCATACGGCGCGAAAGCGCCACCGTCGAATGATTATCGCTCCGGCCTTGTCTGGGGCAGCGTCGGCGTGCTGGCGTTTTCACTCAGCTTCCCAATGACCCGGCTCGCCGTCATGAGCAACCGAGGCTGCGGCCGCCTCATGGGCCGGGTTCGCCTATGTGTCGCTGGTCAGCATGTTCCTGGGTTTCTTCGCCTGGTATCGCGGCTTGGCGCACGGCGGCGTTGCGCAGGTCGGACAGTTGCAGCTCGCGCAACCCGTGCTGACCCTGCTGTGGTCTGCGCTGCTGCTGGGCGAGGTCGTGACCGCGGGAACAGCAATTGCGGCCTGCATCGTGCTGGGCAGCGTCGTTCTTACCCAACTCGCCAGGAAGGTTCCTGCAACCAGGTAGGCGACTTGAATTTCGCGGGGTGAAGGCAAGAAGCGGAGTGCATTGCGCTGCTGCCATCCGCCACCCTGCCGCTCCAAGCAAGGGGAGATGTGGGCATGGTTCAGAATAACGACAGCGCACCGGCCATGGGTGGTCGGGAATGGGCAATGCTGCTTGCTCTTGCGGTCTTGTGGGGCGGCAGCTTCTTCTTCAACGGGGTAGCCGTGCGCGAGCTGCCGTCCTTCACCCTTGTCTGGCTGCGCGTGGCCGTGGCCGCGGCAACTCTGCTGCTCGTCCTGCACCTGCTTGGGCAGCGGATGCCCACTGCGGGCCGGGTCTGGGCTGCCTTCTTCGGCATGGGGCTGCTCAACAACGTCGTGCCTTTCGTGCTGATCGTCTGGGGGCAGCATCACATCGCCAGCGGCCTGGCGTCGATCCTGAACGCCACCACGCCGTTGTTCACGGTCCTGGTCGCGCATCTGCTCACGCCGGATGAGAAGCTGACACCGCTCAAGCTGGCCGGCGTCGCCGTGGGCTTCGCAGGCGCCGTTTTCATGATCGGGCCGGACGCGCTGGGCGGATTGGGAACCGGCGTTACGGCCCAGCTCGCCTGCCTGGCCGGCGCCTTGACCTACGCCTTCGCTGGCATTTTCGGGCGCCGGTTCAAGCGCATGGGCGTCGCGCCGATGGCGACCGCCGCCGGGCAGGTGTGCGCCTCCACAGTCTTGTTGCTGCCGCTCATGCTGCTGGTGGACCGGCCCTGGGCGCTTGCAATGCCCCACGCGGCAACCTGGGCGGCGGTGTTGGGGGTGGGGCTGCTTTCGACCGCGCTCGCCTACGTGCTGTACTTCCGCATCCTGGCTGCGGCCGGAGCCACCAACCTGCTGCTGGTCACGTTCCTCATCCCGGTCAGCGCCATCCTGCTCGGCGCCCTCGTGCTGGGCGAAACGCTGCTGCCCCGGCACTTCGCTGGCATGGCGCTGATCGGCGCCGGCTTGGCCTTCATAGATGGCCGTCTGCCGCGGCTTCTATCCCAACGACGCGCAAGGCGAACCGTAAGCGGCTTCGATCCGCAAATCTGAGTGTATGGTTCACGTGACATGCACAGCCCACACTAACCTTGACCCGAACGGCCTCAGGGCTCCCCTCATTTTCTGAGCGCCTCAAGCAACAAAGCAGCCCTGTGTCGGGCTGAGGCAGTTCGAGCCAGATTTGAGGCAGGCCTGCCGCGATAAGAGGTCTGTTGTGCGCCAGCATGCCATTGCCCTGGGCCAGCCCATCAGCGATCTCGCCGCCTGCACCCACGATACGCAGGCGAGAGATGACCCCAGCCCAGACGCTTTGCTTCACCGAAGTGCACCGCTTCCTCGCCGGCCTGTTCGAGGGCGACCTACATGCCAAGCGTGTGCTGTCCTTGGCCAATGCCACCCTGGGCGTCCTCAAGACAGCCTCCCTGGCGGTGCACACCATCGGCCAAGGGCTCGCCCTGGCGTGGGGCCGGATGACCAAGCACGCGATCAAGCAGGTGGACCGGCTGTTGTCCAACTCTGGCATCGACCTCGACGCCGCACTGCGCCATGGGGTGCCCTACGTTGTCGGGCCGCGCAGCTGCATCAACGTGGCCATGGACTGGACCGAGTTCGACGCTTGTGGCCAAGCCACCCTCATGCTGTCACTGCTGACCCGGCATGGCCGCGCCACGCCGCTCGTGTGGCTGACGGTGGACAAAGCCACCTTGAAGGACCGCCGCAACGCATACGAGTATCAGGCGCTGACACCGTCTCGCCGACGCTCTGCCCGCGGACATCAAGGTGTGCATCGTGGCCGACCGCGGGTTCGGCGATCACAAGCTCTACCGGGTGCTGACCGAGGAGCTGGCATTCGACTATGTCATCCGCTTCCGCGGCAACATCACAGTGACCGCCGCCACTGGCGAGGTGCGCACCGCTGCGGCTTGGGTTGGACCGGGCGGACGCGCGCGCATCCTGCGCGGCGCCCTGGTGACCGCCGAGCGCTACCCGGTGGGAACGGTCGTCTGCGTGCAGGACCACGCGATGAAGCAGGCGTGGTGCCTGGCCACCAGCACCACCGATGCGACCGCCAAAACTCTGATGGGCTTGTATGGCAAACGGTGGAGCATCGAGTGCACTTTCCGCGACACCAAGGACCTGCGCTTCGGCATGGGGATGGGCGCGATACGTGTCAGCACGCCCGACCGGCGCGATCGCCTATGGCTGCTGAACGCGTTCGCCCTCGCCTTGCTGACACTGCTCGGCGCCGCTGGCGAAGCGCTCGGCTATGATCGACACCTCAAATCAAACACCGCTAAACGGCGCACGCACTCGCTGTTCCGGCAGGGCTGCATGCTTTACGAACTCATCCCCACCATGCCCGAACACCGCTTGCTGCCGCTGGTCGAGCAGTTCGCCGCCATGCTCGCCGAGCTTCCGGTCTTCGCCGATCCTTTCGGATCTATCTGAAAATGAGGGGAGCCCTGAGGCTCGACTCAGGCCGGACGCTTACTTTGCACTTCACAGCGCAAATGTTGGGTCGGCCCCTACCACGCCTCGAATATCGTAGCCGTGTCGCACCAGCCGCCACTTGATTGCAACATTCACGCCCATGTTGGCCTCAGCCGGTGTCAGATATGGTTAATGGCGAACTGGCCGACCGTTTTGAAGGTTATCTGGAATAGGAACGAAGTGCCTCCATTGTCGCCATTTTGCGAGGTGAAGCGCTTGTTAAAACCAGCTTCGAAGACAAAGCACTCATCTTC
>JAABUJ010006727.1_pt1 | contig 10990 bp, 6 predicted proteins | sample 5559131 | NCBI WGS metagenome assembly JAABUJ01 (sample SAMN10711875, study PRJNA513366) | rock metagenome | isolation source: Antarctica rocks | place: Antarctica: Victoria Land, Mt New Zealand nord | collected 2016-01-07 | reverse complement strand
GCGGCATGGGCGTAGTCGCCCCGGAGCTTGGCCACGGACGCGAGGTTGCTGCGGGCGGCAACCATGCCCCGCGTGTCGCCGCCCGCCTGTCGCAAGGCCACGCACTCCTCGAAGCACGCGGCCGCGCAGTCGTAGTCCACTTGTTCGGCGGCGAGTACGCCGGCCCCATTGAGCGCCCTAGCCCGCACGGCGCCCGCGACACACCCCGCGTCGCGGGCCAGGAATTGGTCCAGCCAGCGGCGGCCCTCGCCCAGAGGGCCGCGCGCGTGCCAGAAGCGCCAGAGGGCCGCCGCCAGGCGCAGGCCCGTGTCGGTCTCCCCTGCCTCCCACGCCCACTGCAACGCCGCGCGCGTGTTGTCGCGCTCCGCATCGAGCCGGTCCAGCCACTCTGGTCCGCCGGCGCCGGTGAGCGCGGGCTCCGCCGCCGCGGCCAGATCGCGGTAGTAGGCCGCGTGCCGCTGGCGCATCTCCGCGTCCTCGCTGGCGGACACCAGGCAGTCCAGGGCGTACTCACGGATCGTCTCCAGCAGCGTCACGCGCGGCTCCGCCTGCCCATCCCCATCGATGCGCTCCACGCGCGCAAGGCTCTGGTCCGCGAGGGGACCGATACGCCCCAGCGCCAGCACCTCGGCCGGGTCGCCGCCGCCCCCTCCGTGCAGGCACACCCGGCTCACCGGCTCCGGCGTGCCGCCGCCCGCGAAGACGGCCAATCGGCGGAATAGGGCCTGGGCGTCCGGGTCGAGCGCGTCGTAACTCCAGGCGATCGTCGCGCGTAGCGTCCGCTGCCGTTCCGGCAGGTCGCGCGCGCCCTCACAAAGCAGGGGCAAGCGCCGCTCCAACCGCGCGAACAAGGCTGGCGGAGAAAGCAACCGGACGTGCGCCGCCGCCAGCTCGATGGCCAGCGGCAACCCGTCCAGGCGCGCGCAGATGCCGTCGATGGCCGTGGCGCTCTCCCCCTCGACCACCAACTCGGGGCGCAGGGCGCGCCCGCTCGACGAAGAGGCGCCGCGCGTCGGACGCCGGGAGCGGCGACGTCACGAGGCGGTGCTCGCCGCGCACGCGCAGGAGCGCGCGGCTCGTCGCCAGGACGGCGAGGCGCGGGCAGGCGGCGAGCAGTGTACCCACCGCCGGCGCCGCCGCGACGACCCGCTCAAAGTTGTCGAGCAGGAGCAAGATGCGGCGGCCGGCCAGCGTCGCGGCGAGCCGCTCCTCGACTGGGCGGTCCCCCGCCGCCGCGACGCCCACCTCGCGGGCGATCGTCGCGACGACCAGTGCGGGATCGTCGAGCGGGGCCAGATCCACAAAGAACACGCCATCGGGGAAAGATGGCAGGAGCTCGGCCGCGACCCGCGTGGCCAAGCGCGTCTTGCCGACGCCGCCGGGCCCGGTCACGGTCAGCAGGCGCACGTCGTCGCGCGCGAGGAGCGCGCGGGCCGTGGCAATGTCGTCGTCGCGGCCGATGAGCGGCGTCACCGCCGCCGGCAGATTATGCGGAACGTGGTCCCGCGCGGGGTCCGGGCGCGCGGCGGAGCGGCCGTCGAGCCGGCGCGCGGCGGCCTCCAGCGCGGCGCGGTCGGCGGGCGTCAAGTCGAGGGCCGCGGCCAGAAGCGCCAGCGTGTCCTTGCGGGGCGCGCCTTTGACGCCGCGCTCGAGGTCGCTAATGGTGCGGGCGCTGAGGCCGGCGCGCTCGGCGAGCGCCTCCTGTGTCAGGTCGGCGGCCTGGCGATAGCGCCTGAGCAAGTCTTTGAAAGGGATCGGGGTATCCGGGGTCATCACACGCATCCTACACGCTGTCGAGGGATCAACCACGCCGCCCGCGCCGTGCCGCCGCGGAGGGCGTCCGATGCCAGCATAACATGCGGATAGCGAGACGGCTAGGGGCGCCGCGTGGGTCCAATGACCCACATCGGCGCGAAAATGTGGCTAATGATGTGACTTTTTCCTGTTCATGCCGCCGCCCACCGCCCATAATAGACCTGGAATCGGGCTATGAACCTGATGGAGAGAGCCGCGTGTGGCGCGGCGCCACACGGAGCAAGAGGAGCAGGTATGAGGATTCGCATGCGTCATTGGCGCATCATCGCGCTGGTCGCCCTCGTGGGCGAGGGTATGCTAGCCCCACTGGCCGGGGTCTCGCCCGTCCACGCGCGCGCCGCGTTCAGCGCGACGAGCCGGGGCGATCAACCGAGTTTGACCGCGCATCACGCCGCCGTCATGATGCATCACACTGTTGTTGCCATAAGGAGCGGTTCCGGCGCAAGCGCGCCAGCGACTGCCCCGACGATGACAACTGCGTCCGGCACGCCAATCGCGTCGCCCGGCGTCAGCGACACCGCGACGAACATCGTCACCCCGACCGCCGCGGCAAGCACGCCCGTCGCCTCGTCTACGCCGGCCACGGTCTCCGGCGCCGCCACGGTCATGCCAACGACGAGCGCCGCCGGCGCCACGGTCACGCCAACGACGAGCGCCACGACGGACGCCTACACCCCGACCGTCCCGCTCGCGGGGACGCCCACGCCCGCCACCACCACCGCGCGCCTACTGGTCCAGCGCATCGCCGCCATGCGGATACAGGCCGCGGCGACCGGGGCGCCCGTGCCGACCATCACCGCGGTCCTCTTCAGCGGCAGCGCCGCTAATCCCACCATCACCATCACCGGCGTGGGCTTCGGCAACCCCTCGGCCCCGGAGACGCCCGGCTGCGGCGGTTTCATCGCCAACAACGGGGCCGTCTACGCCGATATGGCGCTTGGCGACAACGACCCGACCCATGGCTTCTACGCGGGTGGGCCGGGCAGCTGCATCGGCCTGATCAACCTCTCCTACAACGACACACGCATCTCCTATCAGCTTGGCGCCGGCTACGGCGCCTATCGCGGGCTGTACACCCTGGGACAGGGCGACAGCTACAGCCTGGGCGTCAAGGGCGCCTCGTTCTGCGGCAGCGTCGACTACAGCGGCCAGCCCGCGACCAACACCTGCCCGCCCGCGCCGACGCCCGTTGTCGGGGGCGGCGCCATCCCCTGGCATCCGCACCAGAGCGTGCGCTTCGCCGCGGGCCTGGGCGCCAGCGTCGACCTCGCCGACGGTCATGTGGACGTGAGCGCGGCCGGCCTGAGCGTCCCCGGACGCGGCCCCGACCTCACGCTCGCCCATACGTGGGACAGCAACCTCGCCCAGGCCGGCGTCACGAGCACGGCCGGACAGGGCTGGGTGGATAACCTGACGCCCCAGATGGGCGGCAGCCTCACCGGCGTTGTTACCTACCAGGACGACTCGGGCGCGACGTGGCCGTTCACCTACACGGGCAGCCTCGGCGCCACGGGTCCGTACACGGCCTACAGCACGCCGCCCGGACTGCCCTGGCAGCTCACGGCCTCGACCAGCGGCTATACGCTGACCGACATCCTCACGAGCGAGACCCTCACCTTCGACGCGCAGGGGCGCTACCTGTCCGATCACGACGCCTACGGCAACGCCACGACGCTCTCGTACGGGCCGAGCGGTCCGACGAGCGAGGCCAATAGCGGAGGCCGCGCGCTGGCGTTCTCGTATCAGAACGGCCTGTTGGCCGATGCGCAAAGCCCGTTGTGGGTGAGCAGCGGCGGCGCGCAGGGCCAGCACGTCGCCTATGGTTACAACGGCGCGGGCCAGCTCACGACCCTGACTTGGGGCGCGGGCACGTCCGACGCGCTCACGGCCACGTTCGGCTACAGCGGGACGCAGCTCACCACCGTGACGACCGGCGCCAATCACCAATGGACGCTCGGCTACGACGCGCAGGGGCGGCTCGCCACCATCACCAGCCCGAGCACGGGCCAGGTGGGTCAGGCCGGCTACACGCCGAGCTACACCACGACGTTCAGCTACACGGCCGGCCAGACACAGGTCGTGCGGGGCGATGGCGCCGACGGGGCGCTCACCATGACCTACACCCTCGATGGGCAGGGCGAGGCCACGAGCGTCGCCGACGGGCTGAACGACACGACGCGCATGACCTACGACCAGGACCACGACGTGCTGACCAGAACCGACGCCAACAACAACACGACCGCGTACGCCTACGCGTACGTCGGACCGAACGGGAGCACCGGCCTGGTCACGCAGACCGTGGCGCCGCCAATCCGCGCCTACACGCCGCTCAATGGGACGCTGACCCCCAGCGTCACGACCAACCGCTACGACCCGGCGACGTACGACCTGCTCGAGACCGACAAGCCCGAGGGCGGGGTCACCATGTACCAGTATGACGGCCACCATTCCGTCATCACCACGACCGAGCTGCTCGCCGTCGTGCCCGCCTACAGCTGCCCGCAGGTCGCCGTCGCCACGGCGCAGCGCCACACCCTCATCACGAGCCAGCCGCGCCGCGTAACCGCGGCGGCCGCGGGGACGGCCTGCCGCGACAGCTTCACCTGGCGCGGGAGTGTCACGGGCTACGACGCCTACGGCGAGCGCATCGCCGCGACCGACGGGCGCGGGGTCGACGTGGCGAACACGCACAACACGACTCCCGATCCGCAAGGGATCACGCCGACGGTCCAACTCAACGCCTCCGCCGGTAGCTATACCCGCCAGTGGGGCTACGACGCACAGGGCGACCAAACGAGCGCGAGCACGCCGCCCATCGTCACGCTCCAGCAGGGCAACCCCCCGACGGCCCCGGTCACGACCCGGTCGGCCTACGATGACGACGGCGCGCTGACCACCGCCACGTCGGCCAACGGCGCTACAACCACCGACGCCTACGACCACCTCGGTCGCCAGATCCAGGTGGTCGAGCCGGCGGTGACGCTCTACGACGGCTCGACCCACGCCCCGACGACAACAACCAGCTATGACGGCGACGGTAACGCCGTGCGCCAGACCGACGCGGTCGGGGCGGTGACCACGAGCGCCTACGACCCGCTGGGGCGCCAAATCTCCACCACGAACCCGGTCAGCGGCACGTCGCTCATCACCTATTCCGCGACGGAGCAGGTCGCCACCCAGGACGCACAGGGCAACGTGACGGTCTACAGCTACGACGGGGCTGCCCGCCGCGTCGCTGTGACCGACCCTACCGGGGGCGTGACGCAGTACGGCTACGACCCCGTGGGCAACACCCTCGCGATCTCCAGTGGCGACGGCACGAGCGTGACCCCGCGGGAGACGCGCGGCTACGACGCGCAGAACCACGTCGCGTCCGACACCGTGGGCGGGCCGGGCTCCCCCGCCCAGACGACGCTGACGAGCTACGACCACGACGGCAACGTGGTCCAGGTCGAACAGCCCAACGGCGACGTGACCTACAATACCTACGACCTGGTTGACCAACTGCTCGGCGTCGAGATCGACCCCGCCGCCGTCAACAGCGCGACGGGCAACACCTACACGAGCGACAGCTACGACCACGCGGGCAACGTGGTCGAGAGTTTCGACGCCGACAAACGCGACCATAAGGCCACCCTCATCGACGGCGACAACCGCGTGCTCCAGAGTGTCGATACCACCTACGGCGTGACCGGCACGACCACGATCACGACCACGCAGGGCTTTGACCCCGACGGCAACGCGCTGCGCACGACCGTGCAGACGCAGGGGCCAACCGGCTCCGTCCAGACGGCGACCGGGGCGACGACGGTCAACGCGGCCGACTGGACGGCCACGACGACGGACAACGAGCAGACCACCGCCTATCGCTACGACGCGGCGGGCCAACGCCGCACGGAAACGATCCTGGGGGGCGTCACTCCGATCACGACCATGCTCGACGCCGAAGGACGCACGACGAGCATCGGCGAGAGCCTGGGCCGGACGACGCCCTACGACAGCGGCTTCGGCTACAACGCCGACGACCTGCCCGTGACGACGACGCTGCCCAACGGGGTGGCCGAGGCGACGCGGTACGACGGAGCCAGCCGCCCGCTCACGGTAACAGCGACGGGACTCTCTCCGACGACGCTGGCCCCCTCCGTCGTGTCCTACGGCTACAACGCGTTGGGCTGGACGACCGGGCTGAGCGCGACCATCGGAGCCAACGCGCCGATCACACAGACGCTCGCGCATGACGCGCAAGGGCGCGTGACGGGCGCGCAGGGCCAGGGCGCCGGCCAGGGCTGGCGCTACGACGGCAACGGCAACCTGCTCACCTCCGTGACCAACGGCGCGACCACGACCTACGGCTACGGTGGCTTGCCCAACGAACTGCAGACCCTCGGTATACCGGGGCAGGCCACGCGGCACTACGGCTACGACGGGAACGGCGACACGACGAGCATCACCAGCACGGGCGGGCTCAACACCCGTCTCCAGTACGACAGCCAAGCGCGGCTCGTGGGCGTCACACGCGCTGACGGGACACAGGTCACGCAGACCTACAACGCCGCCGGACAACGCGCGAGCTACACCGTGACGAAGCCCGGTCAGCCCACGCTGAACGAGACATTCTCGTACCGGGGCGACGTGTTGGGCCAGGCGGTCGTGGCACAAGGGACGACGACGTACACCGACACCTACCTGTACCGTCCCGACGGGACGCCGCTTGAACTGCTGCGCTAGCAGGGCGGCCAGACGCGCCGCTACTGGTATGTGCTCGACGGGCGGAGCAATGTGATCGCGTTGACCGACGTGAACGGGCGAGTGGTAGACGCCTACGCCTACGATGCGTGGGGCCAGACGGTGGGCGCGTACGAGACGGTGGCGCAACCCTTCCGCTACGGCGGCTACTGGTACGACGCGGCGCTGGGCTGGTACTGGGTCAGCGTGCGCCCCTACGACCCGCAACTCAAGCGCTGGCTGCAGCCTGATCCGAGCAGTCAGGACGGCGTACGAACCTATGTCTACGCCGACAACGATCCTATAGACGAAACAGATCCTTCAGGGTTGAGTGGTGGGACCCCGGCATGCGGCCTCGCTTCCAATTCCCCAAACTGCTACGGCAGTACACGCTCTGCTCACCCCACAGGCCCTTGCGAAGTCTTCCTCTTTGGATATTTCTGCGAACGCAATAGGGAGGCGCGCATCGCGCAAATAGGCAAGTCGGGTGTGCCCATTGTCACGGTGATAGTATATTCCGCACAAGGCTCTCCCGCGTCCAAAAGCGTGTACAAAGCAAACGCGCGGCTAGGGTATGGCAAGAACGACACGGGCGCCTGGGGTGAGAATCAAGCAATAGTCCGACTGGAGGAAATCGGTTATAAGCAGATTGGCGTAAAGGGGTATACTGGTCCCGATGCGCTCTTGGAATTGCAGGGACAGCCGGTGCGAAGTGGCATATATACGAAGTACGTCTTCCTCGAATCCAAGGCGTCGTTGAAGTTGGGAGATAAGGGATTGAAGGGTAAGCCGAGCTTAAGGCAAAAGTCTTACAGCTACTACGAGGAGAGCATAGACGAGATTGTTAGTGATCCTGAAACGGCCGCCGATGTTAGAGCCCTATTTCGCGCCGGAAAGGTCCAGGTGCTCCTTGCAAACACGAACGGCGAAGGCCTGACGGTTTTTTCTGAGATAGAGCTAGAGGGTGCTGGTGCTACATACGAGGAAAGATGATTGATTCGTCATACCAGAACGCTTGGCGCATGATCTGCGTGAAGACGCCCTATAATGTGCCTTGTATCGCAATCGACGAGGATTATGGAGGTCGAGGCTCATTATGAGTTACGTCGTCTACCCCTATCTCGTAGACCTTCCGCAACTGCGGAAGGTCTACGGATCCAACGATATGGATATGGTGACAGAGACAGAACGGCATTTCACGACATATATCGATTCGTTCGATGATGCTTATCCGGATCAGGGGGTTGAGGGAGCGCCGACACTGATAGACGCATTGCGCGGGATAGTGTCAGGGCAGGTGCGGCACGTAGAACACGTAGAAGATGTAGAGTTGTATGGATATGCTCTCCAGCTACTATGTATGCATTTGGGAGTGCTCTTGCCCAACAATGAGTGGGATAGTCTCACGGCGAGGGGTCTGGACATCGTCGCGAGGATCGATGGGCTTAAAGAACTAAATTACGCTACAAACCCCCCAATCCCTCTCCCGCAATGGACCGATTTCCCCGGAGTTACCTATATCACGAGTCAAGATGCAGTCGAACTTGTGCAATTCCGGCCAATCGACGAGTTCGGATCTGATCGCGATCGAGTATGGCTCGAGAGAGCACAGGAGCAGTATCGGTCGTGGCTACACGAATCTATCAGGACGCAGAAGGCGATCGTGGCCTTTCTAGAGTGACCGGAGATACCACACTGCGAGGGGCGTTAATACCGCACTTTTATTTTGATGTACGGCAGTGGTGCGGCGCAGGCCGAGGGCGGTGGCCCCAAGAGATGGTCGCAGGCGTCGTACCCTCACACATCGTTGACATCCTTGGAGCCATCCAGGTCCAACAGGAGGAGGGCCACCGGCGCTCTATCCCGCCGCGTAGCGTGCAGTTTGGTCCAGGCGGTCGCCCAGCAGGGTGCGGTTGGGTATGTTATCCAGAGAAATAGGAGGTTTGGCGCGGTGAATTCGGTCAAATGTGTCGTATCATGCGGTGAGACTCTTGTAACATTCCCCACGTAACGATGTATTGCCTATGCTGAGAAGATCGTATGCTTGTTCCGACAGATGTGCTGCCATCTGCCCTAGGTTTTGCTTGGGGCCTATCGCGTGAGCAGTGCTTGGCCCGCCTTAACAGCGCCGTGGTTCAGTCTGGATCGCTCTACATCGTCGTGCAACTCACCATCCGTGATGAAACGGACGACGTCGATCTCATCTTCAACAGTGCCAGTGGGGATGCGGGGCTGGAACGACTACGCGTCTATCTATACAGGAGTAGGGATTTTTGGGAGCCACACGAAGGCGACGAGGAGGAGCGGTCTACTCTCGACGCCGCCTATCAAGACCATTATGACCGCCTCGTCAAGGAGTACACGGCGCTGCTGGGCCTCCCGACCTATACCGGCACATGGGAGTGGAATAATGAGGAAGGCTATCCCGAGAGTGAAGCCGCTGGACAGTTGACGTATTGGACAACGCCCGAAGGCCGCCTCCAACTCTTGTATACGCAACAAGATCCAGAACTTCCCTACGAAATCACGCTAGAGTGTTACCGAGCGGAGTCCTCGGCTTAGCAGCACACAGGCCGCGACAGCTACACGCGGGGGTGACCAGACGAGCGCGGGCACGCCGGCGACCGCGCCGGTAACCACAACCGAGGGCTATGACGACGACGGCAACCGCACAAGCATGATCTCGGCCACCGGCGCCGCGACCACCTGCGCCGTCGACCACCTGGGCCGCTAGGTCCAGGTGGTCGAGCCGGCGGTGACGCTCTATGACGGCTCGACCCGTGCGCCCACCACGACGAGCGGGTACGACGGCGATGGCAACACCGTGCGCCAGACCGACGCGGTCGGGGCGGTGACCACGAGCGCCTACGACCCGTTGAGCCGCCCAGTCGCGACCACGAACCCGGTCAGCGGCACGTCGCTCATCACCTACTCCGCGACACAGAAGGTCGCGGAGCAAGACGCGCAGGGCAACGTGACGATCTATAGCTATGACGGGGCCGGCCGCCTCGCCGCCGTGACCGACCCCACCGGCGGCGTCACCCAGTACGGCTACGACCCGGTGGGCAACACCCTCGCGATCTCCAGTGGCGACGGCACGAGCGTGACCACGCTGGAGACGCGCGGCTACGACGCGCAGAACCGCGTCGCGTCCGACACCGTGGGTGGGCCGGGCACGCCCGCTCAGACCACAACGACGAGCTACGACCACGACGGCAACGTGGTCCAGGTCGCGCAGCCTAACGGCGACGTGACCTACAACACCTACGATGAGGCCGACCAACTCCTCGGCGTGGAGATCGACCCCGCCGCCGTCGGCAGCGCGACGGGCAACACCTACGCGAGCTATAGCTATGACAACGCGGGCAACGTGGTCGAGAGTTTCGACGCCGATAAGCGCGACCACAAGGCCACCCTCATCGACGGCGACAACCGCGTGCTCCAGAGTGTCGACACCACCTACGGCGTGACCGGCACGACCACGCTCACGACCACACAGGGTTTCGACCCCGACGGCAACGCGCTGCGCACGACCGTGCAGACGCAGGGACCCACTGGCCCCGTCCAGACGGCGACCGGCGCGACGACGGTCAACGCCGCCGACTGGACGGCCACGACGACGGACAACGGGCAGACCACCGCGTACGGCTACGACGCGGCGGGCCAACGGCGCACGGAGACCATCCTGGGCGGCGCCACCCCGCTCACGACGTTGCTCGACGCCGAGGGACGCGCGACGAGCATCGGCGAAGGATTGGGCCGCACGACGCCGTACAGCAGCGGCTTCGGCTACAACGCCGACGACCTGCCCGTCACGACGATGCTGCCCAACGGGGTGACGGAGGCGACGCAGTACGACGGGTCCAGCCGCCCGGTCACGGTCGCGGCGACGGGGCTCGGCCCGACCACGCTGGCCCCTTCCGCCGTGGCCTACGGCTACAACGCATTGGGCTGGACGACGGGCCTGAGCGCGACGATCGGCCCGGCGGATAATTCGCTAGCGTACGTGTTCGACGGAAAAGTGGGGGTTCTCGATGATACCCAATGCATTCCCGAATGGGTCGGTCAGCACGGCTGTCCGGATGCTATCACCGACGTCCTGGATAGCGCTCCGTTCGCCGGCGCCCAACTCATGCAGCCGCTTGAAGGCGGCGTCGATGTCAGCCACGCCCCAATACGCCACGGCGCCGCCGTCCCCCGGTGACGCGGCGACACTGTTGGGGTCGAGCCCCAATTCGAACCCGCCGACCGTGTAGCCCACGTAGAAGGGCTGGTCGAAGTAGGGTTGCTGTCCCAACAGCGCGCTGTACCACGCCTTAGCCTGATCGAGATCCGGCGCCGGGTAAATGACCGTGCGTAATCCTTGCAGCATATGCGCCTCCTACTCTACTCCCCGTATCAGGGATTGAATTCCCAATCAAACAAGTCTTGCATGGGAAGTGTAAAGCCC
>JAABUJ010006724.1_pt1 | contig 10993 bp, 11 predicted proteins | sample 5559131 | NCBI WGS metagenome assembly JAABUJ01 (sample SAMN10711875, study PRJNA513366) | rock metagenome | isolation source: Antarctica rocks | place: Antarctica: Victoria Land, Mt New Zealand nord | collected 2016-01-07 | reverse complement strand
AACATCCGCCTCGCCCCGACGTTCCCCGTCCTGAAGGAGGTCGAGACGGCGATGGCCGGGGTGGCCACCTGCGCAGCCCTGGCCGCCGCCGAGCAGCTGTCAGCAGGCCTTTGACGGTCAGCAGGCCTTTGACGGTCAGCAGGCCCAGGGAGACCTGACCGTTGATGACGTCTTCGAGAAGGACACCGAGCAACGACGATGGGCATCCAGCAACAACGACGATGGGCAGCCAGCACAACAACAGCAGCAACCACAACAGCAACGAAAAGGAGGACAGATGGACCCGACGGTGTTGGTCACGGGCGGCCGGGTCCGCGGCCGCACGCTGGCCGGAGTCAGTGCCTTCCTGGGCATCCCCTACGCCGCCCCGCCGGTGGGGCCGGCCCGGTTCCGGGCGCCGGCCCCAGCACCTCGCTGGGACGGTGTCCGCGACGCCCTGCAGCACGGAGCCAGCGCCATCCAGTCGCTCTACGCCCCGCCGATCGCCGCCCTGATCGGCAGCGTCCTCATCCCCGGCGACAACCCGCTCCACCTCAACATCTGGACGCCGGATGCCAGCGGATCGGGCCTTCCCGTGATGGTGTGGCTCCACGGTGGGGCGTTCACCCGAGGCTCCACCGCCATTCCGACCTACGACGGCACCGCCTTCGCACGTGACGGGGTGGTGCTCGTCGCAGTGAACTACCGGCTGGGGATCACCGGATTCGGGGCGGTCGACGGCGCGCCGGCCAACCGGGGCCTTCGCGACCAGCTGTTCGCCCTCGCCTGGGTCCAGGAGAACGTCCGGGCCTTCGGCGGCGACCCGGACAACGTCACCGTCTTCGGCGAGTCGGCCGGCGGGATGAGCGTGGCCACCCTCATGTCCTCGGCTGCTGCCGACGACCTGTTCCGCAGGGCGGTCGTGCAGAGCGGGAACGCCACGGCCGTCGCCGATGAGGTCGACGCCCGCCACGTCACGGCGGAGGTGGCCGAGCGGCTGGGCATCCCCGCGACGGCGGACGACTTCGGTCAGGTCGGGTCGAAGGAGCTGGCCGCCGCGCAGACCGCGGTGGGTCTCGCCCTGGCTCAGGATCCCGACCCCGAGCGGTGGGGCCGGTCCGTCGTCCGCAACGGGCTCGGCGTCATGAGCTTCTTCCCGTGCGTCGACGGCGACATCGTCACCGGCGTTCCGGTGGATCTCATCGCCGATGGCGCGGCCCGAAACGTGGCCCTGCTCACGGGGACGACGACCGAGGAGTTCCGCTTCTTCCTCGTGCCGACAGGTCTTGGCGCCATGGTGACCACAGAGGCACTGCCCCTGGTGCTGTCCCGGTACGGCCTCGACCCGTCGGTCGTGGACGTCTACGCCGCCACCCGACCGAGCGCCACCGCGGGAGACCTGCTGGCGGCAGTTCTCACCGACCATGCCTTCCGCGCCGAGACAGTGCGGCTGGCCGACGCCCAAACGGCCTCTGGAGGCCGTGCTCACATGTACGAGTTCGCTTGGCGCTCAGGCGTTCCCGGTCTCGGAGCCTGCCACGCACTGGAGCTGCCCTTTGTCTTCGACACCCTCGACTCCGCCCACCGGCTGAGCGGCCCGAACCCGCCGCAGCGCCTCGCCGACGAGATGCACTCGGCGTGGGTGGCGTTCGCGACGAACGGCGAGCCGGGCTGGCCCGAGTACCAACCCGGAGACCGGACGGTCCAGACCTTCGACGGTCCGGGATCCACGCTCGTCCGCGACCCTCGAGCCGACGAGCTGCGGGCGCTGCGGCATGGCCGACCCCGGGATCCCGGCGCCGTCGGCTCCTCTGGCAGAGTGGCCACATGAGCGACAACCGGATGGACCAGGGCGGCGGCCACGGCGGCGAGGACCTCGACACCGACGTGGGCTCGTACTCCCTGGACGACGAGGACCAGATGCAGTCGGGCGAGACCCTCGTGGACCGAGGCGTCGACGACGTGCTCGACGAGGGCTACTCCCCTCCCGACACGGCCCGCGGCTCGAACGCCTGGGGCACGACTGCCTGGGAGCAGTCCCAGGACGAGACCATCGAGCAGCGGATCCGGCAGGAGGAGCCGGACCCCGACTCCGCCTACGGGGCGCCGGACGACGAGAGCGGCCTGGACCGGGCCGACGACGACACCGTCGGCGGTGACGACCCGGACGCCATCCCGGCCGAAGACGACTTTCTCAGCGACACCGGTAGTCGCGCCGGTCGCCTCGTCGCCCCGGACGAGGGGGCCCACGGGGACGCCGAGAAGGAGCTGATCGCCGATGACGTGGGAATCTCCGGCTCCGGTGCGTCGGCCGAGGAGGCCGCCATGCACGTCGTCGACGACGACTACTCGGACGACGACGTCGATCTCGACGACGAGTAACCAGGGGTCGTCCAGTCCGAGAACGGGCGCGACCTCGTCGCGCTGCCCAAGGCGCACCTGCACCTGCACTTCACCGGCTCCATGCGGATCGGGACCCTCGCGGACCTCGCGGCGCAGCACGGCATACCCCTGCCAGAGGCCCTGACCGAGGCGTGGCCGCCGCGGCTGCACGCAACCGACGAGCGCGGGTGGTTCCGCTTCCAGCGGCTCTACGACCTGGCGCGGTCGTGCGTCCGTGGCGAGGCGGATCTTCGTCGGCTCGTGCACGAGGCCGCTGAGGACGACGCCGCCGAGGGGTCGCGCTGGCTGGAGATCCAGGTCGAGCCGACCTCCTACGCCCCCTTCGTCGGCGGCCTCACCCCGGCTCTCGAGATCATCCTCGACGAGGCGCGGGCGGCCACGCGCGAGGTGGGGATCGGTGTCGCGGTCGTCGTCGCGGCGAGCCGGGTCCGCCACCCGCTCGACGCACGCACGCTGGCGCGCCTGGCGGTCCGGTATGCCGGGTCGCAGCCGGGTGACGTGGTGGGCTTCGGCCTGAGCAACGACGAGCGCCGCGGGGCGCTGCTCGACTTCGTGCCGGCGTTCGAGATCGCCCGCCGGGGCGGGCTGGCCCTGGTGCCGCACGCCGGTGAGCTCCTCGGCCCCGCATCCGTGCAGGACACGCTCACCGTCCTCCGTCCGGACCGGATCGGGCACGGAGTGCGGTGCGTCGAGGACCCGCGGGTCATGGACGAGGTTGCCGACGCAGAGGTCACGCTCGAGGTGTGCCCGGGCAGCAACGTCTCGCTCGGGGTCTATCCGCAGGCGTCGGACGTCCCGCTGCGCACTCTCCTGGAGGCCGGGATCCCCGTGGCACTCGGCGCGGACGACCCCCTCCTCTTCGGCACGAGGTTGCTCGCGCAGTATGCGATGGCCCGCGAGGATCTCGGGCTCGACGACCTCGACCTCGCCGCCCTCGCTTCAGCCAGCCTGCGCGGCAGCCGGGCACCCGGCGACGTCGTCACGGCGGCGCTCGACGACATCGACCGGTGGCTGAGGGGCCCTCCGTGACGCCCAGGGCACCCGCGGCACCTTGGTGGCGCATGGCGCACCGGAGCGGATTTGATCGGCGCGGCCTGCCGGAGGCACAGTGTTGGCTTGGAACCGGTCGCCACCGGCCTCTGCCGCACCACAGTAGGGACGACCCCACCGATGAAGAGGACCGCACTGATGGTGGTGCCGGCCCTGGCCATCGCGCTCGGCGGGTGCTCCGAAGGGCCCGGCGCACCGATCTCGTCCACCGCGGACGCCGGCACCGCCGTGAGCGCACGGCCTCCGTCGGGAGGGGCTCCCGCGTCGTCGAGCTCGTCGACCTCGTCGACCTCGTCGACCTCGTCGACCCGCTCCGTGACGGCCAGCTCCGGGACGGCCACCACACCTGCCTCCATGACGGCTCCCACACCGGCTCCCACACCGGCTCCCACACCGGCTCCCACACCGGCAACCACACCGGCTCCCACACCGGCAACCACCGCGGCCAGCACAGTTCCGGTACCCGCCGGCACGACGCTGCCCACGACCTTCACCGACGTCAACGCGACGATCAAGGACCCCGACCTCGGGCACGAGATCGTCGTGACGAGGATCGCCCGCCACCTGCCCTGGCCCCCCGGCTACACGGCCTCGGCTGCGGCCCTCGAGCTGGTCGCCGTGGAGATGAGGTGGACCCCGGGCACGACCTTCACGGCACCACTTCGCCTCCAGGACTTCTCGGTCAACACGGGGAGCCGGCTCCCCAACCGCCCGGAGACCCTGGTCAACGAGGCGCTGAAGCAGGCCGCGTGGCCGCTGCTCCCCGACCAGCTGGCGAACGGCCAGAACGCCACCGGGTGGGTCGTCTTCAAGGTCGACCCGAAGGACGCCCCCGAGATGTCCCTCGACTACACCCGTCCCACGTCACAGGTCATCGGCAGCGACCAGGTCTTCCCGAGCCAGGTCTTCAGCGCGTCGCTCGTGGGCTGAGGACGGGTCCACCGTCCTGTGCCAGGCTTGGTGACTCACCGCGACGACGACTCAGCACACGCTGGGTCGCTCAGCACCACGGCATACCGTTGACTGACCGCGACGACGACTCAGCACACGCTGGGTCGCTCAGCACACGGCATACCGTCGGCTGAGCGCACCAAGGTGTGCTGAGTGTGGTGGCCCAGCGCGGGCGGCTGCGCCTGCGGTGATCGGCGGTGTCCGAAAGGTGCTGCTCTGGCGGATATCTCCGAAACGCCCCGGGGATGTGGACCGTCGGCGATACTTCGCCCATGAACAGCCCCACTCTGCACTGCCCGCCGAACACCTCGACGCGACGGCCGACGGCTTCGACCCCTCGGGTCTCGACACCATGAAGTCGGTGACCGGCCTGCGGCCCTTCCTGGCCATGGTGGTCTGCGCCGGGGTCCTGAGCGGGTGCGGCGCCGCTGTCGCACCGCGAGCAGTCAGCGGTGGGGCCAGCGAACCGTCAACGCCGACAGCTGCGTCGTCCAGTCCGACGACCGGTCCCGTGGCCACCGAGGCGACCGCAGCCGCCCAAGCCGCTGCCGCAGCTGCAGCCGTAGCCAAGCAAGCCGCCGACGGAGCAGCCGCCGCCCAGCAGGCAGCCGACGCAGCCACAGCCAAGCAGGCCGCCGACGCAGCCGCCGCCAAGCAGTCGGTCGCCGCGAAACAAGCCGCTGACGCAGCCACAGCCAAGCAAGCTGCCGACGCAGCCGCCGCCAAGCAAGCCGCCGACGCAGCCGCCGCCCAGCAGTCGGTCGCCGCGAAACAAGCCGCCGACGCAGCCGCCGCCCAAGCCGTTCCAACTGCCCCTCCAGCCCCAGCCGCTCCGTCCACCTCCATCGTGGTCTTCGCGAACTGCGCTCAGCTGAACGGCGTGTATCCTCACGGCGTCGGTCGGCCGGGGGCCGTGGACCAGGTCTCGGGTGGGAGTGCCGGGGTGACGACCTTCGATCGTGACGCCGCCGTCTACGGGGCCAACACGGGTCGTGACCGTGACAAGGACGGCGTCGCATGCGAGAAGAAGTAGCTGCCGCGGGACGAACGACGGGACCGGACTGACGGAGCACGCTCAGCGACGTACCGGAGGCGGGTTCGCTCCCGTTGTTCGTCCCCGGTGCAGGCGGACGGAGAACAGCTGCGTTGACTCCTGTCCGCTATCAAACCGGGTCAGAGGCTGACGCCGACGAGGACTGGCTCGTTCACGAGCCGGATGCCGAAGGCGTCCTCGACCCCGTCCCTGACCTCGCGCGCGACGGCGAGGACGTCATTCGCCGTGGCCGACCCACGGTTCGTCACGGCGAGGGTGTGCTTGCTCGAGAGGGCTGCGGGACCTGGGAGCCCGTGGCCGCGACGGAAGCCCGCCCGGTCGATGAGCCAGGCGGCACTGGTCTTGGTGCCCCGCTCCTCGGGCCACCGGGGGAAGCTCGGAGCGTCGGCGCCGAGGTGTGCGCTGACCCGGCTCTCGAGGACGTTGACCTCCCGCTCGGAGAGGATCGGGTTGGTGAAGAACGAGCCACAGCTCCACGTGTCGGGGTCGGCGTCGTCCAGGACCATGCCGCGCTGCCGACGCTGGGCGAGCACGGCCTCCCGCGCCTGCGCCAGCGGAACCCGCTCTCCCAGGTGGGCGCCGAGCTGGCGTGCGAGGTCGGCATAGGCCAGTGGCTGGGAGAGGTCGGCGACCCGCAGCTGGAAGAGGACGTCCAGGACGACATAGCGGCCCCGCTTACCGTCCCCGCCCTTGAACCTCGAGTCGCGGTAGCCGAAGCCGCAGTCGGCCCCGAAGAAGGTCCGGACCTGCTGCTGCTGGCGATCCCACACCCGGACCTGACCGATCGTCTGGGAGACGTCCTGCCCGTAGGCTCCGACGTTCTGGATCGGTGTCGCTCCGACCCGGCCGGGAATGCCCGAGAGCGCCTCGACGCCGGACCAGCCCTCGGACACGGCCCGTCGGACGAGGTCGTCCCACACCTCTCCCGCGGCGACCCGCACATTGGCACCTCCGCAGCTGTCGTCGGACTCGACGGTGACGCCCGTCGTCGCCACCTGGACGACCGTGCCAGCGAAGCCCGCGTCGGCCACGACGAGGTTGGAGCCGCCGCCGACGACGAGGAGGGGCTCGTCGGCATCGTCGACCTCACGGACCACGTCGACGAGCTCGTCGGTCGTCTGGGCGGTGACGAGCCGGGCAGCGGGGCCGCCGACGCGGATGCTCGTCAGGCTCGCCAGGGCGACGTCGTGCTCCTCGCGCATCGAGGGTCAGCCGAGCGAAGGTCGCAGGTCGCCCAGGTCGAGCTGGACGACGGCGCGCGCGCGGCCGAGGACCCGCTCGCCACCGCACGTCGCGGAGAGCTCGACGGTGGCGGTCCCGGACTCGGCGTCGACGGCCTTGACGACCCCGGTGACGACCACGTCGGTTCCGCCCTCGTAGGGGACGACGACCGGCTTGGTGAACCGGACCGAGTACTCCTTCACCCGGCCGGCGTCACCGACCCACTCGCTCACGACGGTCACCGCCGAGCCCATGGTGAACATCCCGTGCGCGATGACGTCGGGCAGCCCGACCGCCCTGGCGAAGCGTTCGTCCCAGTGGATCGGGTTGCAGTCGAGCGAGGCACCGGCGTACTGGACGAGCGTCGTCCGCTCGATGTGGATCGTCTTCTCGGGAAGGCTCTGGCCGACCTCGACGTCGGAGGCTGCGCGGACGGCGCCCATCACCGCTCACCCCGGATGACGATCGTCGAGGTGGCGGTGCACACGGGTTCGTCCTGCACGGTCAGCTCGGTGCGCGTCGTCACCATGGCGTGGCCGCCCGCCTGCTTGACGGCGTCGACGGTGAGCACGGCGACCACGTCGTCGCCGGCGGTGAGGGGACGACGGTGGACGAACTGCTGCTCCCCGTGGACCACCCGGGTGTAGTCGATGCCCGCCTCGGGGTCGCGGATGAGCTGGGCGTCGCACTGCTGGGCGATGAGCACCGCGAAGGTCGGCGGGGCGATGACGTCGCGGTAGCCGCCGGCGACCGCGGTCTGCCGGTCGACGTGCACCGGGTCGGTCGAGCCGACCGCCTCGGCGAACTCGCGGATCTTCGCCGCTCCCACGGCATACGGGGCGGTGGGCGGGTAGGTGCGCCCGACGAACTCTGCATTGACCGGCATGCTCGTCAGCCTATTACGGCGGGGGGAGCACCTCGGCGGCGTCGTAGCGCCAGAAGGGCCGGACGAGGACGCCGGCCACCGCCACGACCGCCATGCAGACCACCCCGCCTATCACCCACGAGAAGGTCGGGTTCGTCGCCGCGGCCTGCATCCGGCCGCGCATCTCGTCGGGCGCGTAGGTCTGCAGGATCGTCTGGCCGTAGACGGCGCTGACGAGGTCGAAGGCCCCGGCGAGCGCGAGGAGGGCCACGACGAGCCACAGCTGGTGCGCGAGCCCGGACAGGGCCACCGCGGCTCCCCAACCGATGATCGCGACGACGAGCGCCCGACCCTGACGCCGGACCCGGCCGACCCAGCCGCTCGACATCCCGGCGAGCACCGCGCCGATCGCGATCGCGGCGTAGAGCGGCCCGACGTTGCCGTCGAAACGCAGGTCGGCGACGGCGGGGAAGAGCGCGCGGGGCATCGCGAGGACCATGGCGACGATGTCCACCACGAAGCTCATGAGGAGCACCGGTCGGCCCATGATGAAGGTCAGCCCCTCGGCGACGACGCGCGGACCGGCCCGTCGCACGGAACCGTCCGGCGGGACGGAGGGCAGCCGGAACGCGGAGTAGAGGGCTGCCGTGAAGAGGAGCCCGTCGACGGAGTAGGCGTAGGCGAACCCGTGAGGGAGCGAGATGAGCACACCGGCGATGAGCGGCCCGACGACCTGGCCGACGCTGCCCACGGTGAAGTTGAGGCTGTTGGCGGCCGGGACGAGGTCGGTCGGCACGATGCGCGGGATGATCGCGCCCCGGGCCGAGGAGGCGATGGCGAACATCGCGGACTGGACGGCGACGAGGCCGAGGATGAGCCGGACGTCGCGCAGGTCGAGCAGGGTCTGGACGAGCAGGGCGAGGGTGACGACCCAGCCACCCGTCGAGGACCACAGGTAGAGGGTGCGCCGGTCGATGGCGTCGGCGATCGCACCGCCGTAGAGGCCGAAGACCACGATGGGCACGAGCCCCGCGAGACCGACGTAGCCGACGTCGAGGGTCGAGTGGGTCAGGGCCCAGACCTGGACGGGGACGGCGACCTGGGTGAGCATCGAGCCGACGAACGAGGTGCTCTGGCCGATCAGCAGCCGGCGGTAGGCAGCCACGGCCAGGGGCCTGGTGTCGACCACGTGGCGGGCGAGCAGGCCACCGAGGCTGCGGGCCTGCTCCGGCGCGTCGGCGGGGTCCGGCGCGTCACGCGGCGGCGGGTCGGCGCGGTCACTCACGCGGGGGAGTCTGGCACCCGTGGGCCGGGCCCGACGTCTCGCCCCCGGGGAGCCCGCTCGCCGCGGAGCGAGCGGCCCGGCATACCGGAGGCGGCCCGGCATACCGGAGGCGCCCGGCATACCGCGGGCTGAACGAGCGACCGCTCCCCCGGCTGGTGCCGAGGGAGCGGTCGAGGAGCGCAGAGGTCAGCGCGTCTCGCGGTGCGCCGTCTGCTTGCCGCAGTTGGGGCAGAACTTCGCCAGCTCCAACCGGTCGGGGTTGTTGCGGCGGTTCTTCTTGGTGATGTAGTTGCGGTTCTTGCAGTCCACACACGCCATGGTGATCTTGGGACGGACGTCGGCGCTCTTGCTGGCCACGGGACAACCTGCTCTCGAAACTGATGGGTTCGGTGAGACGTGCTCTGCAACAACGATGAGGCGTCCGGTGTGCCGGGTGAGTCGGACGCGACACAGGAGGATACGCGACGGGTCCGGGCAACGGGAAATCGTCATCCGGATGTCGCCCGAGTAGCGGGAGCGGGGCTCGATCCCGCGACCTCACGATTATGAGTCGTGCGCTCTAACCAGCTGAGCTACCCCGCCTTGGTGGTCCGCCACACCACTGCACCGCGAGGCACTGCGCCGGGGTGGACCAGAGCCCCAGTAGGGAATCGAACCCTAGACCTTTTCCTTACCATGGAAACGCTCTGCCGACTGAGCTACTGGGGCCCGGGAGAGGGGTGAGCCCCGCCCGGTCGTGCGTCGGGAAGACTACACGGTGCCCCCGTCTGCGATGAAATCCGGTATGCCGGGTTGCCGGCCTGCCGGACGGGTCGCCAGAGGACGCCCCGAGGCGACGCCGGCGACGAAGGAGGAGACTTCCTCGAGCCGGGGCAGGAGCATCGCCTGGTAGGCGTGGTAGACGTCCGGCTTGCCCTGCCACACCGTGCTCGCCGGACGGTTCCGGGGGTCGAGCTCGTGGTGCCAGGAGCCACGCTGGTCGTCGAGAAAGAACGTCCGCGCGTGCTTGACCCAGCGGTCGTACCACTCCCGGTATGCCGGATCGCCGGTGACCAGCGCCAGGGTCCACGCGGTGGCGATCGCCTCCGTGACGACCCAGTGCAGCCGGTCCCGGACGACGGGCGTGCCCGAGAAGTCCGTGGTGTAGACGAAGCCCTCGGCGCCGTCGACGGACCAGCCGTCGCGGACCGCGGTGTCGAAGAGGGCGCGGGCGTCAGTCAGCAGCCAGTCGGGGGCGTCCGCGCCAAGGGCGGTCCGCAGGTGAAGGGCGAGCCGGGCCCACTCGAGGAGGTGGCCGATCGTCACGCCGTAGGGGCGGAACTGGTCGGCGGGCCGGTCGCGGTTGTAGTCCAGCAGCACCTGCCACTGCGCGTCGTAGTGCTCGGGCAGGTGGTAGCCGTTGCCGGCGGCGAACTCGTGGACGACGTGGGTGACGATGCTCGCCGCGCGCCCGAGGTGGACGGGGGCCCCCGTGACGTCGTGGGCGGCGAGGAGGGCCTCGACGGTGTGCATGTTGGCGTTGGCCCCGCGGTAGGGGTCGAGGGCGGTGAAGGCGCGGTCCCAGACGTCGGCCGAGAGGCCGTCGGCGTCCTGCCAGAAGTGCTCGTCGAAGATCCGGAGCGCCTCGTCGAGCAGCGCCCTGGCGCCCGGGTGCCCGGCGGCCGCGGCGCTGGCGGTGGCGAGGACGACGAAGGCGTGGGCGTAGGCCTGCTTGCTGTCGTCCGAGGGCCGCGAGGCGCCGTCCTGCCCGGAGGAGCCGACGGCGGCGAACCAGCCGCCGTGCTCGTCGTCGTGGAGCCGGCCCTGCAGCGCCTGCAGCCCGTGCTCGACGAGCGCGGTGGCGCTGGAGTCTCCCTGGAGCTCGGCCAGCGCGAACACGTGGGTCATCCGGCAGGTGAGCCACAGCTCGACGGGGTGGTCCAGCTCGGGACGACCGTCGTCGTCCAGCCAGGCGAACCCCCCGTCCGGATGGGCCGAAGGACGGGCGAAGTCCACGAGCGAGGAGGTCTGGGACTCCAGCCAGGACCGCTCGGCGGCGGACAGCTCTGAGGGGGCGGGATCGGCCATGGGAACGAACCTACCGGGGTTGGGGCTCAGGGTGCGGGCTCAGCCCACGAGGATGACGTGGAGGGTGCGCGGGCCGTGGACGCCCTCCACTCGGTCGAGCTCGATGTCGCTGGTCGCG
>JAABUJ010006720.1_pt1 | contig 10998 bp, 9 predicted proteins | sample 5559131 | NCBI WGS metagenome assembly JAABUJ01 (sample SAMN10711875, study PRJNA513366) | rock metagenome | isolation source: Antarctica rocks | place: Antarctica: Victoria Land, Mt New Zealand nord | collected 2016-01-07 | reverse complement strand
CAGCGCCCATTCCTCATCACCCACATCGCTCGGGTACGGCTTGCGCTCCGTCACGGCACTCACCTCCATGCGTCATCATGCGCGTGGAGTATACGACCGTCAGCTCGAGGTGCCTAACACCCTCTAGAGCCAGTACCAGGCCGAGAGCGTCAAGAAGTACCAGGCGCGAGGGCTGGCGACGCTCCTGGCGCACACCGGCGGCACGCCGCAGGAGATCGGGGTGGCCAACGCCGAGGTCGCCCGGCGGCAGGCCCAGGAGGACGCGCTGCGCCCGGAGGCGCTACGCCTGAGCGACGAGACGGCGGCGCTCAACCGGGACTCGGCGACGCAGCTGGCGCACCACCACCGCTTCGCCGTCGCCGTCACCCTCTTCCAGGTGGCGATCGGCCTGGCGGCGATCGCGGCCCTGCTCCGCCGACGCGTCGTCTGGCTCGGCGGCCTGCTCGCGGGGGGCATCGCCCTGCTCGCGCTCATCAACGGCTTCACCCTGACCATCTAACCACGGGGCCGGCGACGAGCGGAGGTGAGGATGACCGAGCGGATGCGGCGGCGGTTGGGCCGCCTCGCGGCGGGGGCCGCGTTGCTGCTGCTGCTGGCCCTGCTGGTTGCAGGGTACGGCACCTACCGGGTCACCGCGTTCGCGCGGGACACCTTCCGGCCAGACACCGTGTCGGCGCGCGGCGCGCGGCCCGACCCGGGGACGCCGACGACCGGGGCGCCCGCGCCTGCGCCCACCCCGGTCACCCTCGGCTACGCCGCCTCGGCACCGGTCGCCCGCCTGCGCGCGGGTCGGCCGCTCACCATCCTGCTGCTGGGCTATGGCGGGGCGGGCCACGGCGGGGCCTCCCTGACCGATTCCCTGGAGGTGGCCCGCCTCGACCCGGCCAGCGGGGCGGTCACGCTGCTCAGCGTGCCACGCGACCTGTGGGTGCGGCTGCCGACGACCAGCGACGGCCGTGGCGGCACCTGGGGCAAGATCAACGCGGCCTATGCGCTCGGGGTCGGCGACACCGGCGACTTCGCGACCGGCGGTGCCCTGGCGAGCCGGGCGGTGGCGCAGGTGCTGGGGATCCCCATCGACTACTGGATCGGCCTGGATTTCGTCGGCTTCCGCCAGGTCATCGACGTGCTGGGCGAGGTGCGCGACCTGGTCGGCTGGGCGCAGGAGCAGGCGGCGGCGGGATGCCGCGCGCGCTTCGGCACCAGGGTGCTCGACACGACGGCGCTGCTGGCCGGGGCGACCTCGGCGGACGGGCAGGCCATCCTGCTGCCGACGGCGGGGCGGGGCGACTACGGCGCGATCCGCGCCTTCGTCCGGCAACTCCTCGCGACCCCGGCGCCTGTGGGGTCGTAGGTGGCCCCGCTCGTCCGCAGGCGGCACGCTGCAGACCTCGCCACATGATGTCGGGTCTTGCCGACATTCGATGATCCAGATTCGGCTTTTCCTGGGCGGTAGCGCGCGTTTCTAGCCGTTGGGGACGACCTAGCGACAGCGCGCACCCGACGCGGTCGATCCGCCTGCGCCAATGCACAAAATGAGCGGAAGGTGATCATCGAATGTCGGCAAGACCCCGGAGCGGCGAGGTGTGGCACGCTGCGCCGCCGTTGTGGCCGTCGCGACTTCATCCCCATTTCATGTCGCGCGGCTACAGTCGGCGGCAACCACCACGCCGCCGACGTGACCCCCCATGGGGAACAGCGGCGGGTGTGTGGCGGGAAGTGGCGGCGGGACACGAGGAAGGGAGACAGCGATGGGGATGAGGACGCGGACGTGGCGCTGGGTGGCGCTCGGGCTGCTGGCGCTCCTGTTGGCGTTCGGCCTCGGGGCGTACTACCGCTCCCGAGCCGCCAGCGAGGGCGGGCTGGTCGGGGCCGAGGGTGGCGGGGGCGATGAGCCGACGGTGACGTCCACAGCTCCCGACGGGACATTCAGCTTCCAGCACCCGCAGAGCTGGGGACAGACGACACAGTCGGGGGAGAGCATCCGCTATACGGGCCGCGACGAGTTCATCAGCATCACGATCATCGCCACGGCGCAGGCACCGCTCGACTATGCCAAAGCCGATGCAAGCGCGCTGACGAAGGCCACTCCCGGCTATCAGGGTACACCGCCGAAACCATACACGGTGGCGGGGCAGGGCGGGGCGATGGTCGCCTACACCTGGCAAGCACCGGCCAGCGCCGTGACCGGCAAGCCGGTGCCGAGTTCGGCCCGGCGCTACTACATCCCCGGCCCCGGCGGGAAGCTCGCCGTCTTCACCTACTCCGCACCTACGGGAGCCTACGATCCGGCCGGTGCCGACGATTTCGCCAACGCCTTCAAGTGGCTGAAGTGAATGGGCTGACGGGCGGGAGTAGCACACGCTCTCGCAATATCACTGCGGCCGGTGCGGCCATCGTAGCTGTACGAACGATCTTTCATGAGTGACAAGGCCAAGGCCGATCGAGACTTCGACAGTTGATGGAGGTTGACACCGTGACAGACATCGAACGAAAAGTACGGCGCCCGCTGGGTCTTGGGCTCATCAGTGGCCTGGTCGTACTCGGCCTGGCCGCTTGCGGCGGCACGCCCACAGCGATCCCCGCTAGGCAGCAACCTATCCCGGCCACAACGCAGCAACCTATCCCGGCCGCCGCAGCGGCCAGCGTGGGCGGAGCCGCCGCTCCCACAGGCGCAGCACAGCCTGCGCCTACCGCTCCGGTGGCGGTCGCCGCGACCGTCGCCCCCGCCGCCGCTGGGGAGGCGGGTGGCGGCGATGCGCCGAACGTGGGCTACGTCGCACCCGGTAGCGCGTTCAGCTTCCAGCACCCGCAGGGCTGGGGGCAGACGACACAACCGGGGGAGAGCATCCGCTTCACCGGGCGGGACGAGTTCATCAGCGTCAGCATCGTCACCACCGCCCTGGCCCCGCTCGACTACGCCAGGGCCGACGCGGGCGCGCTGACGGCGGCGAGTCCCGGCTTTCAGGGGCAGGCACCGGTGGCACAGAAGGTCGCCGGTCGGGATGGGGCGATGGTGGCCTACACCTGGCAGGCCGGGCCGAGTCCGGTGACCGGCAAGCCGGTGCCGAGTTCCGCCAACCGCTACTACATCCCCGGCCCCGGCGGCAAGCTCGCCGTCTTCACCTATTCCGCCCCCACGGGGGCGTACGATCCCGCCGGGGCCGACGATTTCGCCAACGCCTTCAAGTGGGGCAAGTAACGTAGCAGCGCACGAGGAGGATCAACCATGCTCATCGAACAACCCCAATACCCACCCGAGCCCGATACGGTCGCCGCTGGTGTCGTATCGCCGCCCTCACTCCACCCCGCGCTGGAGCTGCGCGACCTCTTCAAGATCTACCGCGAGGGGCCGATCGAGACGGTAGCCCTGCGCGGGGCCGATCTGACCGTCGCGCCGGGCGAGTTCGTCGCGATCGTCGGGCCGTCGGGCTCCGGCAAGAGCACCCTCCTCGGCCTCGCCGCCGGGCTGGCAACGCCGAGCGCTGGCAAAGTGCTGGTCGAGGGACGCGACCTGGCGACGCTCGGCGAGGAGGCGCGGGCCGATCTGCGCCAGCGCCGCGTCGGCCTCGTCTTGCAGCGCGACAACCTCCTCCCCTTCTTGAGCGCTCGCGAGAACGTCATCCTGGCGATCGCGGACGGGGACGACCGCCGGGGGCGGGCCACCGCCCTGCTCGAGCGTGTCGGGCTCGGCGCGCGCCGCGATCATCGCCCCGCGCAACTCTCGGGCGGCGAGCAGCAGCGCGCGGCGGTCGCGGTCGCCCTGGCCAACGACCCCGCGCTGCTCCTGGCGGACGAACTGACCGGCGAACTCGACTCGGCGACCGCCGCAGGGATCATGCGTCTCCTGGCGGACCTCAACCAGGAGCGCGGCACGGCCATCGTCCTGGTGACGCACAACCTCGAACTCGCGGCACAGGCCGGACGCGCGGTGCAGATGGTCGATGGCCTGCTCGCGCCCTTCGAGACGGCCACCGCGCTGGCGGCGTGGCGGGCCGAGCAGCACCTTGCGGGGACGACATCCGGCGTGGCGACCGGAGCGCCCGTACTGACGGCGAGCGGGCTAATCCGGCGCTATCCCGGCGGCGTAGAGGCCCTGCGCGGGATCGATCTCACGGTCGCCGCAGGGGAAAGCCTGGCGATCATGGGGCCGAGCGGCTGCGGCAAATCGACCCTCTTACAGCTCCTGGGCGGCCTGGATCGCCCGACTGCGGGCACGGTCACGCTGGCCGGACTGCCACTCTCCACCCTGCATGGCGCGGCGCTGGCCCGGCGGCGACGTCGCGAGATCGGCTTCGTCTTCCAGGCCCACAATCTGCTGTCCACGCTCACCGCCGCCGAGAACGTCGCCCTGCCCCTGATCCTCGACGGCGTGCCACCGGAGGAGCGCGAGGCGCGCGCCCTGGCCCTGCTCGACATGGTGGGCCTCCACGAGCAGGCGCAGCAGCTACCCGATCAACTGAGCGGCGGGCAGCGCCAACGGGTGGCGATCGCCCGCGCCCTCGCCCACCGCCCGCAACTCCTGCTCGCCGACGAGCCGACCGGGAGCCTCGACAGCGCCAGCGCCGCGCGGATCGCGGCGCTGCTCACCGCGCTGGCCCACGATGAAGGACTGGCGCTGGCCCTGGTCACCCACGACCCGACCGTGGCCGCGCGCTGCGATCGGGTCCTGCACCTCAGCGATGGTCGCCAGGTCGCTCCGCCCGACGCGAGCGATAGCCGGGCCGTCGATCCCGCGCCGAGCGGGGAAGGGCTGGTCGCCCGATGAGCAGCTTCGCCTACGCCCTGCGATCCTTCGTCCGCGCCGGCGCGCGTAACGCCGCCTACCTCCTCGGGCTGGCCCTGGCGGTGGCCTTCGTCAGCGCCACGCTCTTCTTCGTCGACGGCGCAACCCGCGAGCTGACCCAGCGCGCCATCGCCCCCGTCACGCTCGACTTCCAGGCGCGCGCGGTCGACCCGACCACCGATATCGCCGCCCTGGCTCCGCGACTCCGGGGCCAGCCGGGGGTGACGGCGGTGCTCCCCTTCGTGTCGGCGGGGATCGCCATCCCACCCGCCGCGAACGCTCCGGGCGGCAAGCCGATCCCCGCGCGCCTGCTCGCCTTCCCCCCCGACTATCCGGCGACCTTCCCGCTCCTCACCATTAGCGCCGGCCATTTCGGCCCCGACGGCGCGCTGGTGAGTGAGCAACTCGCCACCAGCCTCGGCCTCAAGCCCGGCGACACGCTCGCGCTGACGGTGCCGGGGCTGGACCGCCCGTACCCGGTCACGATCACCGGTCTCGTCAACACCGATCGGGCGGCCCCCCTCTTCACCGGCCCATCCGCCGCGCCGGAGGGGAGCTACAACGTCGCGGCGGCGGTCGTCGTGCTCGACTATACCCGGTTCGGGCGCGATCTGGCCGCCCCGCTCGCGGCCGCCGCCGCACCCGCGATCGGCGGCGGCACGGCGGCCACCGCCTCCGGGTTGCCCCTCCTCGACCGCCAGCTCCACCTGCGCCTCGACCGCGCGGCCTTCCCCGCCGATCCCGGCGCGGCGGCGACCGCCGTGGCCACCCTGCGGCGCCAGCTGGAGCGCCAGGCCTCGGGCCAACTCCGCATCACCGACAATCTGGCGACCGCCTTCGCGAACGCGGGTGGCGACGTGGTCGCCGCCCGGCTCCTCTTCGTCTTCCTCGGCCTGCCCGGCGTCTTGCTCGCCGCCTATCTGGCGCAGGCGGCGGCGGGCCTGGTGAGCGCGGCGCAGCGCCGCGAAATCGCCTTACTCCGGGTGCGGGGCGCGGGGCCACGCCGCCTCCTGGCGACCCTCGGTTGGACCGCTGCGCTGACCGCCCTGCTGGGGACGTTGCTCGGCCTGGCGCTCGGTGTCGCCACCACGGCGGCGCTCTTCGGGCGCGCCCCCTTCCATGACCCGGGCAGCATCGCCCGCTCCGCGCTCGCGGCGGCGGTGCTCGGCCTGACGCTCGGCGGGGTCGGCATCTTCCTGCCCGCACGCCGGATGCTCGCGGGCGAGATCGCCGAGGAGCGCCGGGGCGTGGTCGCCGCAACGCGCCCCCTCTGGGCACGCTTGCCGCTCGACCTCCTGTTGCTGGCGGGGGCGGCGCTGGCGCTCTGGTTCAGCGGCACCTACAACAGCAAAGCCGCCACGGCCGGGGCGAGCGAGACGGCGGCGGTCTCCCTGGGGATCTACGCTTTCCTCGGCCCGCTCCTCTTCTGGTCCGGGGCCGCCCTCCTCTTCCTGCGGCTCGCCGGATGGGCGCTCGATCGGCCTGCCGGGCGCTGGCGGGGGGGGCTCATCGGCCTCGCCAGCCGTTCGCTCCGACGCCGGGGGGGGCGGGTCGCCGGGCTCGCGCTCCTGTTGGCCCTGGCCCTCAGCTTCGGCGTCGCCGTCACCACCTTCGGGGCGACCTACGACGCCAGCCGCCGCGCCGATGCCCGGTACACGATCGGGGCCGATCTGCGCGTCACTCCCGCGCTGACGAACCCCCAACCGGCCTCCTTCGCCACGCGCCTCCAGGTGCCGGGCGTCCGGGCGGTGGCCCCCGTCTGGGTGGCGAATGACGCCCTGGTCGGGGCGCAGACCCAGGCCGTCTACGGCGTGGACGTCGCCGCGCTGACCGCCGCGACCACGATCCCCGACCGCTTCTTCCCCGACGGCGACGCGCGGGGGGCGCTCGCGCGCCTCGCGGCGACGCCGGACGGGCTGCTGGTCAGCAGTGAACTCGCGGCGGCGTACAACATCCAGGTCGGCGACACCGTGGCGCTGCACCTCCCGCGCCGAGGGGGCGGGGCGACCGACACCAAGCCGCACGTCGTGGGGATCTTCAGCATGTTCCCGACGAGCAGCCAGAACTCGGACCTCGTGGTGAATGCCGCCCTGCTCACCGCCGCGACCGGCAATCCCGACCCCGGCTTCTTCCTGCTCGGCACGGACGGGCGGGCGGCGACGAACGACGCCGTCGCCGCGACGCTGGCGGGCCGGTTCGGCCAGCAACTGACCGCCCGGATCCAGACCGCGAACGGCGCGGTGAGCCAGGACCAGTCGAGCCTGGTCGGCCTGAATCTGGCCGGTCTCGTGGCGCTCGACCGCCTCTACGCCGCGCTCCTCGTCGGCCTCGGGCTGGGCGTGTTCCTCTGGGGGGGCATCCTCGAACGCGGGCGGGAACTCGGGACACTGGAAGCGCTGGGGGCGACGCGCGGCCAGGTCAGCGGCCTCCTCCTCCTCGAAGGGGCCGTGCTGACCGTCGTCGGCATCGCCGGGGGTCTCCTGATCGGGGCACCGCTCGCCTGGCAGTACAACGGCTTCTTGCCGGGCATCTTCGCGGTGCCGCAACCGACCCTGGCCATCCCCTGGGCCGACCTGGGGATCTTGCTCGCGTTGGCGCTGCTCGGGGCGCTCATGGCGGCGGGGTTGGCGGTGCTGCGCCTGCGGCGCCTCTGGCCCGCCGAGGCGCTGCGCGAAGCCTGACCGCGCGGCGGCTGCTCGGCACCAGACGGAATCTTCCCGCAGGGACGAAACCGGACGATCGTCGCCATGCGCCCGCCCCGACCGCAAAGAGGTCGGGGCGGGCGCATGGCGTTCCCCGTACCGGTGCTGGAAAAGGGACCGCGCGGGAGATGCGGCGGCAGACGGTGAGAGGGGAGACAGCGCCCTGCTGGCACGCGGTGGTCGAGATACGGTCGGTTGCGCGCGGAGAGGCTGCATGGACGCCACGCCGGATCCCCGCAGCGGGCGCTCGACGCGGAGAAGTCGAGCGCCCGCTTCATCGCCTTTTTATATTCACTTGCAAGAATGTTCTTGGCGGGGAATGCTCCCGCCGCGAGCGAACGAGCGACACAACATGGGGTGACGATACGGGCTCCAGCATGCCGCTGTATCCAACACCGTACCGAGGAGGATAGCTTGTGATGAACAGCAAACGATCGACCCCGCGACTCTTGCTCCTGGCACTGTTCCTGGCCCTGGCGCTCATCGGCGGCAGCGTGGTGGGCGGCAGGGCGGCCACGAGCGCCCTCGCGGCACGGGGGGCCGCGACAGTCACCGCCGCGCCCCTCGCGACCGCGACCGCCACCGGACAGACCACGCCGACGACGCTGCCCGATATCGCCGGGGTGGCCGCCAAGGTGCGGCCGGCGACCGTGCTCGTCCTCAACCTCGTGCCGGGTCAGTCGCCCGGCGGTAGCCTTGCGAGTCCGACGCCCGGAGGTAGCGGGGTGCCGCAGGGCGCGGGGACCGGCTTCATCATCGATCCGAGCGGCGTCATCGTGACGAACAATCACGTCGTGGAAGGGGCACAGTCGTTGCGCGTCGTGCTGCCGCCGCCGGACAATCGCTCGTTCGACGCGCAGCTGGTCGGGCGCGACCCCCAGACCGACCTCGCCGTCATCACGATCGCGGCAGCGAACCTGCCGACCGTCCCGCTCGGGAACTCCGGGGCGCTGCGCCCCGGCGACTGGGTCGTGGCGATCGGCAACGCGCTCGATCTGAAGGGCGGCCCGACCGTCACCCAGGGCGTGGTCAGCGCGACCGGGCGCGATGCCCAGGAACCGCCGACCGCGAGCGCGCCGAATACGGCCGGCCCGACCCTCTACGACCTGATCCAGACCGACGCGGCGATCAACCCCGGCAATTCGGGCGGGCCGTTGGTCGATCTGCACGGGCAGGTCGTGGGGATCGATACCCTCGGCTCCTCGCAGGCGCAGGGGATCGGCTTCGCGATCGCGATCGATGGGGCGAAGCCGATCATCGACCAGTTGCGGCAGGGTGGCACGGTGACGCGCGCCTATCTCGGCATCGGCGGCGTGTCCGTGACGCCCCCCATCGCGGCACATCTGGGGCTCCAGCGGACGGATGGCGTGGTGGTGCAGCAACTCGTCCCGGGCGGTCCGGCGGCGACGGCGGGCGTGCAACAAGGCGACGTGATCACCGCTATCGGCGGGGTGCCGGTCAAGGAACAGCGCGACTTGCAACTGGCGCTGACGAACCAACTGAAGCCCGGGCAGGCGGTCGACGTGACGATCGACCGGGGTGGGGTGAGCCGGACTATCACGGTGACGCTCGGCACGAAGCCGGGGCTCTGACGCGCGAGGCGGCGACTGGCCGCAAGAAAGGGTGTGCACATGGGACATGGGGAGCTGGGTGCCCCGGGCTGGGGCCACGAGGGAATGCTCGCGGATATGCTGGTGCCGCTGCTCGGGATGGTGGTGCCGCTGCTTTTCCTTGCCGGTGTCGCACTGGTGACCATCCTGCTGCTGCGCCGTGCGAAGCTCGCCGACCCCGGCACGGGGTCTCGCACGGCCTCGCCGGCGCAGGCCATCGACCCCGCGCTGACGATCCTCCGCGAGCGCTATGCGCGCGGGGCACTCGCCACGGCGGAGTACGAGGAGCGCCGCCAGCGCCTGTTGGATGGGCATGAGCCGCTCTGACGAGTTGCGAGTAGCGTCGCCGGTCCGCCGCGCGGCGGACCGGCGAGCCGTAGGATCTGGAGGGCGAATGATGGACGCGCGGAATGATTTTCTCGGTACTGTCAGGATAACTGAGCAGCCGCACAAGGGGCCGGCTGTGCGATACTCGGCGCATGAAAGAACACGCACCGGCCTGCACCTATAAACGCCACCGGTTCCCGCCCGCGATCATCGGCCACGCCGTCTGGCTCTATTTCCGGTTCGCGCTCAGCTACCGGGACGTGGAAGAGCTGCTCGCCGAGCGCGGGGTCGTCCTGACCCACGAAACGATCCGCCAGTGGTGCCTGCAATTCGGCCAGGCGTATGCCAGCGCGCGGCGTCGACGGCGGCCCCAGACGGGCGACAAGTGGCACCTGGACGAGGTCTTCATCCCGATCAACGGGCGGCAGCACTACCTCTGGCGGGCGGTCGACCAGGACGGCACCGTGCTCGACATCCTGGTCCAGGCGCGACGCGACAAGCGGGCGACGGGGAAATTCCTACGGAAGCTGCTGCAGGGCCTCACGTATGTGCCGCGGGTGCTGATCACCGACAAGCTGCCCAGCTACGGCGCCGCGCAGCGGGAGGTGCTCCCCGGCGTGGAGCATCGCCGCCACAAAGGGCTGAACAATCGCGCCGAGAACGCCCATCAACCCACGCGCGAGCGCGAGCGGCGGATGCGGCGGTTCAAGTCGCCGGGTCACGCGCAGCGCTTCCTCGCCGCCTACGGCCCGATCGTCGGCCACTTCCGCCCACGCCGCCACCGCCTCTCCGCTGCCGCCTACCGCGAGACCCGCCACGAACGCTTCGCCACCTGGCGGGCGGTCACCGGCACCCCGGCCATGGCCTGACCAGCCGCACCGCCTCATGTCAGCGCGCCCTCATCGCCTCATTGCCCCACCCGCCCGAGTTTAGTTGACAGTGCCAGTGCTACGACAACAGCACCTTCCCCCTGCTGACGCTCCGCGTCGGCTGATGCTGACGCGGCGTGCTCAGTTCGGCAGGGTCAGGCCCGGCGCGCGATAGTCGTGTTCGGCGGTGTTGCCGGGCGCGGCCACCTCGATCATCGTCGGGGCGAGCTGCTGCGGCAGGCAGACGGTGGGGTAGGCGACCCCCTGCCGCACCGTGCGCGCGGCGCAGCGTGGATCGTCGGGACCGGTGACCAGCTCCCCGAATTGGGTGGCGTAGAAACGGCCGACCGGCGGCGTGTGGCGTGTCCCGCTCGCCAGGAGGGGCGTGGCGACCCAGGTCGCTTCCAGGCGTCGGTCGGTACCGAGCGTGCGATCGGGGGCGGGCCGCCAGGCCGCTTGCTCCGGGGTGCCATTCTCGCCGGGGGAGTAGAGCGTCGTCGCGCCGCAGATGGTCCACCGCAGGTCCCAGGACCACGGGGCGGTCACGAAGTACCAGGTCTCGCAGCGATATCCCAGATCGTAGGAGGCGTGGTCCACCACCCGGACAAGCGGACGGTACTTGGGGTGTGGCAGGCGCTGGGGGACCCGATCGGCCACCGGGTCGCCCGAGTCGGCCCAGCCTTGCCAGTGCGAGAGACCACCCG
>JAABUJ010006719.1_pt1 | contig 10999 bp, 14 predicted proteins | sample 5559131 | NCBI WGS metagenome assembly JAABUJ01 (sample SAMN10711875, study PRJNA513366) | rock metagenome | isolation source: Antarctica rocks | place: Antarctica: Victoria Land, Mt New Zealand nord | collected 2016-01-07 | reverse complement strand
CCTTCCCTTGGCTGCTGACGACCATACACACAGGCACGGCCTCGATTGGCTGTTACATACTGCTATTACGAGGTCACTTCAAGCTGACCAGGCTTAAGAGGCATGAGGATATTGTACTCTTCGGATTTTCTTTGCTCTATACCGTCAACATCGCCATCTCCAATGTGTCATTGTAAGCTACGACACGACGCCATTCTTGACAAAAGCTAATCGCCAACACGGCTAGGGCAATGGTGTCAATGCCTTTCCACCAAATACTTCGGTCGACATGCCCCGTAGTGGCTGTGCTCATCTACCGATTGTATTACTCCCGCACATACTCTCTGGCGACCTACCTTTCGCTGATTCCTCTAATACTGGGGGCTGGTCTAGTGACCTACGGAGACTACTACTTCACGCCGCTAGGACTTGTCTTGACACTCTTTGGAGTGATCCTCGCCGCTGTCAAGACCATCGTATCAAACCGACTCATGACTGGCACTCTAGCGCTACCTGCGCTTGAGCTTCTGTTGCGAATGTCGCCTGTGGCTGCAGCACAAACATCGCTGTATTCGATCTCCACCGGCGAAGCAAACGACTTCGTAGCTTTCTTTAAAGCAGGAAAGCTTACACCAGCCCAGGGTCTGGCGCTTGCCGGAAACGGTGTCCTCGCATTTCTCCTGAGCGTCGCGTCACTTCATACCAATAAGCTCGCTGGAGCCCTCACCATGACTGTGTGCGCCAACCTGAAACAGTGTTTGACAGTGCTGTTGGGCATTGTGCTGTTTGACGTCAAGGTTAGTGTGTTGAATGGCTATGGGATGGTGGTCACGTTGGCCGGAGCGGCAGTATACAGCAAGGTCGAGTTGAAGTCAAAGGGAAAAATTACGGCGGACATCGACAAGGGTGGTAGGCATCAGGTTGCCGATCTGGAAGATAAATAAAGGGAAGGACTCACGGGATCTGCTCGCATTTGCTTCAAGCGCAAGAGGCCGTACGGACTGTTGACGCTTGTATTTCTACTCCTCAATCATGCTGGTCGCTTGATTGAGACAGTACACGCGCGACTAAACCTCGGAAGCTAAAACAAAGCTTTACAATCGAACGTTGCCGAGGTTCACGAGGAGGATCCTACTGCTCAAGAAGCCTTATATAGCTATTAAGGGTGGTGGCCATAGAACTTCCGAATCGAATCTCGAACCTTATGGTTCAACGGTCTTGAAGGTGTGAACGAAAACGAATAAGTTTCATTCTTTACCGCAACGCCACATGTATTGCGCTGCGACCTTATATTAGCAGACTGCTTCTCATGCTTCAAAGTCGCAAATCTACGAAGCGCCCGAATCCAAGCAAGCCTCACAGCTATGTTTGGGTCCGTATCGGGCTGGTTCGCATAAAAGCTTTTGATGTCCTGTCAACGTTTGAGGAAGCCTACGATATCTTACTCCGCACCAGTACATTGAGTGGTCTCTAGACGGGCCTTGAAAAGACGATGGCTTATATCGAGCTTAAGACAAGCTTTGCGGGCACGAGGCTTGATTTCTGTTTCATGTTCGCTGATTTGCCGATTCGCAATTCCTCACGCTAGGGTTTCGGGGGAAAAAAGCTTGGTACCGATTTGACGAGCTACAGGATATCCCCTTCCCTGGTACACGTAACACCAGCCAGGGGCTCTCCGCTGCGCCCACATTTCCAAGATGCTTCCCTTCCTCCCAACTTTCTCCTTTGATTCGATCCCTATTGCTCGAGCAGAGCGATTTGCTCGCGGCTCCTTCGCTTCTTTGTTCCTCGTTCGCTCTGAGATTGCTAACTTCCGCTTCTACGATTTGCGTAGTACTCTTACTGCTAATATCAACGACATGCACAACATTGACTGTTGGCGCTCTGATTCTTGTCGCTCTCTCTATGATCCCCAAACCCTTGGGGCAGGCTGCCACAGCTACGCCCAAGACACCCGAATCTAATGTCCCGAGTTCTCTACGGAATACCAAGGCCAACACGGTCAAAGATTCACACAAGCATGGCCTGAACGGCAACCGGAGATGGTGGTACATTGGCCTCGCTGTCGTTACATCGCTGGTTGCTTTGATCCTGGGACTCAGTCTCGGCTTGACATTGGGTCCGAGACACGCCGACAACGAAGGGAAATTATTGTCCGCCATCGACCTTGGCTACAGCAAGTACCAGGGCATTGACCTCCAGAATGGGGTTAATCAATGGCTCGGCATACGTTATGCCGCAGCTCCAATAGGCGACTTACGTTTCACCGCCCCTCAAGATCCGACGCCAAACAGTACGGTTCAGAGGGCAGTCAAGGTATGCTTTGCAAGTCTTGCATGCCCAGTTGTTACTGACCTCTTCGAAGCATGGCCCAATTTGCTTGGGTAGCCGGCAGAGAGTCGCCAATCAGCCGATTCCCCCAACGAATAGTGAAGACTGTTTATTCCTCGATTTGTACGCGCCTTCGAATGCTACTGACGACTCTAAGCTCCCAGTCTACGTCTTCGTCCAAGGTGGCGGATTCAATTTCAACGCAAACGCCAATTTGAACGGCACGAGTCTCGTTATGGCTTCAGGACGCAACATCATAGTGATTACCTTCAATTATCGTGTCTCTCTTTATGGGTTTCTTGCAAGTGCCGAGGTCCAGATAGGAGGTAGTCTAAACAATGGACTGTTGGACCAGAGAAAGGTCCTGCGATGGGTACAGAAGTACATCAGCAAATTTGGAGGAGACCCCAATCATGTCGTGATGGGTGGCGCTAGTGCTGGAGGAGGGAGTGTCGCCCTTCAGGTTGCGGCCTATGGCGGTCGAGACGACAACGTTTTCCATGCCACCGCTGCTGAGTCACAATCGTTTGGCGCGGTTCGTACCATAGCCGATTCGCAGTACCAGTACGATCAGCTTGTCAGCCGTACCAAATGCACCAGCAAAGAGACCGGGCATACTGATACACTCGCGTGCCTTCGTGGCCTCTCCACAGCTGCTTTGCAGACGCAAAACATTGGGACTCCGTTCCCAGGCGCGAACAGTAACCCGCTGTTTCCTTACAATCCGGTGATCGACCATGATTTCTTACAAGATTTGACCTTCGCACTCTTCAATTCTGGTCGCTTCCACAACGTCCCAGCGATCTACGGCGATGTTACGAACGAAGGAACGATTTTCGTTCCAAGAAACACCGACACCGTCAACGAGTCCGACTCTTTCCTACGCGCTCAATTTCCGACAATCAACAGCACTCAGCTGTCCACGATCCAAGGCCTATTCCCAACTTCCCAATACCCCCATATCAAATCCGCTGGCAACCACTGGCAATCGACCAGCGCCGCCTACGGTGAGCTTCGCTACGTGTGCCCTGGGAACTATATTGGGAGTCAGTACTACGCTCACAACTCCTCGAGCATAGTATACAACTACCACTACAACGTCACAAGCCCTGTTAACACTGCGGATGGTATCGGAGTCCCTCATGTGGCCGAACTCATTGCTATATGGGACCCTCCATCACTGCCAGCAAGCTACAAAGCAGGCGGTTTGAACGCGAATGTTATCCCGCTTGTGCAAGGATACTGGACCAGCTTTATCCGCTTCTATGACCCCAATGTTGCGCGGTTGCCAGGAAGCCCGAGATGGGAGGAATGGGGTGGCCCAAACAGTCAACAGCGGATACGTTTTCAGGGAGGCAGTAATGCGGCCAGCGACACGGTCATGGAGACGGTGCCGTCAGATCAGAAGCATCGATGCGAAGAATTGATTCAGATGGGCATCTCTCTGAAGCAGTGATCCTAGCGTGTTGATTTGTTGGATATAATTGTGTATACTGGGTGTAGAGTGGTAGAGAGTAATGAAGATGAATGTTCACGACATCGGTAGGCATAGTTTGTATTCGCATTACATGGTATGCCAGTTAAACTACGAGTCCCTCGGTCCCAATGCGGTGCTTGTCTCCGATCCACTATCTGTCCTGTCACGGGTTGAATGTGCACAGGCCAATCCCATGCGCTTGTGGGGTGCTAAACCTAGGGCTTACTGCATCAAGAGCTAAGTACTTTGCGCCCTTGGACAAGGTAATGGCATAATGGCGATGGCAAAGCGGCAAGACGTCAAGTACTATCAGCTTCTTCAACCTGGTCGGACGACCCAAAGGAGCACTAGAGAAGAGATTGATCCGTGAGGTGCCAAACAATTAGCATCCACTGATGCCAGCCCAGGAAACAGGGGCTCGAGGTTGTCCTTTCCTTGGCACATTCAGAGTAAACTGTAAGGTAAGATCCTAGTTGTGGGGTGCGTGAAGCCAAAGTGTCCTCCGGGCGAAGCTCAAAACTTAATCGGTCTGCTGCGGCCCAAGTGAATGACTATAAGTATAAGCACAAACATAAGCTTGTCAAAGATCGTCTCACCTAACACCTGGTGAGCTATTCCACGTGGTCCAAGCTTCTGTCTCGGCGTATATTTTGGGAAAGGGGGCGGATGGATAGATGTGAGGATGGAAATGGGAATGGCTGATCACCACTTCTCGAAAAGGGATTCAATGAGAGGAGATAGCTATCCTAACTTAATGAACATGGTGATAGAAGTAATCTCCGTTGATAGACACTCATTGGCAGCCTCAGCAATGTCGAGGGCAATCGTTAGTGCTACGTATGCCAAGCCTTCGAATCGGCGGGCTGACATCCATGACTTGAAACTGCGCGTGCCCATTGCGCCTGCTTCAAACAATCCTCAATCTACTCCTGCTGCACCACCCTCTCGGGTAAGCAGCAGGTGATTCGTTTCTTCACAAGTCTGTCTCATCGCCATGGAGGATTCATTCATCTTATTGCGCCACATGTTCTTTGTCGCGGACACCTCTCAATTTCCCTACTCTATCCTTAAGCTCACTATATCAACCGTCGACTGCTCCTCCGGGTGATCCTTCTCAACTTTTGTCCCTATGATTTGACGTACAATCAAACCGTCTCTTCCTACTCCCACGCGTCCCGACCTTCCACAACCGCCTCAGATCCCTACTCTCCAACGCTCTTCTTGAAATGACGGCCCCTGATGAAGCAAACAATATGCCGGCTCAGGCGCAACATGATGCTGCCATTGAGGCAGAGAAAGTTGAGGACGTAAAGAGTTCTAGGTGGAAGAAGCTGTTGGGCGGTCCCAAAGCCACTAAAACATCGCCCATGTCGAGGGCATCATCAGATGGTTTCGAAGATCTTAAATCGAGACCCGAGAAGTGGAGTTTGGGGGTGCTCAATGATAAGGAGACAGATGAAGTGCCAGGTATGTGGTTCCAGCATCCGCTCTGGCCTTCCACAGCAATGACCGAAAGAGCTATGCCCCTTCTCGGATAGGTATCGCATAGTGCCGAGATATCTGACTCTACATGCAGGCTCTGTGCTTCTCATGTCGAATACTACCCGCAACGAGCCGCTCGGTCTGCGAAATACACCAGCTCGACACTCTGCTTCCTCTCTACCTTCTCCTTTTCCTCCAACCGCAAGACCTTCTGTGGCCAGACGTGAATCAGAACGGACGATTGAAGAGAAGAAGATGACCGCGGACAATAAAATCATTTTAGAGCCCCAACCTGAGGATTCTATGAACGATCCTTTGAACTGGCCAGCCTGGAGACGGGACATTGCATTGCTGTCACTTGGATTTTTCTGTGCGCTTGGAGGTGGCATGACCCCCGTTCTGGCCGCAGGATTCAATGCAGTGTCTAAATCGTACGATGTCACTATTCCCCAGGTCGCGCTAACAACGGGTCTTTACATGATGGGACTGGGCGTCGGCTCTGTCATCGCCTCTCCCACAGCCATTCTATTCGGAAAACGCCCAGTGTATTTAGTTGGTATCATTCTCTTCATTATCAGCGCCATTTGGTGCGCCCTCTCGCCCAACTATGCCTCCCTAGTTGTTGCAAGAGTTGTCATGGGTCTCGCGGTCAGTCCGGTTGAGTGTTTGCCTTCCGCGACGATTGCAGAGATTTTCTTCTTGCACGAAAGGGCATTCCGACTTGGTATCTACACTTTGCTCCTGTTAGGAGGCAAGAACTTGATTCCTCTGATTTCTGCCGCGATTGTTCAAGCACTAAGCTGGCAATGGGTGTTTTGGTAAGAGGACATTACCTGGAAAGCAAAGAAGTATCCACTGATTTTCGCAGGATTATCGCAATTATCGTGGCATTCTGCTTCTTCATGGTATTCTTCTTCGTGCCGGAAACCTTCTGGGACCGTACGCCACGACCACAAAAGAAAACACGGAAGAGCACTTTTCCCTCGATCTCCCAGATCTTTCACCATCCTCATCACCATGGCGAAAAGAGTACAATCTCCGTAGGCGGTGACGGTTCCCTAGACATGCGGAAGCTTGCAATTGGCAATGCGGCATCAGCAGCAGGCACAGGTCCGGAGACCATTGCTGAACGACGGCACAAGAAGAACCAACACCATGTTGGGTTCGCTGTCAATGAGGAGTCGACTGACGAAGAGGACACTGTTGATAGCCGTCCAGTCCCTGCGCTTGGCGACCCTTCCGGACCACAAGATCCTCATGATCCTGAAAAAGCGGCTGTCGCAGCCGACATGGAGCCTTCGCCTCTACCCCATACTCCTACAAGCCATTCTTCGACAATGAATGCCATGGCTGCCGGTGAACCGCAACCAGCACCCTACGCTGACGCCTCCACACCCCAGCACGTAAGCAAAGACAGCGAATACGGAGACTATCTCACAGATAAGCACGAATCCAGGGCAATATCATCCTCCCACTCAATCCGATCCGAACCCATCACCGCCGGCCTCCCTCCAACACCAACGACCGGCAATCCCCGCTACACGACCCTCCTCCGCACCCAACCCGCCAAGACCTTCCGCCAAACGCTCAAACCCTGGAACGGCCGCCTCCGCCACGAAAACTGGCTGAAAGTCGCCATCCGCCCCTTCATCCTCTTCGCCTACCCCTCCATCCTCTGGTCCGCCCTCGTCTACGCCCTCAGCGTCGGCTGGCTCATCGTCCTCTCCGAATCCGTCTCCAGCGTCTACGCCAACCGCGCAACCTACAACTTCCACCCCCTCGGCATCGGCCTCGTCTACATCTCCCCGTTTGTAGGCGGCGTCCTCGGCACGGCCGTCGCAGGGAAAGTCAGCGACATCATCGTGCGCTTCATGAGCCGCCGCAACGGTGGCGTCTACGAGCCCGAGTTCCGCCTCGTCATGGCCATCCCCGTCATGTTCGCCACTGTGATCGGCCTCATGGGCTTCGGGTGGAGTGCCGCCGAGCGCGACGCGTGGATCGTGCCCACGGTGTTCTTCGGGATCATCAGTTTCGGGTGCAGTCTGGGTAGCACCACTGCGATTACTTTTGCGGTGGATAGTTATAGGCAGTATGCAGGCGAAGCCCTCGTGACGCTGAATTTCTCGAAGAGTAAGCCCGCCCCCCTTTGCTCCTCCCCCTCCCCCTCTCCCTTCTCGCCCAGCGAGCGGTACTGATACGGAGGCGTAGATATCTTCCACGGCCTAATCTTCTCCCTCTTCTTCAACCGCTGGCTCGAGGCCGACGGCTCGAAGAAGGTGTTCGTCGCCATTGGAGGCATCCAGGTGGCGTGTCTGCTGACGACGATCCCGATGTACATCTACGGCAAGCGGGCGCGCATGTGGACCGTGAGGAAGAATTTGATGGAGAAGTTCTAGGGCGTGGCCTTGCTTTGATGCGGTCGGGCTTTTGGTTCTGGAGATTGGGGTATATAAATCAAGCGGGCTTTTGTGGGTCATTTCGAGATGGTAGCGTGGCGTTTGGATGGGTGGTGTTGGGGTTGGGGGTTGGGTATATAGGCTGGGGGTAGATTGGGGACGATACTACCTAGATACTTAGATTAGACACGAATATCTGTATCGTTGAATTCCCCCTTTCTCGAGATAAACGCTGTCTCGCTGTTGCCTCCCATCTTGCGATTTCGATCACCAAAGGGGAAACCTCCTTTTGTCAGAACCAGATCTCTCCTCGGGCTTGAAAAGAAAGAAAAAGTCCTGAAGCTCACAAAAGCCCTCCTCGTTGCTGGTAAACCCTTTCTAATACTTTCAAAACCGCATATACAAAGTCATATGCACAAGCAAACAAGGCAACACATCATTATCATCATCATACATCAACTTCTCTACCCTTCCCTCTACGAGTCCGATTCAAAATGGGCTTTTCACGCTGCTTGACAAGCGAAGTAGAGGCGAGGTATCTTGGTCTTATCTCCTACCCGAACCAGTGAGGATACAGCCATCGCATGCATGCAGTGGCAAAGAAGATCAGCGTGGCATTATCTGCTCCACAGTCCTGGGGAGGGAGGGGTGGGGGGACGGTAGGGATGAGTTGGACGATGGGCTTCGCTGGGTGAGAATTGGAGGATGAGAGCTGCGAAAAGGGGAGTTATAAGAGGAACGGTGTTTGGGTTTGGTGGTTTGATATATAGACAGTGGATTTGAGCTCGATGAAGGCCTGCATACAAGGAGTGCAGAATGCCATGCGATGGAGGGTGTATATGGTATTGTGGCTCCCCACTCCTCGCTCGCCACGCTATTGATTGTGAGGGTTGCTGCTTGGGATGTTTGGCGTTCTGCTGTTTCCTCGATGGGTAGAAGGTCCTGATATCACGCTTCTTTCCCCGTTCAAGATCATTACTCGGAGCAGCCAGATAGGCTGGAAACTCTTTTATTCTAATGGCCAATGATATCGACCATGGGTAGATTGCTTGTGCTCTTTTATCACTTGAAGACCTTGCTTTGCCGATTACCGAGGAATTATGGACCGCTTGTGCTGTTGGTAAGGGTGGGTCTTCTAAAAATCTTCGTCTGGATTCGATATGGGCTTTTTTCGGACCTAGAGCAGCTTCTATGGCGGAGAGAGCGGAGGATCTGCCTCATTGTATGACGGGCTCGTACGAGCGGTTGGTGACGAGCGTGGGTTTGCGCATGTACGTACTTCGAGTTTCTGGCGCTCACGGGCTACTACTGTGCTAGCCCATGTTCAAACATCGATCCGTGACTTTGCGCGTGCGAGCGATGCGAGCCATTTTCTGGGTGCAGAGGTTGTACTTCTAAAAGGGAGCCAAGCGGCACCTTGCTGAGTTGCCGGTGCATAATCCGGGATGTCCGAGGCATTGCACTGAGGTAGGCCCCTGCTATCGTCTCTGCCAAGTAGAGAGCCTGCTTGACGCCCATTCTTGTCCCTATATTTCTTAGCTGCTCTACGATCCAAGCACGTGTGCTAAGAGGGCAGTGGCTCGAGTCGCCAGCCACGAAAAGAGGCTTCAAGATAGCGTTGATTGACGCGGCACACGGTATTGATGACGGTTCGATGCTGGAAGTAGGTGTTAAAAACGAGTTCGTGCTGCACAAGGACAGGTAATAGCGGACACTGGCGCAAATCTGGTCGATCAGCGAAAGGATATATCCAGTGGATTGCTGCATCTGTGCCTCATAGTCCTCAAAACGCTCACTTAGCTCATCGCTTTCGCCTGCTCTGGATACCTCGATCTGCTGTATGATAAGCCCATGGAGTAATATGAGGGTCATCCAGGAAGTAACGTGTAACACTGCAAACCCCAGATTGGGCCAGGTATAATAGTAGCTGACATGAGCTGCAGGATCTGGGTTGCTCGGACTATTCACATCATATTGCAAGTATGGTGGCAGACCGGTTCGCCATGCGTTGAACATGGCGTCGATAGATAGTGCGCGGGCGACGATGGTTTCCGGCGACAGAACGCAGGCCGTCGAGGACGTTGCGGCTCGGAGGTTGCAAAAGGAAGCAACCAGATCAGATATTTTCAGCGCAGGTAGTGCTGCCTTGATTCCACGCCCCTCTGCAAGGCTACGCAATACCTCTGATAGTTGATTGACCTCATCGGGTAAAGGTCTTCGAGTCTGAACGCAATAAATATACTGTCATTATATTAGCTAGGATGTAGATCCCATCTGGCATCCGCTTCCCCACATACAAGCTGATTTCTCAGGGAAACGAAAAGCCGTAGTCCACGTCCAGTCTGGAATTGTTGCTTGCCGCGAAGTTTCAAAAGGGCTGCTGCGCCGGCGATAAGCTGTTCCCAGGCTTTCATCGATTGTTCCTCTCGGCCGATATCTGTCTTCCTGGAGTCAATCTCTATAAAGCCTACAAATTGGAGACCGGTTGTACCTCATAAATGCCAAGCAGGTATATGGTCAACAGCGTTTGATCAGTTGTCGCCAGCGCCTGGTTCCGCAGAGCAGACCGGACGAAGCTCAATGCCAGACTGTAGTGTGCAAGAGCTGAAGACATTAATGCAGGAGCACTTCTGTAGCTTGACAGGCCGGCGAGACCGATAGCTTTAATGACACACGAGAGCGCTGAGTTGCACTCGGCAGCGTAAAGACCCGGCAAGTCTCTGTAGACCAGACTGCAGGATTCGGAGGCTTCGTTGACATGGCTTCTGAAGAAGAAAGCAACCGCTTGATCTACCGCATCTATAGAAAGGAACGCTGGAGGAGTCTTACTCGCAGTACGCCCGCATGGTAAGACCTGACCTTCGATTGGACCAGTCGGCTTGCATTGCGGCAAGTGATCCGGATTTCTCCTGTCTGAACGACTTTGCGCCTTTTCCACGACACTTTGGCTCTCGTCGCGGAATCTCAATTGGATATGATCCCTATAGCCGGTACATTGCCGTCCAGATCTACTGCATTGACCACATGAAGGCTTAGATAAGTCACACTGCCACCGGTCAGAAACAGAAGGAGAAAACAGAAGTACGGCTTGGAAGAAGAGACGAAGTGTGCTCGACGTTCGGAAGGGTACCTTAATCCTCCTTTGACGGCAATGGAGGCAGCCTTTGCTAGGCCGCCCACTGTATACCATGTTCGGTTAGTTCACTGACATGCAGCGAACCGGCAGCGCAAGCACGTGTCCGTCGCTTCGTCACCCGCCGCAAAGCAGAGAAGTACAGAAAGTCAGCCCAAAGAGGCAAGCAGTTCGTAGTGAAGCGTCAGAAACCTTGGGTGG
>JAABUJ010006718.1_pt1 | contig 10999 bp, 7 predicted proteins | sample 5559131 | NCBI WGS metagenome assembly JAABUJ01 (sample SAMN10711875, study PRJNA513366) | rock metagenome | isolation source: Antarctica rocks | place: Antarctica: Victoria Land, Mt New Zealand nord | collected 2016-01-07 | reverse complement strand
GGGTGTGCAGTGGGCACGGTTTCAGGTGATCTGGGCCAATGTGCAGCGAGATGGCCCCAACAGTTACGACTGGGGTCCCTACGACGGTCTTGTCCAGGGGTTGCAGAAGCGCGGTATCAAGCCCCTGGCTGTGCTCGGCACCTCGCCGGGGTGGGCGAAACGGGCACCGGGTTGCGCAGCCGATACGTGTGCGCCCGCCGACCCGGCCCAGTTCGCAGCGTTCGCGAAGACGGCCGCGGCCCGGTACACGGGCAAGATCGCCGCGTGGGAAGTCTGGAATGAGCCCAATTCGGCAGTGTTCTACCGTCCGCAGCCGGACCCGAACGCCTACACGGCACTGCTGAAGGCAGTGTATCCCGCGGTCAGGGCGGCCGACCCTCGCGCGCTCGTGCTCACAGGGGGTGTCGCTCCCGCGATAACTGCGACGAACTCGGCGGGGTTGACGACAACGGTCAACCCGGTCAGCTTCGTGCAACGGATCTATGACCTGGGCGGGCAAGGTTCCTTCGACGCGGTGGGGTGGCACCCCTATAGTTACCCCGCCATGCCCGGCGGGAATGACCCAGGCTCGGCATGGGTCCAACTGTATTATGGTCCTCCCACGAGCGTCCGAGGGATTATGACGGCCCATGGCGACGGCGGCAAGAAGATCTGGGCGACCGAGTTCGGAGCGCACACCGACCCGGTCGGGGAGGGTTACCTGACGGAAGCGCAGCAGGCCGACTACCTGGCTGCGGGGATCGATCTCTGGCGCAGTTACAACTGGGCGGGGCCGATGATGATCTATCAGTTGCGCGACACGGGTACCGATTTCCGCGATCGGGAGAACTTCTTTGGACTGCAGCGGGCCGATGGCACCGCCAAGCCGGCGTATGCGGCCGTTCGCTCACGGATCGTGCACTGAGGCGTCGCACACCGAGGTCGCAGCATGCTGCCCAGGCGTTCAACGAGGCTGATCGCGCGGGGTTACCGTTACGGTGGGCAAGCAGACGCGTGCGTATTGTTGCTATCGTGTTGCGCCGCGGAGTGCCTTCCTCGAACCGCAGGACACGACTGTCCGTTGTCGGCGCCTTCTTGGCGGTATGTCTTTTCGCGTGGTTCGGTGTGTTCGGCTCACCGCCGGTTGGTGGCGGCTCGGTCCCACCGCCGAACGACGGCCCCGCCAGCTCGCCTCCCGCTGGTGTGACTCATGCCGCGCCCGAACTGGGGCTCTTCGAGGATCTGCAGTACCTCACCGGCCCGGCGTTGGATCGTCGGCTGGATGAGTACGCGGCGTTGGGTGTGCAGTGGGCTCGGTTTCAGGTGATCTGGGCTGACGTGCAGCGAGGCGGTCCCGATAGCTACGACTGGAGCCACCACGACGGTCTCGTCCAGGGCCTGCAGAAGCGGGGTATCAAGGCTCTCGCTGTGCTTGGCACCTCGCCGGGGTGGGCCCAACGAGCGTTGGGTTGCTCGGGCGACACCTGCGCGCCGACCGACCCGGCGCAGTTTGGCGCCTTCGCCAGAACGGTGGCGACCCGGTACGCAGGAAGGGTCGCGGCATGGGAGGTGTGGAACGAGCCCAACATCGTGGTGTTCTACCGTCCGCAGCCGGACCCCATCGCCTACACGGCGCTGCTGAAGTCCGTCTATCCCGCCATCAAGGGTGCGGACCCGGGAACGACCGTCCTGGTCGGCGGGCCGGCGCCTGCCGTCACGACGACAGACTCAACGGGGCTGACAACGGCGATCAATCCGGTCAGCTTTATGCAGGATCTCTACAACCTGGGAGGGCAAGGCTACTTCGATGCAGTGGGATGGCATCCCTACAGCTACCCGGCCATGCCCGGGGGAGCTGACCCAGGCTCGACGTGGGTGCAGATGGACGGCGTCCGAGGCCTCATGTCCGCTCATGGTGACGGTGGCAAGAAGATCTGGGCGACGGAGTTCGGTGCGCACACCGATCCGATGGCGGAGGGCTACCTGAGCGAGGCCCAGCAGGCGGCATACTTCGCCATCGGGATTGACTTGTGGCGCGGCTATCGGTGGGCTGGACCGATGATCATTTATCAGCTCCGCGACAGGGGGACTGACATAGGGGACCGCGAGAACTTCTTCGGCTTGGAGCGCGCCGACGGTAGCCACAAACCTTCATATGCGGCCGTCCGGGCATGGCTGCCGCGCTGAGGTCACGGCGACCGACTGGCGGGCGGTGGTTCAGTCGCTATCGCTGTGCCACACTCGGTGGTCGTGACTGCCGAGGGCGCTAAGAGGGGTGCGCCCCACTCTTCGCTCGCCCGCTCTTTTCGGCTGACCATCCTTTCGTATCTGCTCGTGCCGTTTACCGCCCTGCTCACTGGGCCGCTGCTCGCACACGCGCTGGGGCCCGAGGGTCGGGGAGAGTTGGCGGCCGTGCTGGCGCCTCTCGCGTTGGCGAATATCGTGGCTACCTTCGGTTTCCAGGAGGCGGCGACCTACTTCGTGGCCCGTGCGGAGGTCTCGAGTCGCCGGGTCGCCCGGTTGGCCGTGGTGTGCTCCGTGGCAGCTGGTGCGCTCGCCGCACTGGTCCTTGTGCTAGTGGCTTCGAAAATGCTCGCGAACGCCCCCGGCATGGTGCGTCCGCTACAGTTGCTGGCCCTCTCGCTGCCGCTGACCATCGGGTTCGCCGGGGCGCGAGGCGTCGTCGCGGGCACCCAGGCCTTCGGGCGGGTGTCGATGGAGCGTGGGGCGGGCAGCGTCGGCCGGCTCTTGTTGCTGGGTCTTGTCGCAGTGTCCGTGGGGCTGACCGCCACCAACTCCGCCACGGTGAGCGTGATCGCCCCTATCGCGGCGAGCCTGGTGCTCATCGTCCCGGCTCTGAAGCGGACTGGCGGAGATGCGCCGTTGCGGTTGTCCCGGTTTCTCGACTACAGCCTGCATGCATCGATCGGCACAGTGGGCGGCATCCTGATCCTCCAGCTCGACCAGGCGCTGATGACGCCGTTGAGCAGCACCGAGCAACTGGGGTTCTACGCAGTGGCCGTGTCGCTGGCGGGTCTGCCTGCTGCGGCCGTGCAGGGCGTTCGTGACGTCGTATTCAGCTATTCGTCGGTTGCCTCCGACCCGCAACTTGTGGCCCGGAGCACCCGCGTTACCGTGGCGGTTTGCGTTCCGGTGGTACTCGTCGGTGTGGTGCTCTGCAACCCGGTTGTCCCGCTTCTCTTCGGCGCCGATTTTGAGCCGGCCGTGACCATGGCCCGGCTACTGCTCGTCGCGGTCCTGCCTAACACGGTCAGCGCAGTGATGGGGGCGGGGCTGATGTCGGTAGGGCGGCCACGCGTGCGATCGGCCATCCTGATGGGGGGCGCGGCCCTGACGGTGGTCCTGATCGTTGCGCTCGTTCCCCGATACGGAGGCAATGGTGCCGCGATTGCCAGCCTCGTGACCTACACGACGATCGCCCTGGCCTGCCTTATCACTTTCACCCACATCACCGGCGTCTCAATGCGCGACTGCCTCGTGGTGCATAGATCGGACCTCTCCTTCGGTCCGCGTCGGCGCTGAGAGAGTGGGTACTGAGGGAGCGGAAGGGCCGGCGTGCACAGCGGCCAGGGCGGCTCCCAGTACGAGCAGCGCGACGAAGCCGAAGGGAAACGCCGTGAGCGAAGTGCGAGTCAACCCGTCGACCAAGGTCACAACAAGCACCGCGCCGCCAGCCAGCGCCGGGCGGGTCCTGGTGTGGAGGCCGGCGGCTAGACCGGCCCACACTCGGGCACCGAACAGTACCAGCAACGCCAGCCCTAGCAGGCCGACGTCGGCCACCAACGCAACGTAGCTGTTGTCCAGGCTGGTCAAGTCGTCGTTTGTCGCGGGAGGCGGCGCCACTCCGTCCACGTAACGTGCCTGTTCGGAGATGCCCTGCTGCTGGCTGCGGGCCAGCCCGCTGCCCAGGACACCGACACCCCTGCCGAACAACACGTCGGCGGGGCCGCGAATGACCTGGCTCCAGGTCTCTGTCCGGCCGTTGAGGGTCAACAGGAAATTCCCTGGCGCAGTATCGGCGAGGACGACTTGCGGCGGCGGTGGAGCGCTGGGCAGGCTCAGCACGAGCGCGCCAGCTGCGATTCCGCCGGCGATCAATAGCGCCGCCAGGGCGGCTCGGCCACGTACCGCTAGCCACAGCAAAACAAAGACGGGCAGCAAGACGATCATCGTGCGGTCAACCGACACGACGACCCCGACAGCGAGGAGCGCGACCGTGGCGTACCGCAACCAGGCTCGACGGATTGTCACCGCCGCGACGACGAGAGCCAGTGTGGTGATTGCGCCGTAGTTGAACGGGTCGTCGAAGGTGCCGAGACTCCGCAATTGACCCGAGGTCGTGGTGCGGACCTGAGAGCCGTACGCCAAGCCCAGCTGGGTGACGAGCCGGTCCGCGCCGAGCAACTGCTGGACGATTCCGAATGCGGATTGCACCATGCCGCAGCCGACAAGGGCGCGGGCGAGCCAGCGCCAGCTCCGGGCCGGGTCGCGGGCGAGCCAACCCACCGCGAACAACCCGAAGGACTCGCCGACCAAGCGAACGGCGGGCAGCCACCCTGCAGCGTGCCCGCCCGCCGGATCCAGGACATACACGGTCAGCAGAGCGACAAGCGCCGCCAGGAGCCAGCGATCGGGCACACGGGCCCGGCCCGCCCGGCTGAACAACACCGGAGCCACCACGACAACCACCACCAGGATCGTCGCGGCGTCTTTGGCAGGCCCGAAGGCCGAGGAGAGGTAGAACTTCAGTGCTGCCTGGAGCTCAACGAATACGAGCAGCGCGGCCGCAGCGACATGGGGAGCGCGCCATACGCACCAGGCAAGTACGCCCGCGCACACTGCACCCCCGCCGTAGAGGACTAGCTTCGGATGCATCGTCGCCGCAAATGCTGACACAACTGTCGCTAATGCCAGGACCAGGACAGCACTCAACCCGAACCCGGGGCGCCGGACGAGCGCGGGCGGAAGGGTCACGGTTGAGTTGAGGCTCTTCGCCCGCGCGCCCGCTCGCGCCAAAAGTGCTCCGCGGCCAGGGCCAGCATCGCCACGATCGCGCCAGCAGCAGCGCCGGTGAGTGCGCCGCTCCACACCGAGATCGGACCTCCGCTCGCCGCACCCGCGGTCGCGAGGACCTGAGCGGACGGGCTGATGCGCTCGAAGGCTTGAGCTTGGGCAAGGACACGCAACTCGTTGGGATCGAGGATCGTGGTTGTGCCGGCGGATCCGAGGCCCATCACCAAGTGGTCACGGTATCTGCTGACCTCGAGTTCGGCGGAGACGTCGGCGATTCTGACGGCCAGCTGCGGGGCCCGCGACGTCACACTGAACACGACGACGTCGGCATCGGGGCTGGCGGTGACGGTCAAACCGGCCGACACAGCGTCGGCCGGCACCCCGGCCCGGCGAGCCACTTCGTCGGTGAACGACGGCGCCTTGGCGGCGAGGACCTGGGCGGCGATGGTGCGCTGCGAGGTTCCCGTAGATGGGGTGGCGCCGGTACCGAGGACGATCGCAGCGTAGTCGCGATCACGCACGAGCACCTGCGAGCTGGCCGCATAGGACGGGGGAGCAACACGCACAGCGACCACACCGGCCGCGGAGCCCAAGATCACCAGCACGAGTGCGGGCAGCACCCAGCGCAGCAGCAGCTGCGTAGTCTTCCGTCGACTCTTAGCATGCGAGCCGACCACATACGAGCCCTCGATGTCAGCCCCGGCGTCCTCTGTCGTCATCGGGTGGGGCACCGCGACGGAACTTTCCGGCTCGCGTCGCCGCATCCGCTCAGCCACAGTGTCGTCCATCTCGGATCACCTCCCGCACTTCCCGCTCCGTTGCCGAGACTAGCTGCGTGAGCTGAAATCCCGCTGTGACCCGCTCCCGGGCGGCCTCACCCATCCGCGCACGGACACCAGCGTCATAGATCAGGCGGCTCAGCCGGTCGGCCAGCATCGTCGGGGACCTCGGCGGTATCAACCAGCCGGTTACGCCGTCGTCGATCAGCTCCGCCATGGCGCCGACGGCCGTGCTGACCACGGGTAGCCCCGACGCCATGGCCTCGAGCGCCGCGTAGGGCAGGTTTTCGACCGTTTGGGAGGCGAGGACGGCCACGTCGAACGTAGCCAACAATCGCGGTACGTCCTCGCGCGTGCCGAGGAATCGGACCCGCTCCGCAAGGCCCTTGGCGCGCGCCAGTTCGGCGAGATTCTCGCGCAGCGGACCGTCGCCGACCAGCACGAGAACCGCCATTGAGCTCTTCGGGAGTAGGGCAAGTGCCTTGATGAGCGTGGCATGGTCCTTTTCGGACCGGAGCACCGCAACGCAGCCGATTATTACCTGTTCGCCGGCAACTCCGAGCTCACGCCGAGTCGTGGCCCGTTCGACATCCGAGGCACGGTCAAGAAGCTCAATCGCGTTACGCAGCACTACGATACGTGCGGGATCCAGGCGCAGGTAGCCGCGCAGGTAGCCGACCTGGGTGTAGGAAACAGCGAGGTAGCGAGTAACCCAGCGGCCCAGCACCCGCTCGGTCAGACGGTCTCGTACACCGAATCTTCCCAAGTGGCCGATGTTGTGTTTCCAACTGAGCAGCGGCTGGTCGGCGCGTCCGCGGAGGACGAGCCTGGTGAGCACCTCGGCGCTGTATCCGCTGGTCATCACGACATCGGGTGCCAGTTGGTGCAACGCATGCGCCACTCGGCTGCCGGAGGCAAGCATCCGCCACTTCCAGGCAGTTCCCAAGGCCAACTCGACGACGGTGACGCCGGCTTCGGCCAAACCGTGCGCCATCGGGCCGCCAGCCTCGATGCAGACGATGGCCACACGGTGACCCCGGGCCGCAAGTTCGCACAGCAGCGTTGCGGCATGCCGCTCGGCGCCCCCTATCCGGAGATCCGGAATGACAAATACCAGACAGAAGCGGTTTCCGGTCACCGGGTGGTCACGTCTCGACCTAGTGCCACGCAGGCCTCGCCGTAGAGCTTGCCGAGATCCTTGGCAGCCATGGCTAGCGGGACGAGTACTGCCGCGCCCGCGTCATGCCGGCGCAGCGCTCTCGCCACCGGCAGCGAGACGTATGCCGCGCCGGCGAGCACAAGGGGACGGCGGAAGCCAAGCGTCGCACCCGCGATCGCAACGGCGTAAGCGAGGGCCCGGGCAATGTCGCGGCCCCAGAACACCCGGTACCCGCTCCGGGCGGCGCCAACACCATAGTTCCGGTACATCCGCACGGTGCTGCGCAGCGACAAGCGCTGTGTCCAGCTGACTTCGGCGTGGCGGGTGACCGCACAGCGGTGGTGCTTCGCCACGGCCAAGCCGAAGACGCCGTCCTCGACCCACGGCAGCCGCTCAGGGAACCCTCCAGCGGCTTCAAAGGCGGTACGACTGACGGCCAGCGTCCTGGCGAAAGGTGTCCGCGGATCGAAGCCCAAGCCGAGCACTGCGGTGTACAGGCTAGCCAAGAGACTGGGGTGCACCAGCTCGTCCGGATCCGGATAGCAGGCGATCGCCTGGGCGCGCTGGAGCGCGCCATGGGCAGCTACACGAGGTATGCCGGCCACGAGACCGGGGGGGTCCGCGTCCGCGAAGGGTGCCCGAAGCCCGTCAAGCCAACCGGATGCCAGCGCGCATCCCACGTCGGTAAAGGCCAGGACGCGGTTCGTCGCCACCGCGACGCCGGCGTTTCGGCCCGCAGAGATGTTCGTACCGGGGGCGTGCACGACCTTCAGATAGCCGCGTGTTTGCGCAAGCTGGGCGAGGATCCGCGGGGTGGCGTCTCTCGAGCCACCGTCTATAACGACGAGCTCGTCGCTGGGACGCAGTTGGTCGCCGACCTCATCGACGAGGGCAGCCACTCCCCGTTCCTCGTCGAGCACCGTGCAGACCACGGAGACCGCCGGGCCATCGGAACGGCCAGCACCCGGTCGGCCGCACCATTCGGCGAGCTCGGCGATCAGGTGCTCACCTGTCGCCGTGGAGCAGATGCCGACATCGCGGCCGAGTACGGCAACGTGTCTGCCGGACGCCCGCAGTAGCCGCGCGTTACGGCGCCCGGTACGGGAGTCCGGCAGGACTACGATGTCGGGAACGCACCGGGCAACATCGCGGATCAGGGCACGGGTGGCACCTTGACGCGGGGAGTCTACGGCGGCACCGACCTCATGCACCACCACCCGGGCGCAGCCAGCCGCGGCGGCGGCGTGCAGCGACTCCGAGCGCGGGTCGGCCGCCGACAGGCGAGACCCGGCGCGCGCCAGCGCGATGTGGAGTGGCTCGGCGACTGGTGCGCTAGGACCGGCGGGCACGGTAGAACGGTCAATGCTCGGCCCCCGCCGCCAGTGGGCAATAGAGCGACGCACGGCACTGAGCGAGGCGGATGCGGCGAACTTGCCAGCAATCCCCGTCCGGACGGCCGCCCGGACGGCAACGCCGTTCTCGGCCGCGTCATGCTTGGCGTAAAAAAGCCACATCGCGCGATGGAACTCGCGGTTCACCGCTAGGGTACGTGCCCGACCACTGCTGCCGCCCTTTTCGTGGAGCACGCAGACACCGGGCCAGTAAAGGACGTCCCAGCCGGCTTGGGTGAAGCGCAGACACCAGTCCAGGTCCTCGCCATACATCCAGAACCGCTCGTCGAGCGGGCCGACCTCGTCCAGTGCCTCGCGCCGGACGAGCATGAAGGCGCCGTTGACGGCGCCAACAACCGCCTCGCTGTCGTAGTCGGTCGCACCGCCCAAGTAGGCAGATTGTGAGCCGGGCAGCCACCGGTGCAGTCGCAGCATGTAAGCCAGGCTGCTCACCGGAGTGGGTATAGCGCGACGACAAGCATGGTCAATGCTGCCGTTTCCTTGCACCAACTTGGGGCCGAGCATTCCCGTCCGTGGCCGGCGGGCGAGTTCGGCGAGGCAGTCGCGCAGTGCGTGCTGCGGCAAGACGGTGTCCGGGTTGAGCAATAGCACGTCTCCGTTGCTCGTCGCCAGCGCCTGGTTGCATGCCCGGCCGAACCCGACGTTGTCGGTGTTGGCGACCACGCGGATCATCGGGAATTCGGACCGGAGTGCCTCGACCGTTCCGTCGCGGGAGTCGTTGTCGACCACGATGACCTCGAGTGGTTGTTCCAGCTCCTGGACAAACACGGAACGCAGGCATGTCAATGCGAGCTCGCGGCAGCGGTAGGTCACCACCACGACGGTGAGCGGGCGGACACACCTGGGCACGGAGTGGATCCCTTCGAGTACCGGTGCTGGCGTGCTCATCTCGAATTGGCTCCTCGTCGGACTGGTGCTTACGGGTTCGCGGCTAGCTCGCCCGGTCATTCTCCACGGCAGGTGCCGCCTTCTGCCAGTTTGCTCCGTGGCCGCACCGCGAGGGGGCGCGTCGCGCGTTCACAGCGTACCGGGCGGTGCTGCTCCTTACGTGGCTCTCCGTACTTGACCGGGCAACGGGCCTGGCGCGTCGTTGACGTAGTGGGCCCGTGGCCTCGGTGATGATGACTGTTGTCGACGCAGTCTGATCATCGAAGTGAGGTGACGGGCTAGGTTGAGATTACGCATGTTCCGAGGGTTGCTGGGGATCCCGGCTCGGATGTTTCGCGCTTGCTCGGTCTGGAAGGGCTGGCGGTGGCGCGCGTCGAGGTCGACGCGTCCGGGGCGCGGGTGGTGCATGTGGTCACCGCCGACGAGCTGGCCGCGGCCTGCCTGTCGTGTGGGGTGTTCTCCACCGCGGTGAAGGGCTGGGTGCAGACCCGGCCGCGTGACATCCCCTACGGCACAGCGTCTTTGCGGTTGGTGTGGCGTAAGCGGCGGCGGCGGTGCACCGAGGTGGTGTGCGCACGCGGCTCGTTCACCGAGGCGGTGCTGGCGGTCCCGGCGCGGGCGCGGTTGACGGTGCGGTTACGGAACGAGCTGGCGGTGGCGGTGGCCGAGCAGCACCGGTGCGTGGCGGAGGCCGCCGCGCACTACCAGGTGGGGATTTCCACGGTGCATGAGGCGTTCATCGCCCACGTCACCGCACTCTTGGCCGCACCGCCACCGCCGGTGGGGGTCCTCGGGATCGATGAAACCCGCCGTGGTAAATCGATCTGGGCGCAGGACCCGGACACACAGCGGTGGGTGCTGGCGTGCGACCGCCGGCACACCGGGTTCGTCGACGCCGCAGGCACCGGAGGCCTGCTGGCCCAGGTCGAGGGCCGCTCCGCGGCGGTCGTGACCGCCTGGCTGACCGCACAACCGCAGGCATGGCGCCGGGGGATCACCCATGTCGCGATCGACCTGTCGGCCTCCTACGCCAAAGCCGTCCGCGAGGGGCTGCCCCACGCGGTGCTGATCGCTGACCGTTTCCACCTGGTCCGTCTCGCCAACGACACCGTGACCGCGGTCCGTCAGCGGGTGATCCGAGAACACGAAGGACGTCGGGGCCGCCGCACCGACCCGGCCTGGCGGGTGCGGCGCCGGCTGCTCACCGCCCACGAACGCCTACGCCCCGAGACGTTCGCGAAGATGTGGAATGCGTTGGCGCACACCGGTAACCCGGGGCAGGAGATCCTGCACGCCTACGTCGTCAAAGAAGAACTCCGCACCATGCTCGTCAAGTCAGTAGAGCCTGTTGACCAACCAATACAGGACTGTGGCGGGGCCCTGCACCAGCACTCAATGCGCATGCGCAACTTCAGGTAGCACTGGTGATGCTGGTCAGCTGGCTGAGAGGGTGTTGCAACCGGCGGGGCAGCCTGGGCTGCAACATCCTCTTTGTGACTGCCCGGTGACTCATGTCAAGACGCGCGCGTAGCGGGAGTCGTTGACTCATCAGCGGATGCGCGCGTGGCAGCGGCTGGGGTGAGGGGTTTGACGGTGGCTCGCGTCTTGCTGGTGGTCACGGTGTGAATCGTCCCATACGTGGGTGGGCCTCGGCGCCCGCGGGCGGACAATCCTCGGCTTCAACGCCTGCCCGAGCGCCTTACGGGCATGGTTGCGGTGCCAGCCCGTCGTCGCACCACAGCTCGTCG
>JAABUJ010006716.1_pt1 | contig 11000 bp, 22 predicted proteins | sample 5559131 | NCBI WGS metagenome assembly JAABUJ01 (sample SAMN10711875, study PRJNA513366) | rock metagenome | isolation source: Antarctica rocks | place: Antarctica: Victoria Land, Mt New Zealand nord | collected 2016-01-07 | reverse complement strand
AGGACGATGGACAGATGGCGGTCGCTATTGGCGCATCACGCGACCGATGGGCGCGTGGCTAGCGCATGTTGACGTGGCCGACTTTTAGCGTATCGAATGGCCGAGTTTTACCTTGACAAACACACCGTCTGCACCGGCCATGACTTCCAGCGTTACAAGGAGGACACCACCTGTAGTCTCCCCCCCCTTTCATGCACATCGATGGCCGTCAGGCCATGGCACGTCATCAGCATGTATGTCCGGCCGGACATGAGGCTTTCCAGGTCGGAAGCCAGTGCCGCCGTAAGGAAAAGCGTACGGCCGCGCCCACACATCGTCATGGGCTGCTTTTCCGCGATCGGGTGTGGGCGACCCTTTGCCGCACCTGTCGGTGGTCTACTCGTTTCTCGGACGCTACGCGCTCTGCGAAACACCCAGCCTGCGTATCAACGCCTCGGCCGCAACTGCGGGCTCACCTCACCTGAAAATAGCCGCCCTCACGCGCGTCGCCGTCACGATTTTCATGCCCGCTAGTCGCGCCGGGACGCGAGGAACCCTCACCTCACCTGAAAATAGCCGCCCTTGGTCATGTCGCCGACACAATTTTCATGGTCGCTAGTCACGGCGTGTAAGCGCCGGTTTTGATCCGGCACTCACACGGCGCGCCGCGAGGGTCCCTACTGGGAAAATAATTAAATAGCATTTTCTACTCTTACCTGAGTGGGGGAAGACAGGCCAGGGGGTGTTCCACGCGTCCGCGCGATCCTTTCCGCCCTGTGCGCGCGCCGTTTGTCCCTAGCGTTATCCACCCTGAACGTGGCACTATAGACATAGCGATCATGCACGGCGACCGTGTGTGTCGTAGCTAGACAGCCGGCGACGCCACCAACCGCCCGTCATGCGTGAGCTGGCCGGCAGATGAGGACACAGGAGGATGTCATGTCAAACGCGCACGACGACGAGACCAGCAAGCCCGGCTTGACCAAGCCCCTGATCAACAACATTGGTGGCATGATCGACCAAGACGCCCCGAGCGCCGATCAGCTCCTCGCGCACAGCCCTGACGGAACATGGGGCGAGGCGGACATTGTCCAGGGAAGCGCGGGCGCGGGTGACCATAGCGGCCCCGACGACAAGAGCAGCATCCCTGGATTGGACCGTCAGTGAGGAGTAAGACACACGACGCCTCGTAGGTCAACGATCGCGCTAGCCGCTAGCATCGCTCCGCTGGTATGGTAGCGCTCCGCGGGTCAAGGGGAGGCGTCGTGCTCCCCCCACGCCGGCCCGTTGGCCGGACCGACGCGGCCCCCCATGGCCGGGCGTGCCGCCCTAGACCCTGCGGCCTTGAATGGGATGATTGAGTAGCGCCTCAATGGCGACTGCCGCGCGTTTCATGCGGTAGGCTGAGGATGCGGGCGGTCTGCGGTGTCAAAGCTCCACCGTGGGCCGTTCGCGTTGCCTCTGCGTTGCAGGCGCTTAGAACGTGAAGTGAGGGATCACGACGACTCATGCCCATCATGCGCCATGTCACCGACCTCCTCACGCGTGACCGTGACGTTCGTGGCTCCGCATGTACGACAGAGCCAATACTTGGACATGAGGCGAGCGACACGCCGCCCCTGTTGGTCCTGCTCCTCGCCAGTCATATCAACGTGGTCTACAATCCACGCATGGTCGCACAAGTATCTGTCGTACATGAGATCTCCTCCCCGACTCCGCTCTTCCGACGATTGCTTCGTGCGGCCGACGACTGGTTTAGGGCGCCAACTCCTGGTAGGCGTCGGTTTCCAACGCGTCCGCGATCTTGCGCATATACGCATCATCCGTGGCCTGGGCCAGGTCGTGCATTTCGGCCACGGCGGCGTTAAGGTGATTCTCAAAGATCGCGCAGCAGGCCAAAGCCGCCGCCTTCTCACGCCGCAGGTCGGTGACGAGGCTGTGGAGTGGCCCGTCGAGTTCCCTGGTCGTGGTCAGCCGCGCATCCGCTAGGGCTTGGTCACAGGCATGGGCGATAGTGCTCATCGCGTCACTGAACGGTGAGCAGGGGCGTGTAGCCAGCCAGGCGTCGGTGGCAGTCCCATCGTCGGGATGCGCCGCGCCGCGTAGCGGCGTCGTCTTGGCGTCGTGGGCAGGGATCATCGGTTTTCTTCCTCAGCCGTCGGTGCTGGCGTATCCGCGTGATCCTCTACGCGTAGGGGGCGACACACCGCGCAGACATCGACCCTCCCCTGACCTGCGCTCAATCTAGAGACGGGTTGCGTGCGCCGCGAAAAGAGGTCACCTGGCAGGATAGGCCGCGCGCAGTCAGTGCAGGTCAATCTCACGATGGCACGGTACGCGGCAATGGGACGCCCGTCATCCAGTGTGACCAGCCCGATGGGATGACTGCGCACACCAGATCTCTCCTTCGTCAAGTGCCCTCCTACGGCGGATTGTCGCATAGATCTTACAGGCAAGAGGGGCGCCAGGGGCCACGTTCCATGAAGGCGCAGCAAACCCACCAGTGTCGTGCGTTAAGATGCGCTGTCCCGGTGCTCGGCCTCGATCCAGCGCTGACACCGCTCGCGCCAGGTCGCCTCGTGGCTGTGCGCGATGAACTTTGCCACTGAGACGGTATTGCCCGCGCTGACGGTGTGGCCGCGCAGGTCATCGAACACGGCCCACGTCCCCGAGCCGGGACGGGAGCGAGCGACGAAACGAGGGCGCGGCATCATGGGTTGGCCCCATTAGCAGGGTCGGGGTGAGGATGACGTCCTACCCGCACATCGCGCCTCAGTGGTTACCTACCAGCAGTCTAAGCCACCATGGCATCTGTCGGCACGATCGGCGCAGCTCCGCGAGGTCGCGCTCGGCCGCCTCGCGGAGGGCGCGCTCATGGCCCAATTCCTCGCGGACACTTCCTAACTCGCGCTGCGTACAGTCGAGATGGTCGACGAGCGGGGCCACCAACCGCTCCACGATCACCTGCACAGCGGCAGACTGGACAGTGGTGTCTGCCAGGCTTGCTAGGCTTGCCCCGTGTGCTAGGCTTGCCTGGCTGTCTATCGTGCCGGTCTGTCCAGTGTTGCTAGTGTCACTGTCGAGGACGTCGCGTCGGCCCATCCACTCGTCGAGCGCGGCCAGACTGATACGGTACTCGGAACCACGCGGACCTTTCACACGCCAGGATGGCAAATGTCCAGCGTCACCCGGCCGCGCTTTCAGGGCGCGTCTAATCGTGCGGTCAGAGACCTCTGCATGCGCCGCAGCAGGCCGGCGTCATTGGACAGACCGGCGCCGATCTGTCCAGTGTCCGGGTTGTCCATCATGTCCGCCAGTGTACCACGCCCTAACACGACGAGGGACGCGCATGGTAGCTGGAGTCTTAACCGCTTACAGGCCCTCGTCAATGCCCTCCAGGCAAAACGGACGGCAGGTGATGCAAATAGGATCAGTTGCTGGCAAGCCAAACATCCCTGGAGGGGTGCGTCGAGGCAGGCGCGAGAAGAGCGTGCCCGGCGCGATAGCCCTGGCACACTGCACACAGGTGAACACGACACCCGCGCGGTAGGCTGTCGTGACCACGCCATCGTCTAGCGTCGCGCGGCCGACCCGGTGACTCTTCACCATCGCTCCTCCCTCCTCCTACCGGCGATTGTAACAGCCTGCAACGCGAAGAGGGCCGCCAGCAGAACGCCGGCGGCCCTCGGGTATCGTGGCTATGGTCGTTAGTCGTCGATGCTGACGCCGGCCTCGATGCGGCGAATCTGACGCCACTCGGAGTCGTAGAACGCGTGGGCGAGATGGGCGAGAGCGTCCGCGTCGTTGCGCATCTGATTGTAGCCAGCGCAGGCGTCGATCGGCTGCTCCTGGGACGAGTCGCCGAACAAACAAATGTCGTGGGCGGCGATTGCGCGCTGGAGGACCGTGACGAGATGCAGCGCGTCGCCGTACTCAATCGCTAGCTCTGACTCCCGATCGAGAGCGACGTACGCCTGCTTCAGGGCTTCTCGGCGCGCGGCCATGTGCTGCTCGAAGGCGGCGCGCTCGTCAGGACTCAGGGACGCGGTGTGCGGTGTGTTGGTCGTGGTTGTCATGGTGAACTTTTTCCTTAACGATATCGTCGTGCCGGCACGGATCAGTGCGTGGCGTTGCGGTGATTGAGGCGATCCCTGGTCGCTACGAGGCTGACCTCCTGTGCCGCCGTAGCGCATTTTCCGGTCGCGATGATGCGCCCATTGAACGTCACGTATCCAATCGCGTCGTACACGTAGACAGCCCATTGCGGCGTGTACGAGGTCGCGGGCGGGGCAGGTGGGGCGATCTGGTGAGTGGTCTCAGTGGTCATTGGCGTAGGCTCCTCGCGGCCGCGCTGCGGTCCGTCATCATCGTAGCGTACTCATTCCAGGCGTCTACCTCGCGCCAGGCGGCGGCGTTGGCGGGCATGAACCGGCCGTTGCCCGCATAGGCGTACGTGGCGCGCTCGGCGGCGAGGGTAGGGCAGGGCGCCGTGGTGGAATTAATTCCACCACGGACCGGAGATGATGGTGTAGGGCTCATACTACGCCGCTCTCATTGCACTGTAGTGCAGCGCGGCCACTTCCCGCTCCAACGTATCCACCTGGCGCCACAGGACCGCATAGCTATCATCGCGAAGATCCGTGTCTTGCAGCGCCCGCCGCGCCTGGGCGAGCCGTGACTCAGCATCGTCGATCTGTGCGTTGACACCGGCGGTGGGATTGCCTTGCACGGGCCGCACGAGCCCACTCGGCGCGCCGGCCGACATCGGCACGACCACCGGGGCCACCGGAGGGGCGGCCTGCCCGTACCACACCACCATCGAGGGTTCCAGGGCCTGCACGAGGGCGACGTGCTTGCAGGTCTTGCGATAGGCGAAGCCCGTGCACGAGCAGCTCGTCGGGGTGGTCGTGTGGCTCGGCCCTGGCCGGGTGGCGCTCTCGACCAAGTAGCGGCCAGGGCCGAGCCGACGGACGCGGGGCTTGAAAGTACTCGCCGGCGTCGCGTGTTTGGCCGTAGAATGGGAACTGGGTATGGGGTGGTTCTGCATGGCTCTTCTCCTGTACCTACCGGCCGGTGAGTGTTCATAGCACTCGCCGGCCTTTTGTGTTTGTGGGAGCTATTTGCTCCTTACTCTTCTATTGTACCTTACTATAGACTCTATTGTTAATGTAAATTGTGATGTATAGAGTGTTAAATATGGTACAATGGGGAGGGGAGAGAATAGACTAGAATAAAGATGTAATCGCAATGACAGCAACAGGAGTAGTCGAGATGCCGCGCGCGGAAGATCAATCATGGCAGTTGACGATTCGTTTACCCCGCGATCTGGAGCCGGTGATTAGGGAGATAGCGCGACAACGGGTGGTCGCGCCGGCCATTGCCGTCCGCCAGCTTGTGAAAGAGCGAGTCGACCAGTTAGAGCACGAGCAGACACAGGGGTATCGTTCCTTGGAGGACGGAGAGCAGGCGATACGGCAGACGTGCCCCCAGTGCGGCGACAAACACGTTGCCCTATTTAATCGCTCTACCGGCGCCAGCCAATGCCGCGCCTGCAATGCGACGTTCTTTGTCAACGCCAAGCCACGACCATGATGACGCGTACCCATGACTGAGCAAGAGGGCTTCATTGACGATCACGGCGCCCATACGCCAGCCGAGCCTGTCGCCAACGGCGACGTCTTCCCGTGTGCAACCTGCGGCGAGCGCCCGCCACGACCGGGCAAAATCCGTTGCCAGGAGTGCCTCGACGCCGAATGGCTGCGCCTGCGCGCCAAAGACCCCGCGTGGTACGAGCGCCACAAGGATTATCACCGGCACGGCTAGAACTACCGACAGGCACAAACTGAGAGGTCCGCATTATGAGAAGTAGGTGGGAACACAAGAGTGATACGTTGTGGACGTATCGCCTAGCGGACGCCGCACGGCCCTATGGGTATGTCGTGCAGTACAGGGACGCGGGGCGCTCCGACGCCGACTGGGACGCGACAGTAACGGCGGGCCATCTCGACGACGAGCAGACCGTCGTCGAGCGCGTGTCGTTCGATCAGGCCAAGGCAGCACTAGAGCAGCACGCCCAGCAACATGCCGACTGGGTATAGGGGTCGAGATAGGGCTACATGTTCATCAGGAAGACACCCATGGCAATCCGCTGGATTGAGCACTTGGACACAATCACTATTGGGTGATACGCTCACGGCAACAGAGCGGAATATTATTCGCGGGCTATAGCTCGACATAACATGCGATGCGCGATGCCCGCGGCGCGGAGGGAGGGGACGGGATGACCACGACAGACGCGACGGAGCTGGTCGCCTACACCGGCACGGCGCTGGCACGGGCCACGGCCTGGGCGACACTACCGGACGATGAGCGCCGCCGGCGGGCGACGGACGCGGCGCACCGGCACGACGCGGCCTTGTTGTGGGACCTGACCGAGGCGCGGCTGACGCTGAACGGTCGCGCGGGCGTGCACACCTCGCCGCGCACGCGCGCGACATACCGCTCGGCGATCGTGCGCCTCGTCACCCAGGACGGACGGGCGTGGAACCTGTTGAAGCCCCAGCGCAACGCGGCCGACCTCTGGATCAGAGAGATGGAGGCGCACGGGCTCAAGCCGGCCACGGTGCGGTGCTATCTCGCCGCGGCCCGCGCCCTCTACGCCGCTCTCCGGTGGAGTGGCGCCACGACGGTCGACCCGTTTACGGACAGCAAGCCAGGTCGGGACCCTGTAGCGCGCGAAGAGAAGCGCCAGCCCTACACTGACGACCAGGCCGTGCAACTCCTCCGCGTCGCGTTCACCTACCACGAGCGTCTGCTGGTGCTGCTGTGCGGGCACGCCGGCCTGCGCGCCTCCGAGGCCGTGGCCCTCAAGTGGTCAGACATCGACCTGGCGAGCGGGCGGTTAGTCGTCGCCTCGGGCAAAGGCCGGAAGAAACGGACGGTGCCCCTGTCGGGCACACTGCGCCACGAGCTCGCGCTGGAGCGGGACCATCCCTACGGCGACTGGGTGCTCCCCTATCGGGATCGGCGCAGCGCCTGGTACCACGTCAAGGAGATGGCCGCGCGCGCCGAGATCCCGTCCCTGGGCGTCCACGCGCTCCGGCACACCGCCGGGACCCGCATGATGCGCCAGACCGGATCATTGGAGATCACCGCCCACCTGCTGGGTCATAGCGACATCAGCACGACGCGCATCTACGCCAAGTTTGCCGACGCGACCCTCGACGAGGCGGTGAGCGGATGGTAGTGCGATTCCCACGGCAACGACAGATGGACGGCTAGCAGGAGCAAATCGGAGGGAAGCGATAACCATGGATGACTGGACGTTCGCGGAGCAGGGCTTCATCGGGCATGTAGTCAAGTGGGCCTTGATACTGCCCGTCGATGTCAGGCAGGAGGTCATCCTGTCCGCCCGCCAGCACGCCCAGCTGTGTCGGCTACCCCGCCCCGGCGTCGGCGGCTCGATCGTGTTCGCCAAGCCCGAGATATGGGAGGAGATTGCACGCCGCGTCGAGACAGAGGGGCATACGCCACTACCCGACATGGGCCAGGATTAGCAACCGTGCAGAAGCTGGCCGGTCACAGCAACGTCGTGACGACCCAGCGCTATGATCGCCGCAGCGAGGTCACCAAGGCGAAGGCGGCGGGTTTGCTGCATGTGCCGTATGGCGGGCAGGGGTAACGCATGTCGCTATGTGTAGCTTCGTTGGTTAGATTATTAGGGCAATCGCATTTAAATTCGCTTTAGCGCCACAATTTTACGTGCTAAATGGGAATGATGCAGCTCATCCGGCCGAACATCTCGCAATTGGCCCATACGAACCCGCAACCGTAATTCTATGTGTAACATAAACGCAATGTATAAGTAATTTCAGTCGCACTAATTGCTTGGTTTGGGCCTCCCAATGCCATAATTATGCTATAATTTAAATGCGATTGCCCTGGTTAGATTATGCGTAACCTGGACAAGCGGGGCTGCGAGATGATATACTAGAGAGGTCAGTTTGGGCCAGGCCGCGTGCCGAGGCTCTTTTTTTGTGCTCTTTTTGCCCCCAATTCAGCCCTTCCCGGCCCCGTGCTGAGGGGTGATACGCCCGGTGTATCGGGAGCTAGACCCTCCGGGTGACCTTCTCCACCTAGTCCTCGTAGATCGGCCAGTCCTCTTTACCGCTGCGGGGATCGTATCGAAAGAACGGCCGCTCTAGCAAGCTCTCCGGCGTCATGATGACGTCTTTGCCCAGAAGTCGGCCGAGCGTGCGTATAAACGCGAGGAGGCGAACAAGCTGCGACTCGCCGTTGATAACGCGCGGGTCGAGGTCAAACTCGATCTCATCAGGCCAGAAGAAGTGGCATATCAGCCCGAGGTGGGACTCATCGACCGTCAAGGCGACAGCAGTGTTCCGCCCTGCGAAGATGGTTTCGACTTGATCGGGGAGAGGGTAAAGCGTCCGCTCCTCGTCGACGATATACCGGAGATCGTATGGGCCGACGCGCAAGAAGTCGAGAAGGCGCTGCCAGTCCGCGACATCGGTCCCCTGCACGTAGATGTCGATAAGGCTTCCGTCCCAGGCAAACATCTCCTTGTGACGCTCCCACTCCATCACTGACTCCATGCTAGCGGCTGTGATCGTGGTCGCGCTCGCGGCGGCGGGCATAGGCGCGGTCCTGGTCCCGCAAGTCTTCGTTCCAGTCCTTTCCGCGCGGCCGCTCGCGCCCCACGTCGGCGTCGCGGCCCGCCTGCGTGAGCTGCCAGTAGAGGCGCTCGCCGGCCGGATCGCGGTCGAACGCCCCCCGGATCGCCCAGCCCTTCTCCCGCGCCTCCGCGATCTCGCGCGCCGGCAGCGCCCCCACTCCATCCATCGACACCACACGCACCGGCGCGCCCATCACGCGCCCCGACGGCGCGCCCACGCGTCCTGTCCGCCATCCTCGCCGCAGCTCTCACCAGATGGCGGGTGCAACACCGGCTTGCATGCTTATGCAATCCTTGCGCTAGCGACGAGGAGCCTGTGCGGCAGGCGTTACCGACAGCCCAAGTCACTCACTGCGGGTCGCCGATAGTGGCCTCGTACTCAATGCTCGTAATCATTGGGCTCGTGCCTTCCATCGTACATCACTCGCCTGGCACAGCCGCCGTTGCCCCCTGCCGGCCCTGCCGGTCTCTCCCACATGACCATACTGTGCTCCTCGCGCCTCTCGTCGAGTCGCTCACGATGCCTGCGCTGCGGCCTCGATCGGGGCACACGCGGCCGAATCAACGACGTAATCGACGCGCCCGACACGCCCGATAGCGAGGGTGTCGTCGATCTTGTGCAAGGCACCGGTCACCTTGCCGTGCAGCTTCTGCTCTAGCCAGGTCTTGTTGAACGGCGTCGGGACGGCCACACGCAGCACCTCCCCCTCCTGGCCCACGGCGCGCGTCGAGGCCAACCAGGTGTTGAAGTTCTCGGGCGTGAGCACCTGGGCCAACTCGTCGAGGACCGCGCGCCACACCGGATGCTCCTCGGCGATGGGCAGCCGCGCGGGGCTGTCGGACCACGCGGCGTAGGAGGTGGCGGGCTCGCTGCGGCCACCCGCGCGCTGGCGACGGCGGCGACCTGACGGACCAGCGCGCCGGCGATCCATAGCCGGGCCGACGTCGGCCGTCCGGGGCGGTGTCGGGTGCAGCAGATCGGCTAGGACGGCGAACAGGTAGGGCATGCCGTTGGGGGTCTGGCCGTCGCGCCGGCGCTTGACGATGCCGGCCTGGCGGTCGCGGGTCCGGGCCGCCGCCTCGTCGAGCAGCCGCAGGAAGTGGTCGAGGGACACGCCGGCGTCGCGGCTCAGGTTGCGGGCACGGCCGAGACTCGATCGCGGCGCGTCGTCCCCCAGCTCGTCGCTCAGGGCGGCGATCTCGGCCGTGAGCGTCTGGTCATCCTGGTTCGCGTTGGCTAGTGGCTGGGCCTCACCACTCGGTGTCGTGGTTAGTGTTTGCTTAGTGGGGGTAGGGGGTATCGAATCGTAGTCGAAAGTTTCTATTTCGATTGGGTTTACTTGGGGTGAAGGATTCTTCACCCCTCTTGCGCGCGATCCTTCACCCCTCCGTGGGTCGGTCGACGCGCCGCCCGTAGCGATGTTTTCGGGTTCAGTGCGCTCCATCCCTGCACATAGCGGCTTCCGTTCCGCGTCCCCCTGTGCTCCATCGTTCTGGTCACACGGCCCGCCAGTGCACGCATCGTTGTCGCGGGCAGCTTGCGGCTGGTGGCCGCTTCCGTTGCCAGAGGTCGCCGTCGGCGCGTCATTGGCGGGGAGCAGGCCGTCGAGGCGGGCGCGCCCTTCGACGGCGGCGAAGAATGGGCGCAGGTCGTAGGCATTGGTGGACTGTCGGCCGTTCGTGGATAAACGAGTATGTATGTGCAGTAGCCCCTTCCCCTCCAGCGACCGGAGATAGCCCTGGATCGTGCGCACCGTCTTGCCCATGCGTATCGCCAGCGCCGCCTCGCCAGGGTACGGGTCGCGCGCCGACCACCAGTAGGTGCAGAGCTGCGCGAGGCAGACCATCTCGGCCTCGCTCACCCCCAGCCGCGCGTAGTACACCCACGCGTAGGTCGGGATGGCTGTGTAGCCACCGGTGAGCAGCCACATGCCGTAGCGCTGGACTAGACGCCGGTCGATGGTATCGGGTGATGGCGGTGGTGTACTTTCCGGCCTCGGGGGGTGGGCGTGCGGTTGACATGCACACACCGTTCCCGTATGATTGCTCATAGGTACTCCTCGGAAGCATAAAGCCTCCCTGCGAGAGCCGGGAACCCTTGGACAAGGTTCCTGGTCCCGATCTAGCGGCCTGGTAGCACACTCAAAGCTAGCGCCAGAACCGCACACTATAGGTGATGGACGTAGCCCACTCGGGAAACTGGGTGGGCTTCGTGCATGTCGCACGATGTTTGTGCTATGACATCGCAAACTCCTCCATGATGCGCATCATAGCGCATCGCATCGCGTGCCCGCAACGCGAACAGCAACGATGGGACATTAGTCCTATG
>JAABUJ010006713.1_pt1 | contig 11006 bp, 9 predicted proteins | sample 5559131 | NCBI WGS metagenome assembly JAABUJ01 (sample SAMN10711875, study PRJNA513366) | rock metagenome | isolation source: Antarctica rocks | place: Antarctica: Victoria Land, Mt New Zealand nord | collected 2016-01-07 | reverse complement strand
CCTTATTCGCCTTCTCTTTGATGACGTCGCAGACGGCGACAAGCTCGGCCAGGCTATCGTTCTTGTAACAGCCCGCGTGGGTATGCCCGATCCCGCCCATGCCGACGATCCCGACTTTCAAGGTCATGTGTCTTCCCCTCCTATTCCGTCACGTCGGCGACTGTGACAGGTAGGCCTGTCTTCAGTGATGCAATCGCCGCGTGGATCACCCTGGTCGCCTCCAACCCTTGCGCCCCGCTCCCATCGATATCTGCCGGCCGTACCCCATCAGCCACCTGCTGCACGAAGGAGACAATGCGCTCGCGGAAGGTATCATCGAAGTCTCTGAAGCCCCCGAAAACGGGGTTGGTGTACACGCGCTTCTCGAGGTCTCCCGCCGGATACAACGTGGCCTCGCGCCACATATCCTCGATGACCAGGCGCCCTCTCGTCCCAGCCACCTCGCAGCGCTCCATGGGATGACCGCGCTCGATATCGTATGAACTCGTCAGATGGCCGACCATGCCGTTGCGAAACTTCATGTTGATGGACGCGGTCGACCATATATCCCTTCCTGGGGCTTTCATGGCAAAGCAATGCACGGTCTCGATGTCGCCGCAGAAATGGCGCATGATGTCCACGCTGTGCGGGTTGAGCGCCTTCAGGTGATAGTATTCTGCATCGAGCGGCGCGAACTTACCGATCCATAGCGCCATGTTGACGAACAGGAGATCTCCCAACCGGCCTTCGTCCTGCCACCGCTTGGCGATGCGCGCGGCCGGCGTGAACCGATGATTTAGATCGATCGCCAGGCAGCGGTCGAGCGCGCGCGCCATTGCGACCATCTCACTGGCCTGCGTCAGGCTGTTCGCTATCGGCTTCTCGCACAGTACATGCGCGCCAGCCTTCAGCGCCTGCATGGTCGGCTCATAGTGGTCGCTGGCATACTCGCCGCCGCCCGTCGCCACACTGCACAGGTCAGGGCCGTGCCGATCCAGCATCTCCCCGGCGTGCAGATACCATGGAACCTCGAATCTCGCCCCTGCCGCCCTGGCACGCTCCTCAACTTTGTCGCAGACCGCGACCAGGCGCGCGCGGTCGCATGTGGCATATGTGGCCGCGTGTCTATGTCCTATTGGGCCCATTCCTATCACACATGCTGTCAGCATCGTCATCCTCCCCTCCGCACAATCGCTTGCCCCCACCCCTAACGCAACGGTTACGCGCGTCGACCAACGAGGCGCTCCATGAACTGGGCGTAGGGCATGCTGAGTCCCTGGGCCTCTATCGGATCAGGCTCGCCGGTCGCGGCGGCCATGGCGTCGCGCCACTGTCTCAGGTCGCGCGCTAACGCGGCGCGTATCTCCGGCTGCTCGCCGCTCAGGTCATGCCGCTCACCGGGGTCGTGTTCCAGGTCGAACAGCAGCGGGTCCGGGCGACGTGGCTGTCCATAGACGTCGGGTAAGGAATGGCCTGCGGCGTCGGCCACGATGGGCTGGATCAGCTTCCAGCGCTCCGTGCGCAGGGCCAGCGACGCCTGCCGCGACGACTCGACCAGCACCACGCGATCGCGCACGGCGGGGGCCGTCCCGTCCATCAGCGGGCGCACGCTCGTCCCGCTTAGGGCATACGGGGGCAGCGGCAGCGTGGCGAGATCGCACAGCGTCGGCGCGAGATCCTCGGTCGACACCAGGGCGTCAACGCGCCCCGAGCGATGGTCGGGGGTATGTATCATCAGCGGGACGCGCGTCACCGCGTCGTAGAGGCCATGATGATCAAAATAGAGGTCGCCTTCCCCGAACGCCTCGCCGTGATCCGCGAACAGGACCACGATGGTGTTATCCCACACGCCGCGCTCCTTGAGCAGGCCGACGACGCGCCTCACCTGGGCGTCGACCTGGCTGATCTCGCCATCGTACTGCGCCACGACGTAGGCGTAGTCATCGGGGTGGCGCAGGCGCATATCGCCGAGAAAAGTGGCGTAGTACTCGGGCGCGATGTCGTAGACCGCGCGCAGATCGACGTCGCCGGACCCAGGCGCATAGTGCAGCGTGTCGTACGGCGGCCGCGGGCCGTAGGGGCTATGGGGGTCCCAATAGTGCAGGAACAGGAAAAGGGGACGCGCGCGTCCTGGGGTGCCGGCGTAGGCGTCAATAAAGCCGAGGGCGCGATCCGTGATCCAGCCGCTCTGGTCGCCGAACGGCTTGTAGACGAAACCCGCGTAGTGGTCATAACCGCGCGCGAACCAGGTGCCGTGGCCATTCCCCTGCACCACCAGGTTGTCGCAGGCGGCGGTCAGATAGCCGCGCTGGCGGGCCAACTGCGGCAGCATGAGGATCTCCTCGGAGAGCTGTCGCCTGCCGGTATGGGCCACGCTGCCGTGCCGATAGGGATGCAACCCCGTATAGAAGGTGGTGAAAGACGGCATGGTGGGGATACCGGCGGCAAAGGCCCGATCAAAGACGATGCTGTCGCGCGCCAGCGCGTCGATAGCGGGCGATGTCGCTTTCCGATAGCCGTAGCAGCCCAGGTGGTCGGCGCGCAGGCTATCGATAGCGATGATGACGATGTGCGGCAAGGCCGATGGCGCTGTCATTGGCTGTTCCCCCTGTCATGCCGGCGAGAAGGTGACGCGGCGTCCGGTGCGCGCGGCCTCGTAGGCGCCCAGGATCATGGCGATGCAGACCCGGCCATCGCGCGCCGTGGCGAGCGGGCCGCGCCGACCGCGCAGGAAGTCGACCACTTGGCGCGGCACCGCGCGTATCCGCGCGCCATGCGGGGTATCGTGCGGGACGTCGCACACCTCCCAATCATCGGTGCCCGCACGGTAGATCTTGAGCGCTGCCGCTCCGGCGGGGCGCGGTAGTGTAGACGACGGGGCATCGCCGTAGTTCTGTATGATAACGCCCTTGTCGCCGTAGATCTCCGTGGTGGCCTCGGCCGCCAACATCGTCGAACTGTTGAGCAGGATGCCCATTTCTCCCTGTCCGAAGCGATAGATGGCCACGCCGTTATCGTCCGGCGCCGCGGAGGTCACCACGTTGTCGATCTCGGCGATGACGCTGGTGGGATGTCCCAACATCCAATAGAACCAGTCGGCGGCATGCGAGGCATCGTCCATGAACATGCCCATGTTCTGCGCCGGATCGATGTGCCAGTTATCGGGTCGCGCGAACTGTGGCTGGAGCAAAGCGCCAATGGCGTGGCGTCGCCGCACCATGGCCACCCTGCCGACCGCCCCCTCGTCCAACAGTTCCTTCATCTTCAGGTTGATGGGATCGCAGCGCATCTGGTAACACAGACTGAACGGCACGTCGTAGCGGTCCATGGCGGCGCCGATGGCGGCGCAGTCGTCCAAGGTCAGGGCCATGGGCTTCTGCAACAGGACGCCCTTACCGGCCTGCGCCGCCGCAACGGCATGTGCGGCGTGCGTGTTGGTAGGACTGGTGACGAACACGGCGTCGATATCGTCGCGGCGCAATAGCGCGTCGAGGTCCGACTCGAAGGCGAGATTGTACCGCGCGCACTGCGCCGCGCCACGCGCGCGATCGCCGTCCCAGGCGGCGACGACGCGCGCATCGGGGAAGGCGGCGATCGTCTCGATATAGGCATTGACGTGGCCATGCGCGAAGCTGATCACGCCGAGCCCGAGGATATCACGCTTTGACGTAGCCATGCAACCCGACCCCTTTCTCGGTATCCAGCACTTCGTTCGGCGCCGTGAGTTCGTTGGGCGCGGGGATAGTCACGGCCTGTGCGCCCCTGCGCTTGTGGAGCGGCGTCGCTCCGGGGCCGATGATCTCGCCAGCGATTTCATCGCCGAGGGCCGTGGCGCATGCCCCCTGCGCACGCAGCGGATCGACCGCGCGGCCGGTCTCCCGCAGGCGGCGTTGGACCCAGGCATGCAGACGCTCCTGCAACTCCTGGCGCGTGTCGGGATAGTCGTCGATCACGTTGTGCTGCTCGCCTGGGTCCGCCTGGAGATCAAACAGCTCTTGCATTGGGCGACCGTGCGGGTCCTGCTCGATCGAATCGATCAGCTTCCAGCGCGCGGTGCGGATCGCGCGCTTCACCTCCCAGGTGGCCTCGGAAAGGTAGAGTTCATCGTAGTTGTGGTCGCGCAGCCCCATAGCTGTGGGCACGAGGCTCAGGCCTTCCAGGGCGTCGCGGTCGGGGATGGCGGCCAGCTCCAGCAGGGTGGGTGCGATATCGAGGTTCTGCACGAAACCGGGCACGCGGCGACCGGCGGGCAACGTGCCGGGCCAGGACAGGATCAACGGGACGCGCACGTTGCCGTCGTACAGCCCGTGGTGATCGAAGTAGCCGAGGTGCTCGTTCAGCACCTCACCGTGGTCGGCGGTGATGATCACGAGCGTGTCCTTCTGGATCGGCGCCAAGGCCCGGAAGACACGGCGCAGGTGATGATCCATGTAGGCCGTCTCGCCGTCGTAGAGGTTGATCACGTATGCGGCGTCGGTGACGCCGGGCATCCAGGAATGGAAATACCATTTGAACGGCGCCCACCGCCACGCTTCATCCATGCTGTGGTTGGCGCCGTCATAGGGATCGGCGTCGCGTGGATAGAAACGCCGGCGATACGCGGCGGGCGGCAGGTAGGGTGTGTGCGGGTCCCAGTAGTGCAAGAAGAGAAAGAACGGCTGGCTACCCGCGCGCAACTCGTCGATCAGCGGCAAGGCATGGTCGTTCACCGTCTCGGCCTTACGCAGTTCCAGGGGATTGGACCGATCCCACGCGTAGGTACGATAGTGGTCGAAGCCGCGCTCGAAATGGCGCCCCATGGAATCCACCGCCGCGGTAGCGTAGCCCTGCTCACGCAGGATCTCGGGGAGCAGGCGTACCCCGTCCGCGATCGGCGCGCCGCCGCCGATATTGACGATATTATGGGTGATCGCCTCCTTGCCGGTCAGCATGGTGGTGAAGCTGGGGTGGGTGGGGATATTGGGGGCATAGCAGCGCTCATAGAGCACGCCGCGCCGGGCGATACTATCGATAAATGGACTGGTCCGTTGCGGGTAGCCATAGCAGCCGAGGTGATCGGCACGCTGCGTATCGAGCGCGATCAGGACGATATTCATGGACGTGTGGCCTCCTGACTGATGATTGTTTCCTCCTATCCGCGCGTCGATCGCCCTCTCGGATCGGCTCCCCGTACCGCTTACTGGAGCGGCTGCTCACTCCTCAGCGGAGATCTCTTGCAGGCAGCGGTGCAGGTACCCGTGGCCCTCGGCCGCCACCCCCATCGCGCGCGACAAGTCGTAGTTGCCCGTGCCAATCACTTCCAGGTTGAGTGGCCCCGCATAGCCAGTGTCCTTTAGCGCGCACAACGTGGCGGGGATATCAACGCTGCCGCGTCCAGGTATCTGCGTGTCGGGCGCGCCAACCTGTTGCTCACGACTGAGACAATCGCGAAAATGCGACGTCACGATATGCGTGCCCCAGCGACGCGCGACCTCGTTCGGCTCCTCGTTGGCCCGATAGAGGTGGCTGGGGTCGAAGTTGAGGCCCAGCGCGGGTTCGCGCACCTCGGCGACCAGCCGCAGCGCGGTGTCGGCATTGAAGATAGCCTGCCCGACGTGGGGTTTGACGGCCAGGCGCAGCCCATGCTGGCCCGCCAATGCGGCCAGATCGTTGATATGTGCGATAGCCTGCACGGTCGATTCCTCGTCGCCACTGACGCCGCCAGAGCCGATGTTGACGATCCCAATACTCAGATCGCCGGCCAAGCCGAAGAGGGATTCCAGGCGACTCCGGTCCGTCGTGGCCGCCTCCATGGCCGTGGCGATCAGTCCGTGGTCGGCTAGCAGACGACGCACCGATTGGCGCGCGGAGGCGCTCATGGAGGGGGAGACATGCGTGGCCATCCCGGCGATCGCGGCCAATTCCACGTAGCGGTAGCCAGCCCAAGCCACGTGTTGCAGCGCGGTCGCGAGATCGCTTGTCCCGAATACGACGGTGTTGCAGCCCAATTGCACGCCTGTACTCCTCATGCTTGTTATGAAGACGTCATGGCAGGCGTCTTGCTATTCCGGAGTTGCCAAGATGTAGTGTAACGAATCGAGGAGCGACGTGATAGGGGAGAATAGCCGCATAGAGGGGTCGATCCTGCTGGATATGGTGTGCTACTATACCAGTACGGTAGTTACGCGTCGACAAGGAGACAGCAGTGCACCGACTAGGCATGGAGCATGTAGGGGTGGGCCTTCCCCTCTACGTGACCGAGGCGCGGCATGGGCCGACCGCCGTGCACTGCCACGATTTTTTCGAGCTAGTCTATTTACGCAGCGGGCGTGGCATACATTGGATTGGCGATGCGCGCTACCCGATCCAAGCCGGTGATGTCTATATCATCAGTCCGGGGGAGCCGCACGCCTACCATACGCTCGACGATGGCGATATGCGCATCGTCAACCTGCTCTTTCTGCCCGAGGTCCTGGATCGGTGGCCCGTGTCGGGAGCCGCCCTGTCCGGGATCACCGGGTTGTTCTATATCGAGCCGTTATTCCGAGAGGAGGCGCGGTTCGCGCAGCGCCTCAACCTGCGCGGCGCACTGGCGTATCAGGTGGAGACGATATTGGACGAGATGGTGCGTGAACAACGGGCGCGCGCGTCGGGCTACGAACTCCTGCTAACCACCATGTTCTGCACCCTGTTGGTTTGGCTCAGCCGCGCCTATGAGCAGCAGATGGCGCGCGACGGCGTCGAGCCAGAGTTCACGCGGCGTCACGCCATCGTGGCGGAGGCGGTGCGCTATATAGAGGTTCACCACACGCAACCCGTCTCGCTCTCCGATGTGGCGCAGCACGCCGCCCTAAGCCCGAGCCGCGTGGCGCATCTGTTCAAGGAGCACACCCATCGCAGCATTCTGGCCTACCTGCACGAGTACCGCATTACCCGTGCCTGCGAGGAACTGCTGCGCACCGATACCCCCGTTACCGACTTGGCGGCCAATCTGGGCTACGGCGATCTGCGCTTTTTCCACCGCGTCTTCCGGCGTCAGGTCGGGTACAGCCCCACCGAATACCGTCGTTTGTTCCGCCCGGCCGGTACCATCCTCCACGCCGATCACTCCCTGATCTCCGACGCACATCCCGCGTCGCCCGCATAAGTCGGCGCGGTAGCCCTCCGCGGCAGAGGGCGTGAGCGTGCGTCATTGACTCTCTGTAACTTATCGTTCGCGCAAATTGGAAGCCAGTTCGAGAGCGTCGTGACCACTACATGTAGTATTTATAGCTGATACGCTACTACATGTAGAAAGTGCCACTGGTTGAGTTGAAGGGAGAGCAGAATGACAAGTAACATACTGACCTGTCACGATCATAAACACTGCGGCCATCACGGCCTTTTGTTGACAATAACCACCGCACTGAGCCGTTTGTTCACAAGCCGTCGGTGATTGTCGGCGCCAACCGCCGAACCCGCTCAAGATTTGCGCGAACGATAAGCTGTAAGTCTAAACATCAGAACTTAACCATAACCCTTATAGCAAAAGATCAGTGCTCTTGAGGGGGATGCGTCAGGATTCGGAACGCAAGTGGGCTGTGGCGCACGTCGGCCTGCAATGGCCTCTGCCTGATGTCGCCTACGCCGTCTGCAGCACCGCGCACACCTCGCCCCAGCGCTCTTGGAACAGGCGGCGCTGCTCGGCTAAGGAGACCGTCTCGTTCAGGTGCTGGCGGGAGCGGAAATGGTCGCGCAACTCGTCGTGAGCCGTGCAGAAGCGGGCCGCTGCCGCGAACGAGCCGAAGCCGCGCATGGGATAGTACCGCTGTTTGACGCCCCGGTGGTCCTGCTCGATGCGATTGTTCATGTAGCGACTGGTCCGGTGGCGCACCTGCGGACCCAGGGTCTCGCGAATGGCGGGCGGGTAGGCGTCGTGCCCATCCGTCGTCACCGTCTCCGGCGCGTGGCCCACCACCGCACGGGCACGCATGAAGAAACGCGTGGCCGCCTCCATGTCGCGCGTGTCGCTCAGCATCGAGTCGACCAGGTTCCCGTCGGCGTCAATGGCCCGATACAGGGAGCACCAGCGCGCGTCCACCTTCACGTAGGTCGCATCCGCATGCCATCGTTGGCCCGCTTTGTCCCGTCGCTTGGCGCGCAACCGCTCCGTCAGCAGCGGAGCGAAACGTTCCTCCCACTCCCGCACGGTCTCATGCGTGAAGGAGAAGCCGCGCGTGAGGAACATCTCCGCCAGGTCCCGCAGGCTGAGTTTGTACCGCAGCCGCCAGAGGACGACCAGCAGCGCGATGTCGGTGGGCACCCGCAGGTGGTTGCAGGGCGTGCCCGTCCGCTCGTTGAAGGTGCGGCGGCACGGCCGGCAGCGGAACAGCCGATAGCTCAACGCCGTCGTCCGCTCCATCTCCTGTGTCGCGTCCCCCTGACAGTACGGGCAGCCCATCGTCCCCTCCTCAACGCACCGCTATAAAAGGAGTAGGATACCCGACCCGTTGGGTCCCTGTCACCCATGTTTCTGAGTCCTGACGCAACCTCCTGGCACGCTCACCTATGGCGGGGCGCCGCTCATCGCGCTGTGCCTGGCGGTCGCGCGCGACGCCGCCGTGCTTATGGCCGTTCACCTCGACCATAGCACGTCCGCGCGCCCTATTGGCGCGGCGCTGGCCACCGGCTGCGCCTCGATCATGGCCGATGGCTCGCACCTATCATACCCCGAGAATGTCGCGTTCACCGCCGCGATGGCTGCGCTGGCCCACGCCTCGGGGGGCGCCGTGGAGGCCGAACTCGGCCGGCTCAGCGGGACCGAAGATGGGCTGACCGTCAAGGACTATGAGGTTCTGCTGACCGATCCCGTGCAGGCGACCGACTTCGTGGCGCGGACGGGCATCGACGCCCTGGCCGTGTGTATCGGCAACGTCCACGGGCGCTACCAGGGCGAGCCCGCCCTCGACTTCGCCCGCCTCGCCGCCATCACAGACGCCGTGGACGTGCCGCTCGTCCTGCACGGCGCGTCGGGATTGCCGGATGCGATGGTGCAGCGGGCCATCGAGCTGGGTGTGTGTAAGTTCAACGTCAACACAGAGGTACGGGACGCGTACATGAACGCGCTCCGGGAGGGCCTAGATAGGTCCGCGCGCCCGGATCTCCTGGACCTTCTAGAACACGTCACGGCTGCTATGCAGGTCGTGGTGTCTGCGAAGCTGCGCCTTTTCGGGTCGGCCAGGCGAGGGTAGCCGCGGTCCAGAGGCGGCCTGTAGACATGCCCGCACAGACGCTATTGGGTTGACCCTACCTAGCCCTGGGCGAATAACATAACCGCCAGCGCCCGATAGGGCTCACGTTAGGCCGTGGGGGCGACATGGACATCCACGCAGCCGACCTCGCGCAGACGATTGAGGGCCGCAGGGTCGGCCCCATCGTCGGTCACGAGCGCATCGACGCGCTCCAGCGGCGCGAAGAAGCTCAGCGCGGTCCGGTCCAGCTTGCTGCTGTCGACGAGCGCCACCACGCGCGCGGCATTGGCTACCATAATCTCCTTGAGGGCCGCCTCCACCGGATTGGCTTCGGTTAAGCCGTACTCCGGCGAGAGTCCGCGCGCCGAGATGAAGGCGGTATCGGCGAAGAGGCGGCGCAGCGTCGCCTCGGCGATGGGGCCGCCGCAGGACAGCGAGGTCTGGCGCAACGTCCCGCCGAGCGTCGTCGTTGTGACGGTGGGCCGGCGACTCAACTCCATGGCCACGGGCAGCGCGTTGACGATCGCGATCAGCTCGATGTCTAGGGGCAGCAGACGGGCGAGTGCGAGCACGGTGGTCGAGGCGTCGAAGATGACCGTGGAGCCGGGCACGACCAGCGCGAGGGCGCGCCGCGCGATGGCCTCCTTCTGCGCCGTGTGTTCCTTCTCGCGTGCCCCGAACGCCCCCTCACGGCTGAGCGGACCGTGCATGTCGGCGGAGCGCGCCACCGCTCCGCCGTAGCGACGCGTGAGCAGGCCGCGCCGCTCCAGGTCCTGGAAGTCGCGCCGGATCGTCTGCGTCGAGACGTCGAAGCGCCGCGCCAAATCCTCCACCGTCAGGATAGGGTTCTCGTCCAACAGGGCCGCCAAGGCGCGTCGCCGCTCTATCCCCAACATCGCACACTCCTCATCAAGACGGGGGCAACACTGCTCCGGCCTCGTCGTTATACGCCCGACGACACGTCTTTAGTGTAGCGCGCGTGAAGCGCGCATGCTCCGCCCCGCACTATATAGTGGACCCAGGAGTGCGCCCTTTAACGATAGGAGGTGTTGCTCGAAAGAGCCACACATGAGTACCGGTGTGACGGGTGAGCAGCGTGCGCCCGACTGCGGCACAGTCGGGGGTGCGAAGCCTGCTGACAACGCGTGGACTCTCCAAGCCACAGCGGGGAGGACATGCTACCCGTGCGACCTACGCTGACGCGAGGAACCCACGTCTGAAACGTCGTAACCACTGACAGGCGTAAGTGGCTGACACGCCTGACCCAAAAGGGGACGATGACCGCCTGGCCGTTTTCCTGGGCGGACCAGGGGTACTCCATTGTTCATCCGGCGTATAGTGGGCAGCTACGGGTCGCTTCAACATCACCTAGCGGAACTGAGGAACTCCCACACCGTCAGGCCCCGCGAGGGGGCGCGAGCATGCCAGCGCACGGGAGGGAGGGCGGAGGCGGCGTAGTAGCCAAATGCCGCGCTGTAATGGCGCGGACAGGGTGAAGGTCCGCCAGGGACGAGAAGTAGTATGAGCGGCGGCAAACATCCGCATTGGAGGTGCGGTCGGAAGCATAGCCCTGTTTCGACAGTGGTCAGTGAGTGACGGCCTCCATACCTGCAAGGGGAGGATGTCTTTCCAGTCCAGAATCACGAAAACCGTCCTGGAAAGCGCAGTGCGGTGAAAGTCGCATGCTGCGTTTGGAGCGGGGGAAAGGCCGTGAGGCCCTGTGCGCCGCTTCGGCGGCAGATGATGAGTGCAACGAGAGTTGTTGGAACTGATAGGAGGTTCCATGCACACCCCGCTTACCCCTTCCCCGAAAGGGAC
>JAABUJ010006711.1_pt1 | contig 11010 bp, 4 predicted proteins | sample 5559131 | NCBI WGS metagenome assembly JAABUJ01 (sample SAMN10711875, study PRJNA513366) | rock metagenome | isolation source: Antarctica rocks | place: Antarctica: Victoria Land, Mt New Zealand nord | collected 2016-01-07 | reverse complement strand
TATTTGTGGCACAATTGAAGTTGACGTCGCTAGAAAAGAACTTATTCGATCGATTTCGTTTTACGCATTTTGACTTCGTCTTCGTTCGTAATAATACTAGCAAGATTAAGTTATACGAACTCAATGATATTATTAACAAACGCTCTATTGCGCGTCGTGATACGAAATATCTCGTTCGATAAAAAGACTATGAATTGAAGTGAAACAAATGAAGAAACATTTTCAAAATAAAGAACGTCATAAATTTGATCGACGACTACGAACAACTTGTTTAGGGCTCTACTTTCGTACTAAAACGAATATTTACGTCGCAAGAAAATTTTGCTTCTAAAATATCTTCGAGCAAGAAATTTGTCGTCGTCATTTCTTCGTTGATTTTCAAGACTTCGTCTATCGTGACAAAAGATTTGTTTTCGACACAAGTTGCGCTATGAAAGTCTTTCTTGCCTTTCGCTATATCGTCGTCGAAGAAATCTATTAGAGCATCAAGTTGCTTATTTAAGCAAGTTGTTTTACGAAAGTCTTTTACGCCAACGTTCTCAAAGTTTTTCTTAGACGTTCTTGTCATTAATCTTAACGTTCGTCTATTGCGATTCAAAAAGATCTTGCCACGATAAAGTGAACTAAAGAATGAGACACTAGATTAACGTCTTTCTTTTCTATGTTAACAAAATGTTATGATATTTCTAGCTCGAAAGAGCATTCCTATCTAAGAAAGTCTTTCGCAGGCGTTCCTTCTTTACGCGCCATGACGCTAGTGATGTATATAGTTATCGTACATAGTCTTAATACTAATCATCTTTCTATCACCCCATGATCATTACAATTTAGCGACAATTCTTCTAACTAATTGCTATACGTGTTTACGAGACAATCAAATAGAATCTCGTTTTGCAATGCGGTCTTCTAGTCTTTTAAAATATTTGCAAGTTAATAGAATCTTTAGCGATTTCGAAAGCTCTACATTATAAGAGTACTAGATTTTTTCTTTTGTATTTATATATATATTTAGCTTCGATAAAGTTTTCTAGTATTAATTTTTAGTATTTGTTGCTCTAAATCTTGTTGTTGTTGTTTAATTGTTAAAATATAAAGAAGAATCTTAAATTAGACTCTCGAAGACGATTTTCGTTTTCTTTTTTCTCTTTCGTTATTTCTTATTATTATCGCATTAAATTGTCGCGATAACATAATTATCTATATATCTTTAATAATTAGAAATTTCTTGTTAATTCGACAAAGAGTTGTAATTGTAAATAATGTCGTCGATATAAGCACTTTTCCATCTAAATTTTATTTGCTTGTCTTAAGAATTTTTTAGAGACATTATCAACGCAAATGCGATTAAACGTTAAGTTATTGTTTTTTTTTGTTCAAAGATAAAATTTCGAGTCGTTAACAAGATAAGTGCAATTTATACTCGTTTGTATTGCAACTCGCGTATTATATCTCTTTAATATATATTTAATATTCTTGAAAGAAACAATATTATATACAAAAGTTTAATAATTAAATATCTTGTTGTCTCTTTTTTTCTTAAATAAAGCTTGCGAAGCTTTGAAAAAGAAAATGCAATAATAGTGACTCTTGTCTCAAATTATAGATATTTTCGTAGAAACATCTTTTTTTCGCATCTAGTGTTACAATTTACTTTTTCGAATTTGAAATATTTGTTGTTCTTTTCTTTTTGTTTCTCTTATCGTTTGTTATAATCTTCTCGTCGTTCGCATTACTTGTTTCGATCTTCTTGTTGTTCGCATTATTTGTTGCGAATCTTTTCTTTCTCGCATTATTTGTTACGAATCTCTCTCTACTACTTCTATATAATTGTTTTAGTCGCTCTATATTCTCGCTAAGTCTAGTTAAATCTTCAAATAAATTAATTTATCAAGAATAAATATGTTTTTTATAATATCTATGCAACGATTTCATAAAATAACGTCTAAGTTTCAAGACTTTCGCAATATATTTTGTTAAATGTCTTTTAAACATATTTTCTATCTTCTTTAACAAAGCTTTTTGTCTTAATAAATTTCTCGTCGATAATGTTCAATCTTTGAAGTAGTTAATTAATGTGTCTTGCAAAACGTCTAAGTCTTTGTTGTTTATTACGTTAATACATGTTTGTTTAAATCTCTTCGAATTTTTTTTGTTACTTCAAGATTGTTTTGTAGTCTTGCTTTCTTGACGTTCTATAGATTTTGACGATGTAAATTCATTTAATAAAGATTTAAAGAATATAGACAAATAATCGTCGTTATCTTTAGATAAGATTTACATCTTTGTATGTCAATTATTATTTATGTCTTCTTTGTAGTCTAAATCTTTTATTATTATTGCATCGTTATTAGATAAAGAACTTGTTTCTATTACGAATTTCGATTTTCTTGCATTCTTCTTTGCGTCAAAGAATATATTAGAGTTACTATCTTCGAAATTGCTTTAATTTTTGAAGCTCTCTCTATTGTTAACAAAGACAACGAAGAAGAAGAAAAAGAAGACTTTGTAATTTAATTTATTCTTTAGTCGTTAGCTAAGTTTGTTTCTTCTCTTTTCGTGTTTTGCATTCTCTTTTATCTTTCTTTTTCGCGAACATTCGCATTTGGTAAACCCTAACTTTAGTTCTAGGTGTACCCAGATCTGCCATAACAAAAGTCGCAGTTTTCTGTTACTAATATCTGGACTTTGTGCGAGATCAAGATCAGAGCTCGTGGATCTTGCATCACCTGCGGGGATCTAGAGGTCCAAACCAAGCTTTGCGGGAGACGACCTTGGCATCCCCCAACATTGCGCCCGTGAATGCGCCTGTCCTGTATGGCAATCATGGTCTGCCTACGTGAGATGCGCACACGTTCTCTTGATTCATCAGATTTGTCCCAAAAGTAAAGTTTGCTCAAATCGACGAAATCTAATGTTTAAAGCGAAAAACGTGAAGATTTGACGCAATTGTGCAACTAGCGAGCAACTGCAAACGTCTATGCGCATCGCGAACATCAAAACTTTACGCGTCAAGATATAGTTTAACCCGATGGAGGTTTCGCAACTTTGTCGAACTTTGAGAAAACAAAACGAGCTCTCCAAGCAAATTCTACCTCGACAGTACTAATTTGAGTACGTAGAGTAGATAGATCTGTGAGATCTATAGAATCTGGTAAATATCTTGGTCCCTATTAGATCGATCTGCCTCCCAAAACACGAATAAAGAGCTCTTCTAGTTCTTTGTCTTCTAGTATGTTGCGAATGTAAACATTTATTTATCAATAACTTGAATTCAATCGTTGTCTCGTGTTGCATAACTAAATTTGTGTAAGACTTTAATGTTTGCTTTTCTTTTACTTATCAAGTGCTTTATTCGTCTACTAACGTCGACATATTTACGATCTATTGTTGTCTCGAATCTCTTTCTAATCTTATTTCAAAAACACTACATAGTTTTAATGTCGTACTTCGCAAATCTAGTTACGCATATATTGACAAAAATAACATCGTTCTTTTTTGTAAATTATTGATCGTAATTGAGTTTTTAATTTAGTTGTCGATCTTTCTTTTGTTTGTAAGAAACAAAAGAAGTAGAGATTTTCGACAACGAAGAAGCACTAGAAGTGTCAAAAGCATAATATTGATTAACGATGTTTTAAGTATAAAAGTCGAGATCAATATTATTATTTGCATCTAACTCGACATTCTTTTTCTTCAATTTTTATGTAATTGTTCTTTGATATCTTTTATCAATTTGTCTTCTTCTTTTCTTTGACGATTGTTGAAACAACTCTAATTTGAACTAGATTGTCTTCTTTCGTTTACGAGACAATCGTCGTGTGTTCTTCGAAGATTGCGAGACCTGCAAAGATAACAATAACTACGAAGATCGCAAAGACGACAATAATTGCAAAGACTTCAATTGTCGTGAAGAAGTGCTTATTTCAAGAATGTAAAAATAACTTTTGAATACATCTCTAGACATAACGACGACAACGACGACGACGACGATAGAGAAGATAATTATAACCTTTACAAGCTACGTCTAGACGAGTAATTGAAGCAATTGAATAAGGTAATAAGTCAATTGAATAAATATTCAATAATTGAATACTAATTTAATTGGGACTGTCAAGTCGCTAGATCTACTTGCCCTTTTCGAATCACGCTAACTAAATCGGGCAATGTTTAATTGAATAATCGTATTGAATAGAGCTGCGCAATCTATCTATAGTGTCCAGAATAACAATAATTAATTTTGTATCTTTTAATAGCGAAATGCGAAAGTTGATCAAAATTATCTTGCTAGAAGTTGGAGTCGAGGATCTAAAAATAAGGTCAAGGGACGACAATTGTTGTGAAAGCGCTAATTAAAGTACTACTTAGAGTACATGCCAACGAACTCTACAGTTTCTATAGCAGCATAGCTCTAGCAATTCGTGATCAAAACTTATAAGTAAAGCTGTGTTAGAAAGCGCATAGTGTCTAGAGTAATACTTGATTAATTTTATATATCTAAATAGCGAAATGCGAAAGTTGACCAAAATTATCTTGCCAGAAGTTGGAGTCGGGGATCTAAAAATAAGACCAAGGGGCGACAACCGTTGTGAAAGCGCTAATTTCTATTGTTCAGCCTCATTATTGAGTGATCTGCAGTCTTGCATATTGCACTTTCCTCGCTCGCGCACTCAACCGCGAGCAGCGTCGCCAAGAATGTTACGAGCGGCAATTTTTTTGATGTACAAAGAGTCGACGTTCGTCCAATTGGACATGTTATGTATTGAAAATAGAGATGCTTAGCTTGACAATGTCCACTGCAATTCCTAGCGCTGAGATACTCGAGTCATCACTATTCTTGGTATTTTAATCTAGTACTGCAGTGTTCTCAGGCAGCGAGGTCAGATCCTGCGCCGGCCCTCGTATGAGAGGGAGCACAACCCGCGAATGATGGTCTCATCCCCTCTTCGTAACGGCACATGCCCTCAGCACTTCTCAAGCAGTGCGCGTAGCCTACCATTACAGCGGACGTCAGCTTAACCGACCAAATCCAGCAGCTGATTGGCATAGTCATTTCAGGCAGGGATCATGGTTAGTGATCAGTCCCATTCTCGAAGATGAATAAGGCTGTCATTTAATTCATCGATTCAAGTATTTTCAGAAATTTTTCAGCTCTAGGAGAAAGAGCAGTGATGAAGGCCGTCAGTCGAAGTTCCTACGCACCACATCCCAGTCTCAAAGTCCCAGCCCGAGCCCATCCAGTGCCCCTGCCCCAATCCAAGAGAATTCTTTGGTATCCACAACAGCTCTTCCTAAGACATCAAGATTGCCATACTCAGGAAAAAATAGCGACCAGTTCAGAAAGAACAACGAGACCGATCCAGGGCCGCTGGGTCTAAGTGTTATCTATACTCCGGAGAGTGCTCTCAAGGTGGACATCGTTTTTATACATGGCCTCGGAGGTGCTAGTCGAAAGCCGGAGTTGTTTTGGCCATTGAAATTTCTTCCCTCCGAACCTGATGTCTGTCAGGCTAGAATACTTACGTTTGGATACAACGCCAATTTCCATGCATCAGGCAACGTCAGGACCTCGGTACTGGACTTTGCTAAAGATCTACTTTTTGATCTTAAGTATGCGAAGGATGAGCAGAAGAATAATTTGCACATAGGACTTGTAAGTAGAACTCGGGCATTAGGCCTAGAACAAGTCTGAATTGTGACACGAGGTGCCTCTGATGTTTGTGGTCCACAGTATGGGAGGGCTCGTAATCAAGGAGGTGAAGATGCTGGCTGAATCGCCTGTGCTACGCTGACAAAGAGCAGGCATACTTGCAAGGCCAGAATGATTCTCAGTACGAATCCATAATTAAGGCTGTCACTGCGATCATCTTCCTCGCAACTCCACATCGCGGTACCAATTTGGCCAAGATATTGGACCGTATCTTACGATCAACCATCCTCACCAATTCGAAGCAGTATGTATCTGAACTTGCGAAAAACTCATTCACCCTGCAAAAGCTCAACGAGCAATTTCGCCATGTTGCACCAAGACTAGATATTGTGTCTTTCTATGAGACGCAAGCTACCTCAATTGGGCTTAAAAGGACTCGAGTTGTAAGCAGATTTCGCCAGGAATGTCTCTATACCTATGTTAATACGTCAAAGATGATTGTGGAGAAGGATTCATCTGTACTAGGGTATCCTGGAGAGACCTCGAAAGCATTGGACGCAGATCACCATAACGTTTGCAAGTACGATAGTCCTAGAGATCCCAACTACGTTACAGTGAGGAATGTTCTCCAATCAATCGTAAGTAAGACTATTTCGACAAACAGATCGGATAAGCCGCCTTTATCAGATCGATTTGGGTCGCAGGATCTGAAGTCTTTGCTAGAAATCACAGAATTGCCAGACATAGACTACATCTTCTTCAGGGACCAGTGGGCACCAGGAACCAGTGATTGGCTCCTTGAAGAGAAGGGTTACTTTGAATGGTTACACGCCCGAGATCCAGCACCGAGGCTCCTCTGGCTGAATGGTGGGCCCGCAACCGGCAAGTCAGTAATGTCTTCGTTCATTATCAACAGCCTTGTTGAGCAAGGTGTCTCTTGTCAATACTTCTTCATAAGATTTGGTGATCAGAGGAAACGTAGTCTAAGCTTACTGCTTCGCTCAATCGCTTACCAAGTAGCAAAAGACGTGCCGGGGTTCTTGGAGGGATTGCTTCAGCTTATGGATGAAGCAATTCACTTTGGAACCGCAGACCCGAAGACCATTTGGGAACGCATATTCAAGTCCATACTTTTCAGTATGAGGGCAAGCCAACCATTATACTGGATTATAGATGGCCTTGACGAAGCAGATAATCCCCGAGCACTGCTCAAACTGTTGCCTGACATATCTTTGTCATGTATACCGATTCGGATTCTGCTCGTAGGCCGGAGAACTCCAGGGTTAGTTGACGTCTTTGAAAGGGTTCCGGAAGTGCTGAACCCCAACTCGATAAGCACTGAAGGACATCTGGAAGACGTGCGCTGTTACATTCGTCAAGAGCTGACTATGTCTGGCAATGCTAACTTTAAAGATAGTATTGTGCAGCGGATAGTGGAAGGATCACAGAACAATTTTCTCGTAAGTCTCGCGGAATCCTGTTGCCCGGTAGTACTAATTATCAGTGGGTACGACTTACCGTTGATAGATTGAATGTTTGTCATACACAAGCCGATGTCCAGCTCGTACTTCAACAACTACCGGCTGGTATGGAAGCAATATACGATCGGATGGCATCTTCAATTGCACAAAACCCATCTGCAACAGATAGGGCGCTGGCATCGACCTTACTGCAGTGTGTGAGTACTTCATTACGTGTGTTGACAGTTCCGGAGCTGTCACAAGCACTACACGAAGATGCCTCCAAGATGCTAGATTTCCAACGATCGATAATGGATCTGTGCGGTGGTTTTGTTGTTATAGATAATGGTGGTAATGTTGCCATGATCCATCAGACTGCTCGAGAATACTTGCTTAGCGGTAACGATCGCCCTTATTACATCGATGAAACTTCTGCCCATATGCAAATGTTTTTGAACTGCATGCGATGTCTCATGGCTATCGGTCTTCGTGCAAAGGTGAAAGGGAACCACAAGCCCGAATTCCTTGACTACGCTGCTACCTCATGGTCTTCGCATCTCAAATCAGTGCCATTCGATTCTGGTCAGGCACATGAAGTCCTCAAAAAATTCTTGACCGGCCAGTGGGTCTTAATATGGATCCAAATCGTGGCAACAGGTGGACAGTTAGGCGGAGTGATCCAAGCGTCAAACCACCTTTCAAGGTACTTTGCGAAGCAAAAGGAACACCATGCAGAACAGAACCAGAGAGATCGTGGGATCGTGAAGCAAGAATTCATTGAAAGCTGGGCCGAAGACTTGGTGAAGATAGTTGGGAAATTTGGAACCATCTTGCGACAAAACCCTGAATCAATCCACAAACTTATCCCGCCCTTCTGTCCCCGGAATTCAGCAATCTACCAACAGTTTGGAAAGATGAAAGACAAGAGTCTCGTGGTTTCAGGCTTATCGAATGAAAACTGGGACGACTCGCTCGCACGCATGTCATTCGGATTCGGCACATACGCATCGTCCATCTCGGTCGCCGGAGCCCAAATTGCCATCCTCGTCACATCAGGGGTTGTTATACTCTACGACTCTTCAACCTTTGAGGAGGCGACAGCCAGTCCAATCAAGCATGGCGAGCGCATATACAGAATGGAGTTGAATAGCACAGGGACTGTGCTCGCTACCTACGGCTACAAAACGACCAAAATCTGGGAAACCAAGACCGGAAAATGCAGATTGTCGGTGGGAAATATCGAGTCACGACCTCGACCGCTCGCCATGCTTTTGACCAACAATAGTACTGTGCTTGTTGTTGGCACAGATGACAGACGAATCAGATCGCTCAACTTAAACGATACGTCCCCAGCCTGGCAGCTTGTGGCGGAGCTCGAAGAACCAGAGCTTGAGGGGCATTTCTTGAACTCGTCGAATCATATGGCACTGAGCAAGGACGGAAAGCTCATTGCTGTAGCCTACCGCGGGCATCCACTTTCGGCCTGGGAGACTGACGGACCCGTGCATATCGGCCACTGCTGGCGTAAAAGAGAGGAGATTGCTAGAGGCGAGGTAATCGAAGCCGTGTGGCACCCACACCAACTCGAAGTTCTGGGCCTTTACATAGAAGGCGTTGTGTTCAAATGGCGCCCTTATGAGGATGAAGTAGATGAAATCGCTACCGGTGCATCTAGGCTAGCGATCAGCAGGGACGGAAATCTCTTCGCGACCGGCGATGTACGTGGAACGGTGAAGGTGTACACCACATCTGACTTCAGCCCCTTGTACCATTTGGTCTCCGAAGATGCCGTCCTCAGCCCGGCGTTCAGTCCCGATCTACGGCGCTTTTACGATGTAAGGGGCCATTATGGGAGTGCCTGGGAGCCGAACGCTCTGATGAGATTTGCGGAGCAGAAAGGTAGAGACATCTGGAATGGAAGCGAGACGAAAAGTCTGACCCCAAGTCACACGGCCTCCGAAAGCCGGACTCGGAGAATTGACTCTATCACAACACTCGCATGCTCGCCTATGGGTCGTCTTTATTGCTGTGGTACAGAGCAAGGAACCGTCCGTTTGCACGACACGCAGCGAGGGAAGCTCGCGGACCTTCATATGTCCCAAGGCTTCCTAAGCATCGAGCATATGAGCTGGAGTAACGATGGGCGATATCTCTGCTTCTCCGACTCGAGTAAAAGGGTCATTGTTAAGTGTATAACTACCAACACCGGCAACTTAGAGCCAACGATAGAGACAAAGGCCAAGATACCGTTGAAGAACAGCACGAGCGGGCCCATCCTACAATTGCTATTCCACCCTAATTCAAGCCACCTCCTGGTCCGTTCCTCGTCAACGGTTTGCATTATCTCACTCACGTCTTTTTCGGTGACACATTCATTGGATTCGCACACGGCTGATTCCAAATGGATCACACATCCTCAGGACGCCGCCTTGATCATTGGGATCGAACCGAATGCTATTGACGTATGGGATTGGACCCTAGCTAAACGCCAGACTTATATATATAATCCTCCACAGTCTCAAACCATACCACTAAACCCAGAAAGCATTGCAGATCAGACTACGGTGGACCGAGCCCTTGTCACCCTCGACAAAAAGCATGTGTTGGTTCAGACGTCGCCTCTTAACAAGAATTTGAGAGAGAAGACGGTCTTCTATTTTGAGACCTCTTCATGGGTAACATCCACAGCACCAACACCGGCCGTCGCGCAAGAGAGAAGCTCAATGGAAATAACCACTTTTCCACTTCCTCGAAACATATCCTCCCAAATCGCCCTCTGTCTCACCTTCCTATCCAACAACAACCTTATATTTCTTTCCAAAAGCTTTTCAATCTGCTCTTGGCGACTTCCACTCCGCTCAGGTTCGTCACTATCCGCTTCTCTTCCGACACGCCGTTTTCTCGACGTAGTTCCAGCCACAACGAGCTCAGCGTCTCTTCTTTCAGATCACCACAAGAAAGATAGCGGTGATACTACTAAGGAAAAGACCAATATCCTTTTCTCATTACCTGGTGATTGGGTTAGTAAAGACTGTGTAGCTTTGTGCAGCGTTTGGAGCAAAGAGAGGTCTCTGCTATGTCCAAGAAATGGCGAGATTGCTGTTGTTAGGTGCGCGGCTCTGTTTTGAAACCTTCCTCTGTACACAAACAGTCCGTGTCGGTTGAAAATGTTCACTTCGTACCGGTCACTGTAGATGAAGAAGTAGCGAAGGCAGAATGAAAAACCGGCATATCGATATGAGGGGAAACCAAGGAAGACGTAGGGGTCCTACTTAGGATGTCAAGGTGTACCTAATCCACTTTCTTGACTTGACAACGAGGCCAAGCTCCTCTGTCTCCAGAGCGTCCCTCGATGATAGTCAATGAAGAAGAGACACAGAGCAATTAAACACAGCCCGCCCATCAAGGTGAATGTCCAGCCAATACCCATTGCATCTATCGCATGCTGTAGGAATGAAACTGCAATAGCCGCCAACGAGCATCGTACTATGTTGCTGGCAGCCTGAGCGGCAGCTGGTGATCGATAATTCTTGTCCACGAGGAGGGTGTTGTAGATCTTGAGATCCATCGCTTTAGGTTCGACGAATGGAAATATTGGAGAAGACTTACGCTGAAATCGAGTTGCATGCACCATCCTACAATGAATTGAAGGGAAAGCGGGATGGCCATATGCTAGTGGGTGCAATTCATCAGCTGGTGAGCTGTCTGAATTTTCGAAGGATATGCAGACCTGATGGTAGTGCAAAACCCAGCCGAAAGCCACAACTGAGCAGCTGGTCACGAGCATTGGTATCCACACAACGCCGAGCCGCGCCTTTTCAATAGGAAAGTTGTCCAGATCGTCTCCCACCGCTTTGTCTGTTGAGAGACCCCGTTCGGTCCGGGCATTGCGATACGCCTTGT
>JAABUJ010006709.1_pt1 | contig 11011 bp, 13 predicted proteins | sample 5559131 | NCBI WGS metagenome assembly JAABUJ01 (sample SAMN10711875, study PRJNA513366) | rock metagenome | isolation source: Antarctica rocks | place: Antarctica: Victoria Land, Mt New Zealand nord | collected 2016-01-07 | reverse complement strand
TAGCTGCATTATTGCGCCCTATGACTCCGTACCTGGAAACGAAACAGTAGCCGCATTCCCCATACCAAACCTCCACGCCTCCTCCCTCCCCTTCCTCGGCGAAATCACCACCCCAACATCCTAGTCCGGCGGCAGGATAGCAGCCACCAGATGGTTGATCTTCTGGGTATGCTCGCTCCTCTCCCCACTCACAGGCGCAATCTCATAGCGATGCACCAGCATAGCCACGATCGAGATGATCGTCGTCGTCGCAAAATGCCTGCCGAGACAGAGCGTTGTGCCACCGCCGAAGGCGCGGAAGACGGCTGGATGTCTCCTCTGCTCTTTGATGGACGCGTGAGATTGTTTCGGAAGGAATCGGTCGGCGTCGAAGACCGAGGCGCTAGCACCCAGATAGTGGTGTCGTTGTGGATCACGTGGCCGGGCAAGTGGATGACACCGTGGTTTTTCAGGGAATAGCGGTTTTGGGGGAGGGTGTCCTGCAGCACTACGTACACAGAGGCGTTGTAGCTCCGGGTGCGAAGGATTTCTTGGAAGGTGGAGTGGAGGAGCGGGCAGGTGGTTCGGAGTTTCCCGATGTCGAGGGATGAGATGTCCGTGGTTGGGAGGGCTTCGGTGGTGATGCAGCGCTGGACTTCGTGTCTGATGCGCAGGAGGAGAGATGGGTCGTAGGAGATGTGGTAGATGGTCCAGAATGATGTGGGGGTTACGTTGGCGAGGGCGGCTTGGATGTTGAGGATGTCGAAGCGGGCGATGTCTGCTTGGTGGACGCCGTACTGCTTGCTGGTGTTGGCGAGGGCTTTGAGGAGGCCGGAGCCACCGTGCGTGTCTCCCTGATTATGCAGATAGTTTTCGACAGCGCGGGAGCAGGTCAATCGACCTTTGTAGCCTGCGGTGGCTGTGACGGTGGGGAGAATATTGATCAAGAGCTTAGCGAAACCCCGGTAGAAATCTCTTCGCGGTGCACTAACATCAGCTTCGTCTTCAAGTTGAAACTGACATTGCATACCAGAAGCCATCGCGTACGTGGTGGGCGCCGAACCGGTTTATGGGTCCATAGATCGCATCAGTCGCTGCAAGCGTCAATTCATCTCGAAGCCATGCCATTAGATGCACTTGGCGCTTCCTGGGCTCGTTGTCAAGCATTTTACAGGGTTTGAGAAGGCTGTCCAGCATGGCCTTGACGATATGGTCGAGCTCAGGATTCCCCGGTGCCAGCGAGACCTGCATGGCTTTCATGCCGTCTTGGAACAGGCTTCCCTTCCCACCTTCTCCTTCGAAATCATGGAACCAAATAGCCTCTGTCTCTTCGCTGAGATCTACTACCCTTGCTGCATACTTGGCGGCAAAACGCGCCGAGCTGAGGGGCTTGGCATTGCGTTGGACAGCCAGCCCCAGATCAGGCGAGTTGATGATATACATCCTTCCTCGTGGCATGGCAAGACTATAGGCAGGCAAAGTGTTCTCTGTACTACGAAAAGCCCCTCATGTTGGCCAATCCAGGGTGCTGACACTACCAAATGAGAGGCCGATGTGAGAATATCGTAATGCTTGGTTCCATGCCGGAGGATTCCAACGAGGTCGCCAACGTATGGAAGTTTCTGTGGGACAAAGGGTGGTTGTCATGGGTCTTGAGAGATCCCACAAGATAATGCACTAAGACGATCGCGGCGGTGACGACTCCCATCAGTAGCAGAAGATATGACTTGGGGACTTGAAACCACTGCACAAAGGTCGTACCCTCCTGCAGAAAGTCCAGGAACATCTTTCAAGCCGACGAGGGAGGACATCAAACAGAAGCACTTCGCAATGCTGGTTTGGTGAAATTCAAGAGAGGCAGCTGTACAGACCACCATACAAGCCCGAAGCCTGGCCGAAGAGGCGTGGTACTATTCGATCAGGAAATAAGAGTAGCGATTACCCTAGCCATGTATCGAGGCTTGCCGAAGATAGTGTTCAAGAGCTTCTTGTGGAGGCGGAGTAATCGTCCGAATCGATTGGAGCGCAAGTGAAGCCAATGTGCTATCAGAACGCAAGAGTCGACGATTAATGCAGGTACAGCGCCTCCCACCAACGTACGTAATTTACGCTGCTAGCAGCAGAACACAGCTAGTTCTACAACCCAGCTGTTGCCACTAGGAAGCATCTGAAGGGGGGATCCGTTATCGAGTCAATTCGCTTGCAGAATCTCAGTAGTGGTGCGATGCTAAGAACCGCCTTAATTTAGCCAAAATCATGTAGGGTGCTGCAGGATTTTGAATTTCAGAGTCTATCAGCCCGGGCAGGAGCCGCTTTCGTGATCGCTTTAACTGCTATGCAGACTTTGGCGCTGTGCGACTTGACGTTCGAAGCACCGTAATTTTTCCCATCGGCCTTTCCCCAATACAAGAAAATTCATGATAAGGTTCTCTCGATTGCCCGGGCTTGCATGCGACGACGCGAGTCTTCGGGAGCTGTATCATCACGACAAAGTGGTAGTTCGAGAGGGTGTTTCGCTCGTCGATCTTGTCGAAGACTCGAGCCGGCTCTCGTTTGACTCCGTCTTAGCGGCGGAGCGTACATTGGGTGGAGGAAGGCTGATACTATGAAAGTTATAACGTCCTACGCACTTCACTGACCCCTATATCTCTGCACTTTGTCGGTCATCGTCCGTTGACCGACACTTTGCACGGAAAGCCGTCATTGGGATGGGCAGCCCCGAGCAAGATCTGATATGCCCTATCGCCAGTCACAGTCTTCGGCTCCTTTGGCGAGTGCAGCCTATCCCATTCGTGGTATGCACTTTCGATCGTAAATTCTCTGACGGTCAGAGCTAGGATCAGCCGCACCTCCAGTAGGGCAAGTTCCTGCCCTATACAGTTACGCGGGCCATACTCGAAGGCCCGCCACATGCCTTTGGCTGCAGGAAACAGAGGGTCATCCTTTTCAACAAGCCAGCGCTCGGGAAGGAAGTCGTTGGGTTGCGGCCAGAAATCCGGATTTCGATGGATGGCGACAGAGTTCGACCACACTAAGAGGCCTTCTGTCGGGCATTGACGACCATCAGGCAAGGTCACCGAGAATCCCGGTTCACCAATACGCGTACTTGGTGCGGGCGGGTATAGCCGTAGAGTTTCTTTGATGATTGCAAAGGTATAGGTAAGCTGATTCAGGAGATGAGGGTTTCCAGCAATCCGTGACGCTGCTTGCCCGACATTCTTTCCCAGAATCGTGTCAAGCTCATCCACCATTCTGCGGCGGACATGCGGGTGAAGGGAGAGCAGGTGGTAGCAGTAGCAGGGAGTACTGCTAGATGTGTCATGGCCTGCGAAGAGAAACGTCCTTATCTGACAGATTGCCGTGTTCTTGAAGGTCTCGTCCATTCCTTCCCCTTCGCCCCTATCCTCTGCTAGATAATTTTCCAGCGCCAGATCAATGATGGTCTTGCTTCGTGCTTTATCCATGAGATCATTATTCTTACGATTATGTACGAAGCGATTGTCCAACTCCCGTAAGACGCACAGTACCATTTGACGAGCATTCCAGCGGCGCATGAGTGGTCGGAGCGGATGCCAGCGCTCCAAGAGGTTGGCCTCATTACCAAATGATAGCCACCTTATCTGAGCGCGCAAAGCTGTCGTGAAACTGTTCTTCGTCCGCTGAGCATCAAAACGAGTATCCCTGGGCAATTGTATGTTAAATGTGAGCATGCCGTAGATATTCAAGTACACGATGTTGATACTCACAGAGCAAGTCTACCGATAATATCAAGATTGAGATTGATCGTCAAAGGGTCCATTTGGAAAACTTCGCCCCTGGCTGCATGCGCCCGCAAGATCCCACAAAAGATTAGAATGTCCTCGATCATCTCGGGGACCTTCGTCATCAGGAGACCGATGCTGAAACCTGGCTGGAAAATGTTCCGCCAAGTCTTCCACGCATGACCTTCTAGGGTCGTAAGGTCTATCCCACCTGTCATCGGCTTCATATACTCTCGCAGAGCGATAAATTTGGGCAGCGAGTGAGCTATCTTCATCTGATTTGCACTATCCGGAGAAGTGGCTACAAGCATTGGTGGACCGAGAGGCCAGGTGTCGATGTAGAATAGTGGCCCTAAGTTCGGAAACGCCATTGCGATTTGACGTGGTAAAACATGGCCATGAACGTCGCTCGGCAGCTTGGACATGATGTTACCGACCATGAGGAGATGCCCAAGTATTGGATGATGAGGCGGCATTGGCTAGATGAATCCACGATTTAGTCTACGGGGAAGAGTGATGTCCGTTCGAGAGTTCAGAACAAACGACAAAAGGACATAGATGGCGTCAGAGCGAGATAACCACTTACAAGACATTCTTTCTGCATACGCTGGAACCTGCTACGCACGCGGTACAATTGGATTGTGAAGCTTGCTGTTCGATATACAAGCCATAGAATGACGACCGGTGGAATCACTGAGAGACCGGAGGTGAGAGCCATCTAGACCGACGATTGCTGTGACTGTAGAAGGTTTCAACTGTTGTTCTCCCAGACTTAGTGAGGAGCATCAAGCTTGCATTGACATCATGTCAAACGCTCAGTGTTGGAAACCCTGAATCGCTAAACTGTAGAGCATCCCATGTGCGACAGAGAGAATGTGCATTGCCATTTTGTCAGCGGCCAACGTAGTAGGTGGTTGGTAGAAGGGTGTTGCTACGCATCGATACAAGTATTCGGTATTTTGCTTCATTACCAAGGCTTCGGCAATTAGCGCTGTCAAAACAGTTGCAAGTCCTCGGCGTTACTCTTAGAGCCCTACCGCCAACTGTCGTCAAGATTACTCTAGATCAGTTTTACCAACTTTGATCTTTCCTGAGACGTCAATGTCAAATTCGAGAGACCGATAGAGGACCTTGGATTCACTATTGATGGCAACGTAGACGATAGGACCTCGGTACTCGTTTGGGGAGCTGTCATATCCTATGTCTATATCGAAAGAATGCTTGCGCGATAACCGATAGCGCCTGTTATCCTCGCGCATTATGGCGTTATGTATCGTCGAGTTATTAGCCGGTGGTGGTCTGAGAGAAGGGCCGCTCGACTAGTTGAAGCCATTCTAGAAGAGCTACCTCCTCGACGGCAAGCGACGATACAATGGCCGATGGAAGTCACCAGAACCATGTGAGAGACCCTTGGCTTGCATTACCAGATTCTAGCTTAGCCTATTTCCCTGACTTTTGAAAGCTTCGTGGTTACCCATTGCGGTAGCTGAGTGAGCGGCCCTTCCCTCCAAGTCAAGCCAAGCATTGGGTGACTCATTTTGGAACCTTGGGACGAGGAGCACCCTCTTCGCATCGCTGGAACTCAAAGTAGTACCTCCTCCCAAAGAACAATCGTAACTCACATTACCAGTCTCATTCATCTGTGTAAGATCTCCTGCTTACGCGTTTCGGATCTCGAGAAACGCAGCTTCGACAAACAGGCAATTCCCGTCGTCGGTACCTTTGGAAGTGAGAGAATTTCACGGCTGCGAGATGGGAGGTCAAGCGTTTGCGACACGTCCATGTCCGCCGAATGTCGTTCGGTTGTCGCCTAAGCAGTACATTGAGCTGCATGATCGATATGAAGAGTAAGTACTTGCAGTCGCTCACTGCTGAGCCTAAAAGAAGCTCTTCTAGACTGAGACTTGGTTGGCAGCTTCACCTAGCGGAGGCACTGAAGAAGCCTCTCTCCTTGGCTTCTAGTGCAACTTGAAAACAGTTCCTCTAAGCTGGGTATATCAGCTGACAATTTGCAGGAAGCTGCTACACTTCTACCAACGAGTATCTACACCCGTTGAGGCACCCCAAAAGCCGGATCACGGAGACATCGACATCCTGGTCCAAAACCCACAACACGACTTTGCCCAGAAAGAGCTCGCCCTGACTTTGGGAGCAATAGACCACGTGAAAGCCAGAGGTATCAGCTCCTTCGCGATTCCCCTTTCGGGATTCGATGCCGAGTGCTTCCAATTAGATGTCCATACGTGCAAATCAAGCCTCTTCGAGTGGGAAAAGACTATTTATACCCACGGCGACCTATGGCGCATCCTCGGATCTGCCGCCAATCGTCAAGGCTTCACGATCAATGATACTGGTCTTCATCTTCGAATCGCTGAGATCGAACAAACGCATGCGAAAGCCGCTTTGCTTCGATTGACAATCAGTCCCGAGCAGATGATGGCATTCCTAAGCCTAGATGCAGATCGTGTTACGGAAGGATTCGCAGATTTGAACGAGGTATTTCTCTGGGCAACGTCCTCGCGCTTCTTTCGCCGGCGATAATTTGAGAAACATGTGATGAAGACGCAGGGCAAGAAAACTGAGAGACCGATGTACCTCGCGACACCCGGAGGTAGGTGTGAGCGGCGATGACGATTCTTTCAATCGTGACGCTTTGCTCCAAGAAGCTCTAGAAACCTTCGACAAGCAGGATGAACACAAGGGCATGCTCGAAAACCATAGAAAAAGGTTGATGAAGGATGCGATGTGGCGCAAAGTTGCGAGGATCATGCCAATGGAAGGTAAAGAGCTTGGGCAAGCCATGATAGCTCTAAAGGCACAAATACGATGGCGAGATGGTATGCCTGAACTCTGCTCCGAAGATCATGCAGGCGAGAGGGTACCGGCGCTAGACGAGCAGACGGTGGAGTGTGTTGTCCTTCCTTGGATCTTGCAACATTGGCGGCAGGCAGTGGAGGAAGTCAAGAAGGTGGAAGATCAGTAGGGACCCATGGTCAACAACTAGACTGCCAATCGTCAATCCAGAACTTCGATACTTATCCAATTACCCCCTGAAAACGCAAGAAGAAGTCCAAGCCGTTCCAGCGTAACCCAGTTCCTCTTACTGCGGCGAAGTTCACGAGTAATGATACAGAGACGAGGCTGGAATTGGAGGCTAGGAACGTAGAGCACGAGGGTGTCGCCAGACGTCAGGCAGGCGAAAGCCGATATTTCAAGCCATCAACCGGCCGATAGCACGGACCAGAGGGCTGAATGTACAATACATCTCGAGAGTGTGGATTCCTCGAGCGGCATGTCATTTTCCGCACGGATGTGCAGATGGAGGGTTGGACTGTGGTGGAAAACAGGATGATACGCTGACAACGAGCCCACCCATGCAGTGTCAAACATTGTCCCATTGCGTTATAGTCGATTGCCTATCAACAGGAATTGTGCGTTCAATGGTGCTATGCCAGCTGCGTGATAACAGCGCCCAATCCAGAGCACTGACTAGATGCCTTGGGCAATAAAGAACACCTAAAGTTCCATCAGTCTCGGCAGACAGCAAGGGGAAAAGTAGGCCAAAGCTACCTGTCTAATTTCCGTACTTGAGTGCATATCACTAAATAGGATAGCCATCAACCAAACTCACAGATCGTCTGCGATTGTGAGGATCCTAGGAGTCGTGGCTCGATGGTAGAGCGCTGTCACTCTCCATCATCCGAGTCATACCTGATGCTGTGCTATCGTGACTCGTGCTCGGAGTGAAACACTGCTTGGATGTGACTTTTGAGTTTTGTAACAATTTTTTTCTTGAACTCCACTCGCATAGTGCAGTAGTGACCACGTCTAATTTCAGGTCCCCGGCTGCTGTGGCGATTTCGCAACTTCTAATGCCTTGTTCGCCTCATCGTCCCGATTTTCTACATTGTCATAATTCTGTCCAGGACCCTCGACTTCGGGCTTCAGGTCCTTCGAAAATTCTTCCTGTGTCACTTCTGCTTTCTCGATCTGTTTCAGGATCCACCCAATCGTCGCATCTCTCGCCCTCTCCAAACTTCCCAAAGTTGGCAGGGGTAGCTTCGCATACTCTGGCACCTTCGCTGCACCACCCCTCTCCGCTTTCTGCGAACCGTCTTTCTGCTGTTTCTCCACCAGCAAATCCCTCAGCACAGCAATGCTCCGATCTCTCTCCGGAAGCACACGGATCAACTCTTGCCTCCTAGCCTCATCTTCCTCAACCTTCACTTTCTTCGCCTTCTTGTCCCCTCCCTCAAGATACAGCTTGATCGCATCCCTCGCACAATTCTTGATATGTTCGAACCTGACAGGCCCCAACATCACTCCGCCATACCACCGCGCTACCACCACTGCACCTTCTACATCCAGGGAGAAAAGCACTGTCTCCAAGGCTTTCCCGCCATATTTCTCGCCATCGTCGTCATGACCGGTATCGTAGAGTCGCTGGGAGCTGAGAGCGCGCTGGGTGCTTGGCTGGCGCCACGCGGCGATGCGATGGGTTGCGGACTTGAAGTCATCCTGCGCTTGGAGGGCTTTGGCGGAGAGGGTTGGGGAGTAGATGGCGAGGAAGCGCGATGAGCGATCGGTAATTGGGAAGGAGGTGTAGGTGGAGGCGGATGTGGTAGAGGGGGAGAGGGGCCGTTTGGGAGGCATGGCTAGCTTGGCAGGATTCGGGCATTGTTGGTATAGGGTGTCTTCTTCCGGCCTTCCATTAGCTGCTGAACCAGCTTCTGGATCGTAGTCCTTCAATCCATTGTATTATGCTTCTGCCGTCACAGCTGCTGTTGTGGTTGGTTGATGGAAGTAGGAATGCCAAGCCTTTTCAGCTTGGTGACTAGCGGAACGATCCCGCATCTTAATGAATCTCAGCATATCAAAACCCAATCGCCCATCATCATTATCGGCCATTTCAAAACTGGCATACAAGAATGGTAAGCGAAACAGAGCATGCGTAAAAGAGATGTCCTACACCTCCAGTCTCTGCCGGAGAACCTCAAGATTCGATAGCGCCGGTGTACACAGTTCATCCATTGCATGATGTTAGCAACTGTTGCAAATGTATAACCAGGCGATGATTTGATTGGTACCCTTTCAGACCTCAAGTCGGAGGCTTTCTCATTACCGCTACGAGGAAGCTTCCTTCGAGGATGCTATTGTTTCCTGTCGTGGAAGTCTGCGACTTCATTGAGATGTAATCCGTGCGTAGCTTTGTCTGCCTTGACAATTTGAACATTGTACCATGTCTCGATATCAAATCCCAATCTCTTCCAACTTCGAACACTGATCTTCATCAACGCTTCACGACACAGTGAAAACTTGTGGAAGCGTAGAGCGGCTTTGCCAAGCACCTGGAGCCTGCAAATCAAGTTCCCAAACCAATCAATTCGTCGCTGACGTCTTCGATTGCGTCCTCAATATTGATAACTACTCCATCAATGCCTGGCATTCCATCGTCTACGCTCGCAACAAAGGTGATGCACAGCGCGTCCCAGAAATGCGGATATAACATCGACCCTGTCGGTTTGTGCTGGTAGCCCCCATTCCACTTGCTCATCAATTTGATCAAGGTCGGGTGGTCTTTCAGCAACGGCTGTGCCCGTCTGAGAAACTCACGGATCATTTTCCCGCGATAACTAGGTGCGCAAGACATCATGGACGCCCGAACGTGTAGTCTCCGCAAGCCGCTGCAGCACTTGAAAACTTCCTCAAAGTCGTCCATCTTGAAACCTGCTAGACTTGTGTAAATACTAGCGAAGCGGACCATTTTCTTTCTCTGGGGGCCGATTGTAGCAAGCCATCCAGTCATATCTTCGACAGCTTGAAAAGTAATGTTGTTGCTTGTGTATAGGATGGGCGAGGCTTCAAAGGCTACACGCCTGCAGGTGCACAGAATGTTAGGATCGACTTTTGTGTGGTCCTGCGTTCGGTGAGCCCGGTTTAGTGCGATTGTGTTATTATGCCTGGGGTCTGAGTTCTGACACACAGCATTGGACTTAAGCAGAACGCTGTAGATTTTAGTACGGATTTCACCAGGCAGGGAGAAGAATCCTTGATTATCTGTCGAGGAGGTCATGACGAGTAATCTCAGAATAAGACCTCTTTCACGACGTGAGATAAGGCACTTGTCTCTGATTTATGTCGAGGTACTTTAGGTAGGCAGCAGAGATATAGATTGCTTGGTGTGGCTGAGGGTCCTCATGTGGATGCTCCGCACCAAATTTAGGTTTTTGTTCGGACAGGACACATCGATTTCTTTGCTTTAGAGAATCTGTCAACCGCTCTCTCTTTCCTTTCCCCACATCATCAAACGCAAGTAGTTTTTAATGATGTACCGTGTCAACACCTTACTAAGATCTAAGGCATACAACAAGCAGACAGACGCCTAGCTAGAGGCTACCAGAATCACGACAAACTTTAGACGACAGATGACACTCTTGCTTAAGTCCCCGTTTCAACTTCGCGTTGAAGTACTAGCCAGCCAGGCGGATATTCGCTGCCTCAAAGCAGCTTCATTGCTTCCACCTAGGTACCCGGATGTCGAGATATTCTTGGTTATGTCGCGGAGACATGAAGATTTGAGGGCGGGAAGACTCCTGAATTTCCATACTTGAACGAGAATCGGGAAGCCCATGGTCACTTCAGCTTTTTGGGCTGATAAGAATGTCCGCGGTATATGATATTGAATCACTAAAACCGAGTCATCAAGGTTGAAATAATCGATGCGCCAATCGAAGCTTATCATATGTACGCCTCGTGATCAATGATCAGAGGTACATTTCCAATCATTACAACACAAGCCCGTGAGGATTATCCAATGATATTATTCATGATATGCGACTTCCGCGATATTCGTCGTGTGCGACCTCTGGAGGGATTTCCGGATGCGACAAGCGACTGTAACAATCGATGAGCATGCCCCCCCACACCTTTCAACCTTGTGACGTTCGTAGCGTTCGGAGGCTTCTCAGGACTTGCAATAATGATGGGATATCTCACAGTATACCATTTCTTTCTATTACACTTAATTTCAGCATTATTGGCTCCACGATCAGACCAGTTATCGCAGAGCAACAGTACCGCCTTGACAATCCCTCGGTTCAAGTAAGTCGAAGGCTGCGCCCATTACTCTTCGCGATCATTCGACGTGAGCTAACATATCTAACTGCAGTGCCTCCGCCCCAGATCCCACGCAGCCCCCCAGACTCCACCTGAAAATGTACTACAACCCAGAAGTCTACATGTTCGAACCCCGTGAGCCCTGGCTCTGCCTC
>JAABUJ010006707.1_pt1 | contig 11011 bp, 9 predicted proteins | sample 5559131 | NCBI WGS metagenome assembly JAABUJ01 (sample SAMN10711875, study PRJNA513366) | rock metagenome | isolation source: Antarctica rocks | place: Antarctica: Victoria Land, Mt New Zealand nord | collected 2016-01-07 | reverse complement strand
CCCAGGTGTAGGGGCAGGCCAGCCCGACGCGCACGTTAGGGCCGGCCGGAGCGCGGCTCGAGGTCGCCGCCACGCGGCTCGAGGTCATCGCTCCAGAGCCGCTGCAGCATGTGCCAGTCCTCCGGATGCGCAGCGATCCCCGTGGCGAACGCGTCGGCCACGCCCTGCGTCATCGTGGCAACGTCGGTCGGCGGCACGGCCGGGTGGACGCGCGCCCGCCAGCCCGGACCGTCGTACCAGAGCGTTACCGGCAGCAGCGTCGCACCGGTGCGCAGCGCGAGCGCGGCCGGGCCGGCGGGCATCGTTGCCCGGGCGCCGAAGAAGGTGACCGGAACTCCCTGGGGGGTGAGGTCACGGTCTGCCAGCAGGCACAGCGCGCCGCCGGCCGTGAGGCGCTCGGTCAGCACGTCGAAGGGCGGCCGGTCGCCGCCGGTCAGCGCCAGCACCTCCATCCCCAGGCTTTCCCGGAAGGCGACGAACCTGTCGTACAGCGACGCCGGCTGCAGGCGTTCGGCGACCGTGGTAAACGGGACGCCGGTTGCGGTCAGCCAGGCTCCGGCGTGGTCCCAGTTGCCCATGTGGGGCAACGCGAGGACCGTGCCGCGCCCAGTGGCGTGAGCATCCCGCAGCAGGTGCTCGTCCTCGACGTGCATCGCGCCGACGATCCGTTCGCGCGGCGTGACGGGGAGGCGGAAGACCTCCAGCCAGTACCGGGCGTAGGAGCGCATGGCCTCGCGGGTCAGCGCATCCAGGTCGGTGCCTGCCGGCACCACCCGAGCGAGGTTGCTGCGCAGCCGCCGCACCCCTTTGCCCCGGCGGCACCACGCGGCGTCGGCCCCGGCCCGGAATGCCGCAGCAGCGAGGGGTTCGGGTAGCGCACGCACCCCGCGCCAGCCCGCGGCGTACCCGGCGCCGGTCGCGCGCTGGAGGACGCTGTCACGACGGGACGAGTTCTGCGGCTCTGTCGGCACTGTCGGGCCGGCCGGGCCGGCCGGGGCGGACGGTGTCGGGGGCACGTCCCCCAGTATCAGCGGACGCCGGCGGTGGCGTCGCCTTGGCGGGCAGTCCGGCGGCGCTGCAGCGGTGCCGGCCGTGCCGGGCGCGGAGCCGCGCCGAGCGCCTGACGCCGCACGTGCACGAGCCGCTGGATAACTGTGATCGTGGTCAGCGCGGCCAGCACCCACAGGGCGACGGGGAGCAGGTAGGGCACGCCGAGCCCGGACAGGCCGGCGGCCGCGAGGACGATCACCAGCCGCTCCCCCCGCTCCGCGATGCCGACGTTGCACGTGAAGCCCAGCCCCTCGGCGCGAGCCTTGACGTAGCTGATCGTCGCGCCGGCGGCCAGGCAGTACAGCGTGACGGCCACCATCGTCTGCGAGTGACCGCCGCCGGAGAACCACAGCACGAGCCCACCGAAGATCGCGGCATCGCCGACGCGGTCGCTGCTCGAGTCGAGGAATGCCCCCCACGGGCTCGATACGCCCTGGGCCCGCGCGAGCAGCCCGTCGAGCATGTCGGAGAAGACGAACAGCGTGATGACGATCGTGCCCCAGAACAGGCGGCCGAAGGGGTAGAAGGCGAGCGCCCCGGCTGTGACGCCGAGGGTGCCCACAACAGTGATCACGTCGGGCGACAGGCCCGTGCTGGCGAGGCGGCGGCCCAACGGCTCGAGCACGCGGGCGATCTGGGGCCGGGCGTGAGATGCGAGCATGTGTGTCCTGTCCGGGCGGTCGCGGCCGTGCGGGCGGTCTTGATGTGCGAGTGTCCTGCTGCGCTCCGTGCTAAAAGCAGTCTAGGCGATGTATCGGTTCGATATGACGGACGTGCCTATTCCCGGAGTGTCACGGCGCCCTACCTGCCCCACTCTTGCGTCCGCTGGAGCCGCTCGTGCACCGCACCGTCGTCCTTGCCGGGCATCACGGTGCTCACGCTGCAGACGTGGTCCGGGCACTGGTTGAGGTGGCTGCCGAGCATGGACTGACGGCGGCGCGGCCGGCTGAGGATGCCTGGGGTACCGCTCTGTTGACCAGTAGGCACGGGGCGCTCTATCTCGTCGATGCCACGGCGGGGCCGCCGGACGAGACCCGGCTGCTGCTGGAGGCGGCGGATGCGGTGGCCTTTGTCGTCGCAGCCGGCGGTGGTGTCGACTCCCCCACCGTCGACGCCTGGCACGCCTCGGCTGACGAGCGGCTGCCCCGGGTCGTCGTGCTGACCGGACTCGACGACCCCTCGGCCGACGTGATGGAGGCCGTGGCGATCGCCCGCCGCGTCTTCGACGAGGGCATCGCCGCGGCAGCCCTGCCGCTCGACGACGACGACGGGCGCCCCGCCGGGCTGCTCGACCTGCTCGACGGCACCATCACCGAGCACACGATCACGGACCGCACCGCCTCGGCCAGCAGCCGGCGCCCTGCGGAAGATGCACATCTCGCTCTGACTGCCGATGCCCGCGAGGCGCTGGTCGAGAGCATCCTCGCGGCGAGCGAGGACGACGCGCTGCTCGATGCCCACTTCAGCGCCCACCTGCACGGCGGCTCGCTGCCACCCGAACGGCTGTTCTCCGAGCTGGTGGCCGGCGTCGCCGCGGGGTGGCTGTATCCCGCGCTGCCCGTCGACACCTCGGGGCGCCGCATTCCAGCCATCGGCGCCGAGCCGCTGCTCACCCTGCTGCTCGCCGCCGCTCCCGCAGCCCGGGGCGCCCCCGCCGTCGTGGGGCCGGACGGCGCGCCGGTCCTGCCGCTCGACCCCGACCCGCGCGGCGCGCTGCTGGTGGGGGTGCTGCTTGCCGCCGATGGAGAGGCCCTGATCCGCATCTGGTCGGGGACGCTGAGCGACGGCACGGCAGTCTGCGCGGACGGCGTCCCGGTGGGCACGCTCGAGGTCCGATCGCTCGGCGGCGCCCCGCCGGACGCCGGACTGGTCCCGGGCGCACTCGGCATCGCCCGGCTACCGACGAGCGGACTGCTACCCGCGACCGAGCTGCTGCCAGGCGCGCTGCTGTCCCACCCGGCCCACCCGCTGGTCCGCCCGGCCGCGAGCAGCTGACGGCCCAGCAACGCTCAGGCGACCTCGGTCCAGGCCCGCGCGACCAGGTCCCGGGTGGCGCCCAGAAGCTCGGGCAGCACCCGCGTCTGCCCGACGACAGGCATGAAGTTGGTGTCGCCACCCCAGCGGGGCACGACGTGCTGGTGCAGGTGCGCGGCGATGCCGGCACCGGCGATGCTGCCAAGGTTCATGCCGACGTTGAACCCCTGCGCCCCGGAGGCGTGCCGCACCGCGCGTAGGGCGTGCTGCGTGAGCGTGGCGATCTCCGCCGTCTCGGCCGCGGTCAGGTCGGCGTAGTCAGCCACGTGGCGGTAGGGCACCAGCATCAGGTGGCCGGCGTTGTACGGGTAGAGGTTGAGGACGGCGTAGGCGAGCTCACCGCGGGCGACGATCAGCGCCTCCCCGTCCGGCTGGCAGGCGATCACGCAGAACGGGCAGTCATCGCCTGAGGGCTTGTTCTCGCCCTTGATGTAGGCCATCCGGTGCGGGGTGTAGAGCCGCCGGAAGGCATCGACCAGCCCCGCGCCGTCCTGGGTCTCGACCTGCGGCCCGGGCCCCCCGACCGGCCCCGTGGCGGACAGGTCGACCGGCCCGGTCACGCCTGCCCTGCCGCGACAGCCGCGCCCGCCGCCGGCTCGGCGACGGCTCCGAGAATCTCGGCGACGACCTCGTCCGCCGGCACGCCGCGGCGCTCCTCGCCGCTGCGGTAGCGGAACGACACCGCCCCGCTCTCGACGTCGCGGTCGCCCGCCAGCAGCATGAACGGCACCTTGGCCTGCTGCGCCCGCACGATCTTCTTCTGCATCCGCTCCGACGAGGCGTCGACCTCGACCCGCACGCCGGCCGCCCGCAGCCGCGCGGCAACGTCCTCCAAGTAGGGCACGTGCCTTTCGGCGATGGGGATGCAGGTGACCTGGGTCGGCGACAGCCAGGGCGGCAACGCCCCCGCGTAGTGCTCGAGCAGGATGCCGAAGAACCGCTCGACGCTGCCGAACAGCGCCCGGTGGATCATGTATGGCTGCTGCCTGCTGCCGTCGGCGGCCTGGTATTCGATGCCGAACCGGTCGGGCAGCTGGAAGTCGACCTGCAGCGTCGACATCTGCCAACGGCGCCCGATGGCGTCCCGGACGTGCACGTCGATCTTCGGCGCGTAGAACGCCCCTTCCCCCTCGGCCACCACGTAGGGCAGCCCGACCTGCTCCAGCGCCGTGCGCAGCGCCTCGGTCGCGACCTCCCACTGCTCGGGCTCGCCGACGTACTTCTCTGGCCGGGTCGCGAGCTCGGCCTCGAACTCGGTCAGCCCGTAGTCGCGCAGCAGCGACAGGACGAACTCCAGCAGGCTGGTCAGCTCGCCCTCGAGCTGCTCAGGGGTGCAGAAGATGTGGGCGTCGTCCTGGGTGAAGCCGCGGGCGCGGGTCAGGCCGTGCAACACCCCGGACTTCTCGAAGCGGTACACCGTCCCGAACTCGAACAGCCGCTGCGGCAGCTCGCGGTAGGACTTGCCCCGCGCCCGGTAGATCAGGATGTGCATGGGGCAGTTCATCGGCTTGGGGTAGTACCGCGCCCCCTCCAGCTGCATCGGGGGGTACATGCCGTCGGCGTACCACTGCAGGTGGCCCGAGGTCTGGAACAGCTGCTCCTTGGCCAGGTGGGGCGTGGTCACGAACGAGTAGCCCGCGCGCTCGTGCCGGCGCCGCGAGTACTCCTCCATCACCCGGCGCACCAGCCCCCCCTTGGGGTGCCAGAGCGCGAGCCCGCCACCGATCTCGGCCGGGAAGGAGAACAGGTCGAGCTCGGCGCCGAGGCGCCGGTGGTCGCGCTTCTCGGCCTCCTCGAGCAGCCGCAGGTGCTCGGCCAGGGCCTCCTTGGACTCCCAGGCGGTCCCGTAGATGCGCTGCAGCTGCGGGTTGTGCTCGCTGCCGCGCCAGTAGGCGGCCGCTGTGCGCAGCAGCGTGAAGGCGGGGATGCGCCCGGTGTGCGGCACGTGCGGGCCGCGGCACAGGTCGGTCCAAGCGAGGGTGACGTCCGTGCCCCGCCCGCGCAGGTTGTCGTACATCGTCAGCTCGGCGCCGCCGGTCTCGACCGCCTCCTCGCCGCTGACCGCATCCCCGGCGCCCTTCAGCCCGATCAGCTCGAGCTTGTACGGCTCGTCCGCGAGCTCGGTTCGAGCCTCGTGGTCGCTCACCACCCGCCGGGAGAAGCGCTGCTTCTCCTTGAGGATGGCGCGCATGCGGGTCTCGATGCGCTCGACGTCGCCCGGGGTGAAGGGCTCGGCGACGTCGAAGTCGTAGTAGAAGCCGTTGGTGATGGGCGGCCCGATGCCCAGCTTGGTGCCCGGGAAAAGGTCCTGGACCGCCTGCGCCATCACATGGGCGGTCGAGTGCCGGATGATGGCTCGGCCCTCGTCGGATGCTGCCGGCACCGCCTCGATGACGTCGCCGTCGCCCGGGACGTAGGACAGGTCGCGCACGGACTCGTGGCCCACGCGGACCGCCACGGGGTCGCCCGGCACCAACGATCCCGGCTGCTCGCCGGCGGCCACGAAGGCCTGCGCCGCCGTCGTCCCGGCCGGCACGACAAGCGGTGCGCTGTCGACTGTGAGCCGGATGTCGGGCACGACGGGACTCCTCGCTGGGCCGGTGTCCCCCTGGGACCGTGGCGGGGCGCTCACCTCTGGCGGGCGAGCGCCCCCGAGCGTAGTGGCTGTCGGTCTGCCGCCTCAGCCCTCGAGGCGCACGATCATCTTGCCGGTGTTCTCGCCCTTGAGCAGCCCGATAAAGGCCTGCGGCGCCTGCTCGATCCCGTCGACGACTGTCTCCTCAAACTTCACCGTGCCGTCCTGCAGCCATGGGCCGACCTCGCGCAGCAGGTCGGGCATGCGCTGGGAGTGGTCGCTGACGATGAAGCCGCGCAGGGTCAGCCGCTTGCCGATCGCCTGGAACAGGTTGCGCGGCCCGGGCGCGGGCTCGGTCGCGTTGTACTGCGAGATCGCGCCGCAGAGCGCGACCCGACCGTTCAGGCGCAGCGAGTTCAGTGCGGCCTCGAGGTGCTCGCCCCCGACGTTGTCGAAGTAGACGTCGATGCCCTCCGGCGCAGCCTCGCGCAGCAGGTCGGTGACCGGGCCGGAGTGGTAGTCGAAGGCGGCATCGAAGCCCAGCGAGCGCACGTAGTCCACCTTGGCGGAGCTCCCCGCGCTGCCCACGACCCGCGATGCGCCCTTGAGCTGGGCGATCTGCCCGACCAGGCTGCCGACGGCGCCTGCCGCGCCCGACACGAAGACGGCGTCGCCCTCGCGCATCCCTGCGACGTCGAGCAGCCCGACGTAGGCGGTCAGCCCGGGCATCCCGAGCACGCCGAGGTAGGCCGACAGAGGCACGTGCTCCAGTGGCTGCAGCCGCTGGGCAGCAGCGGCCGGGACGAGGGCGTGCTCGCGCCAGCCCAAGCCATGCAGGACGACGTCACCCTCCGCGAAGCCCTCCGCGCGGGATGCGACAACGTGGCCGACGGCTCCCCCGTCGAGCGGCTTGCCGATCTGGAAGGGCGGCACGTAGGACTTGGTGTCGTTCATCCGGCCGCGCATGTAGGGGTCGACGGACATGAAGGCGTTGCGGACGAGGACCTCGCCGTCGGCGGGATCGGCGAGCGTCGCGTCGGCGAGCTGGAAAGTGGTCTCGTCCGGCCAGCCCTGCGGGCGGGCGGCCAGATGGATCTCACGGGTGGTGGTGGGCAAGAGGACGACCTTTCTGGGGGGCGACGGGTCGTGGGCCAGTCGTCGGGGCACGTGGGCGGTGTCTGCAGTCTGGCCCTATGCCGCGGGACTGCTCAGGGCGCGTAGGCAGTGGCCTTTGCGATCGAGCAGCGCAGGCCGCTGATGCCGGTGATCATGTCGATGCTGTTGGCCAGCTGTGGCGTCGACCGGCGGCCGGGCAGCACCCGCTCCACCGCCGTCGTCGCTGTCGTGATCGTGCGACCGTCGGGTGAGCGGAAGTCGACGGTGACGAGGTAGCTGCTGGTGGCCGGCCCATGGTTGGCGACGACCAGTTGAGCGGCCGCGTACCCGAGCTGGCTCGTCGAGCACGACACGACGCCCACGTCGGGCTTGGCCGCAGCCGAAGCAGCGGCGGCGCTGGCGGAGGCTCTGGGACTGGCCGCCTGGCTGCTGGCCTTACCCGCAGCCCCGGAGGGCTTCGCCGCCGGGCCGCTCGTTGTGCTGCTCGGCTGGATGCCGCCGACCTGGGTCAGCAGGCTCGCGACGCCGAACGTGACGACTGTGATGCCGGCGAAGGTCAGGACGTGCCGGCGGGATCGGGGGGACTGCTTGTCGCTGCTCTCGCCCTCGTTGGACTCGTCGCCTTCATGGGGCTCGTTCGCCTCGGCCTCGTCCGAGTCGCCCGGCTGCGGCGACTCCTGCTCGTGGGCGTCGTCCTCGCCAGCGTCTTTGTCGTCGCTGTTCTCGCCAGCGTTGTCGTCGTCGTCCTCGCCGGCGTTGTCGTCGTTGTCATCGTTGTCATCGGCGTCGTCCTCGCCGTCAGCAGAGGGCGGAGCCGACAGCTCCTCAGCTGCGTCCTCGCTCACCGAACCCCCCCGCCCGACGTCAGCCGAGTCTGGCGCAGCGGCGGGCGGGGGCGCGGTGGCCACGCCGGAAGGGGTCAGCCGGCGACGGGTGCCGGCGTTTCGGTGGAGAAGGTCCGCACCAGCTTGCGGTTGGTGAACTCGAACATCCCGAGGTGCGAGAGCTCGCGCCCGAAGCCCGAGCGCTTGACCCCGCCGAACGGCAGGTCGGCCTGCGACGAGGTGGGGTGGTTGATCCACACCATTCCGGTGTCGAGGCGGCCCGCGACCTGGCGGGCTTTCTCGACGTCGCTGGAGAAGACCGACCCGCCCAGGCCGTACGGAGACGAGTTGGCGAGCGTCACGGCTTCGTCCTCGTCGGCAACGCGGTAGACCACGGCGGCGGGGCCGAACAGCTCCTCGGAGTAGGCACGCATCTCCGGAGTGACGCCGGTCAGCACGGTGGCGTCGACGAAGGCACCCGGCCGGTCCGGGCGTCCGCCCCCGGCGATGACCGTGGCGCCCTTGTCGATCGCGTCCTGCACCTGATCGTGCAGGTCCTGCGCCGCCCGCTCTGATGACACCGGGCCGAGCGTCGTCGAGGAGTCAGCTGGGTCACCGGGCTGCAGCGACTGGAAGACCTGCCCCAGACGGCTGACGAAGTCGTCATACAGCGAGTCGAGGACGATCATGCGCTTGGCCGCCACGCAGCTCTGGCCCGTGTTGCCCATTCGCCCGGCGACGGCAGCCCCGACTGTGGCGTCGAGGTCGGCGGCGTCGAGCACGATGAAAGCGTCGCTACCACCGAGCTCGAGCACGCACTTCTTGAGGTTGCGGCCGGCAAGCTCGCCGACGGCGACGCCCGCGCGCTCGCTGCCAGTCAGCGACACGCCCTGGACAGCGGGGTGCTCGACGACCTTGGCGACGTCGGAGATGCGCATGAACAGATTGGTGTAGACCCCCTTGGGGGCCCCGGCATCGGTGAACAGCTTCTTGAGCGCGAGCGCGCACTGCGGGGTGATCTCGGCGTGCTTGAGCAAGATGGTGTTGCCGACGACGATGTTGGGGCCGGCGAACCGAGCGACCTGGTACAGCGGGAAGTTCCACGGCTCGATGCCGAGCAGCACGCCGATCGGTGCGTTGAGCACGGCGGCGTCGCCCTGCTCGACGGGCAGCGGCTGCGGCTCGAGGAACTCAGCGCCTTTGTCGCCGTAGTACTGCAGGATGCTTGCGGCCAGACCGACCTCGAAGTGGCTCTCGGCGATCAGCTTGCCCATCTCCAGGGTGATGAGCTGGGCAAGCTCGTCCTCGCGCTCGAGCATGAGGTCACCGGCGCGCCGCACCACCTGGGCCCGCTCGGCGACGGGGCGCTCACGCCAGGACAGGAAGGCCTCGTGGGCCTTCTCCACAGCGGCGATCACAGCATCGCTGTCGATGAAGGGGAACTCCTGCACCGTCTCGCCGGTCGCCGGGTTGACGGTGGCGAACGGGCGGCTGCCGGAGTCGCTGGCAGTCTTGGCCTGCCCCGAGGAAGGGGATGCGGTGGAAGTAAATGCGGAGGAAGTGGATGCGGTGGAAGCGGGTGCGGTGGCGGCGGGTGCAGAAGTGGCGGATGCAGAGGTGTCAGTAGTCACACCCGGCCCCTACCACGCCGTGCGACGCAGAAACCGGCAACCCTTAACCCGGCCCCGCGCCAATGGTGCTACTGCTCGGGCTTGCGTCCCCACGCCGAGATCAGCGGAGCGGTCGCCAGATCGAGCTGCCCAGCCTCGACGCTGGCCAGGTGCTGGTCGACCTCGGCGTCGGTAGCGATCCCGCCGCCGATCAGCCGGGCGCGTACGTGGCTGACCGTGGCGGCCTCCAGCGCCGTGCACGCCGGCGACGTAATCGGGAAAAAGCCGTCGGCCTGCACGTCGAGCAGGCCGCCCTCGCGCAGTCGCCGCGGCAGGGTCCGCCCGAACGACAGGTCCGCACCGTGCTGCGCGAGCAACTCCCGGAAGCCGCGCCGCAGCCGATTCGCCAGCTGCTGCGCGCGCCCGGACTCGTCCGGGCAGATCAGCGGCTGCAGCGCCGGGTCGGCGTCCTCCAGCAGCAGCCATCCGCCCGGTTTCAGAGCACCGATCATTGCGGTGAGCGCGGCCTGGCGTTGCGGCACGTGCACCAGCACCAGGCGGGCATGCACCAGATCAAAGGGGCCCAGCGGCGGCGCATCGACGCCGACGTCGTGGCGCACCACGTCATACGCACCACCGGTGCCCATCCAGGAGGTGTCGATGTCGCTGGCCAGCACTCGCCCGGTAGGACCGACCTGCTCGGCCAGCCACGACGCAACGTTCGGGCCCCCGGCGCCGACCTCCCAGCACCGCCAGCCCGCACCAACGCCGATTCCACTGAGATGCCGGAAGGTGACTGGGTCGAACAACACCGACAGTGCGTCGAAGCGCGCTCCCGCCTCGCTCTGCTGGTTGTCGAGCAGGTAGCCCCCGTCGCTTGCCACCCGGCCATAGTGCTCGGCTGAGCCCGACCAGCCGGGCCACCCAGATGATTCACCGGCGCCGGAGGCGGAAGTCGGGTAGTTCGACGATCCTGCAGAGGGTGAGACGCCTTGAGGTGCGGGTGCCGTTGTGGGCTGTAGCTGCCGTGGCGGGTGGGGCGGTCGTCCTGTTCGGGCTGCTGACCGGGCGGGAGGCGGCCGCTGCTGTGCGGCGGCTGGCGCCGGTGCTGGTGTTCCTGGTCGCGGTGACTGCACTGGCGGGGATCGCGGACGCTGCCGGGGTGTTCGAGGCGGCGGCGGTCCGGGCGGCCCGGGCAGCCCGTGGTCGTATCGCGGTGCTGTTCGCGTTGGTGGTGCTGTTGGCGACCGCGACGACTGTGCTGCTGAGCTTGGACACCACAGCGGTCCTGCTCACCCCGGTGGTTCTCACCTTGGCCCGGCGGCTGCAGCTGGCGGTGCTGCCGTTCGCTCTGGTCACTGTGTGGTTGGCCAACACCGCCAGCCTGCTGCTGCCGGTCTCGAATCTGACGAACCTGCTCGCCGTCGGCCGGCTGCACCTGAGCACTGTCGCCTTCACACACGCGATGGCAGCGCCGGCGCTGCTGGCGGTGGGGCTACCGGTGGTGGTGATCGCCGTCTTCGACCGGCGGGTGCTGCGGGGTCGATACCGGGTGCCCGCTCCACAGGTTCCTGCTGACAGAGTGCTGTTCATAGCCGCCGTCACAGTGCTGGCAGTCCTCGCGGTCGCCCTGGTCGCGGGCCTGCCGGTGGCACCGACCACTGCCGCGCTCGCTGCCGTGCTGCTCGGGATGTGCGCGGTGCGCCGACCCGCGGTGCTGCGCCCCTCACTGGTCCCCTGGCGGCTGGTGCCGCTGGTGCTCGGCTTGTTCCTGGCAGTGCAGGCCGCCGGGCCACTGGGCC
>JAABUJ010006706.1_pt1 | contig 11012 bp, 8 predicted proteins | sample 5559131 | NCBI WGS metagenome assembly JAABUJ01 (sample SAMN10711875, study PRJNA513366) | rock metagenome | isolation source: Antarctica rocks | place: Antarctica: Victoria Land, Mt New Zealand nord | collected 2016-01-07 | reverse complement strand
AAACCCACGAGGTGCGATAAACTAGGCGTTATCAGTAAACATGACTATATTCAGCTTCTCCGAGATGACGCACAAATCGGGGGCATGGACTCTGCCATCAACGAACACAGCTCTGTATATGTAAGGATGACTGACGGTGCCGAAAGTTGAGGACTGGCGGCGAATCCGAGTCAGCTCAAGAACGTAAAAACATAACAAGGAATTCCGTGCGGAACTTACCTCAAGCGACACTAATTGATCATCAATACTACCAACGTACGTAATCCGAACTCCAAATTTCAGAACGACGTCAAGTGCTGCTTCGTAATCCTTCGAAACCTGACTATCTGGTTCACCAAAATCAAATAACTCTCCAGCCGATCCACTAATCCAGCGAGACTTGTAGTCTCCGAATGGACCAAGATTTACACCAGCCATCGCGCACACACCGACACGAGCTCCGTTGAGACATCCAAACGAGATGAGCTTAGAGATCAGCATGATTGCGACAGGCACCCCTTGACTGTGGCATGCAACCACGACGAAGTCAGCTTTTCGGATATCTTCAAGCCAATTAAGTAGTAGCTTCCAGAGAAGTTCTAGTCTCTCCGCAATTTTGCCTTCGCCTTCCAAAGCCACCTTCTCGATATTGCAAGAGTACCCTTGTCGGGCAGTCCACTGTTGTATAGCGTTGGCGGCTCCGTTGGCAAATCGAATCGATGTTCCCGTAGGTTGACCCAGTACTGATCGTATCAGTGGAGCGGGAAAGTAACCGTGTACACCCTCGGAACCTATGTCAGTAACGTCAATCTTCGTGGAAGTGTATATTCTGCTTACAATAGCCAGAGCTCTCTTTATCCTAGGCGGGTCCTGAAGGTAAACATGTCTCGTATTTGACGAGGGCTTTCTGTACTGTAGAAGTCGGCCTAGTTGCTGCAGCAAACCAGCTTTCTCCACCGTACGGTAAGTATGCCCCAGTGGTGGAAGTAATAAATTGGCAACGCTCTGTTTGGACTTCACTAGCGGCGCTTCGATCTTGTCCATCTTTGTAGAAACTGCAGCCGCCCCTGGCTTAGTGGATCGGTTTCCATGACTTCTATGGTCGCCCACTGTTGTTGCGATACCATTGATGTCCGTTGGGAGAGGTCTTCTTTGGTCCCCAGGTTTGCTTGGAGAATACGTTTCGTCAATCTCTGCGATTTCAGGTTTCGACTGCGATGGTGATCCCGCCAGAGCTAGCTCGCCAATACTCGCTCTCCTGGCTTTTCCACTAGAATCGGAATCGGTAGGTTCTCGTGTCCAAAAAGCCCAACCGTACGATCTGCTGTCCTCGGTCGGTTGTTCTGGCGCTTCAGATGTGGTTGCGGTAAACACGCCAGTCTTATTCGAGCCAGCGTTGGTTGACTGCGCTATCTCATGTCGCTTCTGTGAATCGTCCGACGTATTATCCGTTCTGAGCCTCTCAAGTTGCGCAGGTGGTGCAGCGTAATTCCACAGCCCAAACCAAGACCTAGGTGCTGGGTCGCCATCGATAGCAGGGGAAACTGGGTGTGGAGCTGAATTGCGTCGCCCCTTTTTGGTTGTGTTTTTCATCTGTGAATTGTCATCTGTACTGGGCTCTTTACTGGCAGCAGAATCGTCGGCAGGATTCCTATCAGAAGATCCATAAATCGCATAAGGCTGATCTGCTGGTGACTTCTTAAGCTGTGTAACTGGTTGCTGGATTATCTGTAAGATTTCGATGTCAGGACACCATCTTCGCGTCAATGAATTCAGCTAAAGAGGTATATCTTTTGAGAGGGCGATGCTTAAATGTATCTCAGAACTCCTACTCCGCCCGACTGGGAGCAAAAATGTTCAAACTAACAACTTACTTGCTCCTGGTTATTCGTAGATCTCGCAAACCATCCCATCCATCCAAGCGATGCTTCTTTGCTCTCTGCTAACAGTTGTTTTCTGTCTTCTGCATCAAGAAGTTCGGCACTAGAGGAGTTCGATCGCATCTTCTCTTTTCTATTAGAATTCTCGTCTGATTGAGCCGTTTCCGAATCCTTGATGCTCTCAGACTTTGCACCGGCGTCTGGTGCGTTGCCCACAGAGATTGCTTCTCGGGCATTGTTGCGTTTACCACCAGCATTGTCAGAGGAATTGGAAGTGATATGCAATTTCGTTGTTGTGGCGGCGAGTGGCAGCGATCTACTAGAGCCCCCCATGCCCTTCGATAGGCACAACGATGGATTCCGAGATGGGATTGCCCGACGGGGTGACACACGCCTTTGGGCTGAAGAGATGATCTCAGAGGCTGCAGCACCAGCAGCTGAGATGCTTTCTTTAGCAACCTGGGTCACCGGGATCGCTTTTGGTGTGCGTGGCCATGTTCCACCATACCAAGTCTTTCTCGTGTCGGACTATGACCGTCAGTCTGTGTGATAGACCGGCAAGTAATAAGATAGCCGCTCACTGCGCTGGGGGTTTTGAATTGGCTAGGGGATTCGCATGTGTCGACATCTTTTGCATTCGATGCCTCTAGCCCTTTAAGCCCTTCTGGCGCTTGCTGAGGTCCACTGTCTGGTCTGTCGTTCGGGGTTGTGGATTGCGATCCGACTTCTGCCTTGGGGTTTGGCCTTGATTTCTTCCGCGGTCCCATAGGATCTTCAGATTATTGGAGTATGCCGTAACGTGTGCATTTGCGACTCGGATGATCTGATACTTCCAATATTTACAAGGCTGCTAACGTCCTGGTAGACAACATTGTTATGTCGTTACAGTACTCTGTGTCGTGATTGGAGTAGGTCAATAGCGGGATCGTCATTGCGCATCCGAGGCCAGGCACTGCCGTGGTTCGGCTAAACTCGACACGCTAGTAATTTTAGCGCCGAGGCTCTCGACACACAGAGATTTCGCGGTTCCTCTCCCAAGGGATCGTTCTTCCACCGTTGAAAGGCTAGTGCGGTACATATCATGGGTTTTGCTAAAAAGACCGGTCGAGGGCGGCTCGACAAATGGTACAAACTTGCGAAAGAAAAGGGATACAGAGCTAGAGCGGCCTTCAAGCTCATCCAGTTGAATCGGAGATATGGCTTCCTTGAGAAGAGTAAAGTGCTTCTGGACCTCTGCGCAGCACCCGGTGTAAGTAGAATTATGAGTCCTCGTTTTTTACTGGCTAAATCCAGCAGTCATGGTGTCAGGTCGCTGCAGAGACTATGCCCGCAAACAGCCTGATTGTAGGCGTTGACCTTGCCCCCATAAAGCCGATTCCCCGAGCGATTACATTTCAAAGTGATATCACAACGGACAAGTGTAGAGCTACGATACGGCAGCATCTCAAAACCTGGAAGGCAGATACCGTTCTGCATGACGGGGCACCCAATGTTGGGATTGCGTGGGTGCAAGATGCATTTTCACAGGCAGAGCTCGCACTTCAAGCGCTTAAGTTAGCTACCGAATTTCTCATCGAAGGAGGCACATTCGTTACGAAGGTGTTCCGGTCGAAGGATTATAATGCGCTGGGTTTGCAACCAATTGTTCGCAAAAGTGGAGGCAACAAAGCCGCCGTCGTCGAGGAATGTCTCTGCCGAGATATTTGTCGTGTGTCGAGGCTTTAAAGCGCCCAAGCGTATTGACCCGAGGTTGTTGGACTCTCGAGCAGTCTTTGCAGAACTCTCGGACCCCGCCCCAAATAACGAGGCTAAAGTCTTTAATCCGGAGAAGAAGAAGCGCAAGCGGCAAGGATACGAAGAAGGAGATCACACTCAATTTAAAGAAAGCCCAGCCAGCGAGTTCATCCATACGACAGACCCCATTGCGATGCTCGGTACTTTGAACAGGTTGTCTTTCTCGCAACCCTCCAATGGTGATGTCGCTTTGGCCACACTCGACAAATTGCCGGAAACCACACGTGAAACAAAGGACTGCTGTGCTGATCTGAAAGTGTTGGGCCGAAAGGAGTTCCGCCTGCTACTAAGGTGGCGATTGAGGGCCCGTGAGACATTCGGCTTCAAAACCAAGAAGGGCGGTGTCGAAGGAAGTGCGGGCGAGGAGGTTACGGATATTACCCCCATGGATGAAGAGCTCAAGATACAAGAAGAAATACAGAGGATTGACGAAAAAGAAAGCGGTCGCAGAAAGCGGGATAGGCGAAGAGAAAATGAAAGGAAACAACGAGAGATTACGCGAATGCAGTTGCACATGCTACCGCCCACAGAAATAGGACTTGAACAAGCCGGACCAAATGGCGAAGATTCAATGTTTGCGTTGGCTGCGGCCGATCGCGCAGGCGCCATTGAGAGGATCGCAAGGGGCAAAATGGCTATTCCTGTGCAAATCCAAGAGCATTCGAATCAAGCCAGTAGCGACGAGGAAGAGGAGAGTGACGGGGAAGAGGACCAATTGGATCGAGAGCTGGACTCATTGTATTCCCAATACCAGGAGCGCAAGTCTCAGGCAGATGCAAAGCATCGTGCGAAGAAAGCACGCAAAGAGCGCCAGGACGGCGACTGGGAAGGCTTCTCGGATAAAGAGGAGAGTGATTCAGAACATTTAGAAGAGGATTCCGACTCTGACTCTGAATCGATGACTGCCAACAACAAGGCGAGCCATGGCTCGCATTTGATCATCGAAACCGAGACGGCTTCGGGGCTGTCCAACAATTGCTTGACTCAGAAGGCAGCCATGTTCTTCGACCAAGATATCTTCAAAGATCTGTGCGGCCTAGCAGAAGATGAAGAAGACAGTGCAATCTATATGGAGAGTGACGATGCGAAAAGAGACGCTGTTAAGGAAGTCTCGGCAACTTTCAGTCACGTTCGCGGCAGCTCATCGGTCGCTGCTCGAGCGACAGGTCCAGAAACCAACCTAAATCACCCGCGCCCTACTCGTCTGTCGGACACAACTGGATCGACCGAAGTTCAACCTGAGGATGAAGCCGACAGTAGTGAAGAGACACATAACCAAAAGGCCGGATTTGAGGTGGTTCAGACTCGACTTTATAACGAATGGGAAAGGCAGGACGAACCTAGGAGGAATGGGCGCTTAGGTAACCCAAATTGTCCCTGTTATAGGGCTCTTCCCGAAGCTGATCGGTATGTTACTATCAGATATCGACATTATCACAGCCGAGGCGATGACATTAGCACAGCAAGTGGCGTCCGGAGAGAAGACCACGTATGATCTCGTAGATGAGGGTTTCAATAAATATGCATTCCAGGACCGAGACGGGCTCCCCGAATGGTTTCTCCATGATGAGGGCAAACACAGCAAACCACACAGGCCAATTAGTGCCGCCGGCGCGGCGGCTATCAAGGAGAAGCTACGAGCACTCAACGCTCGACCAATAAAGAAAGTGCGAGAGGCGAAGGACCGAAAAAGATTTAGAGCTGCTCAAAGACTGGAAAAGCTGCGTAAGAAGTCGGCGCTAGTGGCAGACGAGGAGGGTATATCGGAAAAGGACAAAGCGCAGAACATCGCGAAGCTAATGAGTAAGGCCACGAAGAAGAAGCCCAAGCAGCAGGTGAAATTGGTGGTGGCCAGAGGAGGCAATCGCGGTATCTCGGGACGGCCAAGAGGAGTGAAGGGCAAATACAAAATCGTTGACGCTCGGCTGAAGAAAGATGTCAGGGCTGATAAGAGGCTTGCCAAGAAGCATCGATAACCACCTGTGAGCGAAATAATGATCATGGACTGACTAGCTGAGTTGGAGATCTACCGCGGACTAGCCTGATAGCCTTCATTTCTTGTACGCTCTGGCGGAGTGGGCAATGGTTGATATGTCCCGCAGGAATGTGTTCGAAGCGTAGAATGGCCCAGTAAAATCCATATCATACCTTTCTCGAATCAGAATTGTACTTCGGAATCTGCCTTGGAAAGCTTACCAATAGTTGACACTACAACAGATGCCTTCATCGGAGCAACTCTGCGATACCTTGTGGTACCTAATGTGGACCTGTCAGATTGAGCCTCGCTGGAGATGACTCTCTTCTCCTTACCAGAGTGCCGGTAGATAAAGCATATCTCCCGGAGCGAGGCTAATCCGCAGAGGCCTGCTTAGCTTGGAGAAAGGCGTCTGGTGTTTGTTCGGGTCGTCGGGATCCCACAAAGCCGCGGGAACTTCCTGGTTGGGATCATCTGGAACAAGTACCAGTTCAGACTTACAAGTCAGTGCACCATTTTATCAACGGATTTCGGCGTCAGCAACCGCTTTCCTTTACTTTTCCTGGCGCAGCAGTAGGCAAACATTGATCTTTGAGGGCTATCCCATGTGCTGGCAAGCAATGGTGCACCAATCGGTTGTCATGCTCGAAGAAGGCTTTGACAGGATGACGAGAGACCGACCGACGAAGGACGACCCATGGCAATGGTGGGGAAACGTTGGTTCATTGAAGCCCTGAAAGGAGTGACGCCAAAGAATACAATGCAGGAGGAGCGATGATGAAACCATCTTGTTCAGCCCCTGAAAGAGCACCATGCCAGCGCATGGGATAGAGACCCAGAATTCTTGACTTACTTGATGCGATTCTCTCTGGACGTGACTCTCATATGTTGCACATGGCAGGATCCTTTCGTTGACACAAGGTGCCTCTATGGGCGGCAAGAGAACGAAGTGCTTATTCCCGATCACCTGGCAGTAAATGTTTTCGTAGTTATCCCTATGGAGGGCTGTCACTCTTTTACTCTTGAATATGATCAGCTAACACCCGAGTCATGGCTTGTAAGTACAGTACGTTGCCCAACCAGAGATTGACCGCATCTAGACTCGAGCCTAATGCAAGGCGAGCCCAGGCTATCTCTTCGACATCTCGGTACAGCTTCAGGTACTCGCCTCGGAGATTATCGTTCTCTAGACCCAGCAGTTACACATACCGATCTGCTCGTGGTCGGAATAACTTGCATACGTGTCTGCGCGTACTTGACATAGCTGCTAGCTATCTTTCCCGATTCTTGTGCTGATATATAGTTCAAGAAGTCGCTGAAAGGCTCATCAACTTTGAGAGGGGTGGCAACGTACGTAGAGCTATCATTGGGGTTTTCGACAACAGCGTCTGCGTTGCTAATCTTCATGAGACGCGTTTTATACAAGAGTCGAGCGTCGACTGACCCGGAAGGAGTTATTGCAACCTCAATCGTAGTGTTCTCCATTACCTCCTTGAGATACTTGATGTTCCAGAGCATGGCGGGCCAGTGCGAGGCCCCTCGGCGTACGACAAAGGGAATGTTCTTGGCAACATACCTCATGAATGCCAACGGGCTCGGAACTTCTGTCAGTTCATCAACGGAGCTTGTATTCAGCTCATGATAGGATGTTAGCAGTGCCTCAATGGCGATAGCCGTTGAAGCCAGCCCAGGTTCGTCCATGTTGCTAACATCTGGAGATGCCTCGTTCTGTGCTCAGCGGTGACCCATCGGACAAGTCAGGTTACATATCATCAAGTAGCATTTGGTTTGATCCATGCGAGATGGACTCGAATCAGACTGCCAAGCGTTCGGCAAGCGCTGCCAAGCCGGTTGCTCTCGTGACACGTCTTGATTGATCTACTTTATTCTAAAATATACAACGCGAACGACGGGACGAATCGACAAGCACATGGGATGAAGGACGAGCCGTCGTGACAGCCAGCGAGGTGGAGGCAAAATGACCGACGAACGTAGCATGACCGATGGTGACCACGTCTTGGCTGACTCCAGGACTCCTCTGTTGAAATCGCTTCCTCTACAGCGTGCTTCTTCAGCGCGCTCAAAAATCTCGGGCCTACTTTCAGACTGGTGGCTGTGGGAGATTATAAGTGCTGCAACATGTATCCTGGCGCTTGCGGTCATCGTTGTGATTCTGCTCCTTTATGACTCTTCTGCTCTTCCGGACTGGCCCTTTGTCTTTACAGTCCGGCGTCACCTTCCCATCATAGCACCGTATTCTCACTAAGTGATTCCAGATAAACTCCTCAATCTCTTTCTTCGCAACCATTGCTAAACTCTCCGTGTCGTCCGCGGTCGGGGCCGCCATCAGTCAATCCAAATGGCTCTGGTATCGTCAGGCTAAGCCCCGTCGTCTCCAGGATCTTCAGATGTTCGATGACGCGAGCAGAGGTCCTTGGGGTGCAGTACAGCTTCTGATCAGTCTACGAGCCAGGTAGGGGAGTCATTCGGAGTCGTTGCAGCTATTCGGTGCTTATTCCCACTTTAGACATCTGGCATTTCTGGGTTCGATGACTGCTATCATGGTTCTACTGTTCGACCCGTTCCTGCAACAGGTAGTGGTGTATCCTAGTCGTCCAATTCCAGCCAGGGAAACCGCCATTGTTGTTCGCGCTGAGCGATATGGTGCACGCAGTTACGAGGGTTTGCCACTTCCGTCAGTTGTGGACCTTTCCATGAAGGCTGCTATCTACAATGGAGTCTTTGCTATTGGGAACGATGCTGAGCGCGGCATTGATCATACTTGCTCCACAGGAAATTGCACATGGCCAATCTTCTCAAGTCTGGCTGTCTGTAACAAGTGCGAGAACATTACCTCGCTTGTGGAGAAAGATTGTAATAACACTGGCTGCCATATGCTGTCTTTGCCTAACGGCCCAACCCTCTCGGGTTTGGGCGGCCAAATCAATTCAAGTGTGACCAACATCTCGACGAGTCTCAATGAAATCCAGGCGTCCGTATTCAAATTCTCGACTCTGGTTTCGAAGAGGGTCAATGTCCCGAAAGAGGCTTTCGCGATCGAGTGTGCCCTGTGGTACTGTGTCCAGACTTACGCTACGTCGGTCAGAGACTCTGTGATCAGTCAGAACGTTCTTTCATCGTGGCGTAACGACTCGGCGACGCTTGCACAACGATCGGATTTAATCTACAATGTCTCCGCTTCCGGACTGAACAACGGAACGAACAACTCGAGTTTTCGAGTAGCCTTTCTAGCAGCAGAAGCCTTGAACAGCTTCATGTCCGAGACGTTCACAGGCAGCGGAGGCCTCAATCATTCGGGGGCTGCTTTTTCATCCGATGTTCAGCAAGCCCTTTATAATACGCAGAATATCTCTGCACGGATTGATAATCTGGCAGTCGCCATAACCAATAATATTCGCCTACAGAACGACAGCATGACAGGCCCAGCGCGTGGTACTACGTGGAAGGCCGAGACCTACGTGCATGTCCGATGGGCATGGTTCTCCTATCCTGTCGCAGTTGCCGTGTTGGCGGTCATCTTCCTCACGGGCTCCATCATCGAAACGGCCTACCGAGATATATTAGTATGGAAAGCGAGCAACCTTGCACTGCTTTTCCATGGGCAGGACTTGGATCTAACAAACCCTCCCGTGGTCAAAGTCAATAAGTTAAGCCGGATGACCGAGATTGCCAAAGACATCAAGATTGAGCTGACGCAGACGCTCGAAAAGGACTGGAAGTTAGTACAGAGGTGACTGTTCGATGGTTTTGACATAGTCACATGATTAAGACCGTGCTGTCACTCTCATATCTGTACGTGTACTTTATTCGTGACTGGTGCAGCCAAGGCCGGGTCTGATCGCCAATACGCAGCTTTCTGCAGTGGACTATATCTATCTGCATCGGCTGACACAATCCGCTCTTTTGACCGTACTCCAGAGTACCTTGGGATTCGATGGCGATAGAATATCCGTTATTAACTGCCAGCTTCTAGTTGGCAATCACCTCAGCAGTAAAAAAGCAAATTCGAAGCAGCTAGGCGCCGTCTTGCAAGGCTCGATCCTCGCGCTCTGCTCTTCTTAATGTAAGTTCCTATGCCCAGCGATCGATATCGGTGACTAGCAGCATGGTGCGTCCGTGCGCATGTACTTTACTTGAGCTATAAGCTTGGCAACGTTGGGCAAAGACCCACTAACTTGATTCGCGCTGAACGCATGGCGCCGCAGGTCTTATTGGCTTCGGATCGATATGCCGAGGCTTCTTTCGTACCCATCCAATGATCATGATGACATCTACTTACGCAGTGTAATTCCCATCGCTCGCACATGTGCCCCCTCTCGAACCAGCGTTAGTCCCAATGACTTTGCATCACTCTTGTCGCCTGTCACCTTATGCTGGGTAACGAACCTCAACCTTTGGTTTGTAACGAGGCACTTATCCCAATGGCTGATGTCTTTATGGAGCTGTTAAAGCAGCACTCGTACAATCTCGATTGTCTACCCGCCGCGAGCTCACTATCACAACTTATATGACAGACGCCATATACCACATCACTTTTCACTCCCACTGCAAGCCGCACCTTCGGAATGGTTGTCCCCTAACCATGTCGTGCAGACGACTGGCGTTCCTTCGCCGGTTTAAGGTGGTTGACGTTGGCACACATGGAACGGATTCGACAGAGATAAAATGTCCGTGGATCATAATGATGGGAGGGGACCGTGTCAACGCCTGAAAGTGCTCTTATCCTCACTAATCAGATGCATCCATATACCCTCGAAGGGGTGGCCAAAAGATCCAATCAGGGGCCAGCAGGCACAGGCGCTGTTCTACCACTTCCTGTATCGAGAAGAGTGTTGTCCTTGTAAGTTGCGAAGGGAAGACGGGGGTTGAAAAACCAGGGATTCACAAGCTTATCCCTCACCTTCGAACCGACTGCTACCGAGCGGATTCCGTTGGTTTGATGTTTACTCTGCCCACCAACTCCGGCATTGCAGCGACGAACTTCTCGTCCACGAACCAGTTGTCTGGATTAGTCACATGGACTTCGAACTTGGCAGTGAGCCTCTTACGGCCCGTGGAGTGATTCACCTCAACGCACTGAGCCTTTGGGTAAGGCCAAGTGCAGCCAATAAAGTATCCGAGCGAGTGTGTCCAACTGCGCGGCGGTGCCTGGATTAGGGCATCTCTGACCGCAGGCCTACACAAACAATCAGTATCACGAAATGGTCTTTGACCAATGGTCTTACAATGGGATCGTGCTTATTGCTGCCATATGCGGATACAGCATCTGTGTTTGCGTAGGCCGTATCATTACTGGCATTCTCGCATAATTCTCTACGGATGGCTGAATCAGCCACTAACGCGGCTGATTAGTATGAGTACTT
>JAABUJ010006705.1_pt1 | contig 11013 bp, 13 predicted proteins | sample 5559131 | NCBI WGS metagenome assembly JAABUJ01 (sample SAMN10711875, study PRJNA513366) | rock metagenome | isolation source: Antarctica rocks | place: Antarctica: Victoria Land, Mt New Zealand nord | collected 2016-01-07 | reverse complement strand
GCCAGCTCGCGATGTGCGAGGCGCGCGTCACGACCTCCTCCATGTGGTACGTCGGCCCGAAACCAAGCTCGTCGAGCGCCCGCTTTAGCGAGAGCGTTCCGGTGCGTCCGAAGCCGGCGCCGACTACTTGCAGCGGCATTCGTCGTCCCCCTTTGAGGCATCGGCCCTGGGATCGGGCGTCTCTCGGTACTTCGTAGAGGCCCAGTAGCTCCCCACAGAACCGCCGAGCGCTGGCCAGATCATCCACGCCGACGGCCGAAGTGCTGGATGCCGCGAAACATCGCGACAGATTGCCCGGAGCGGCGGCATCTCGCCACGACGAGAGGCCGCACAGATCGTCGGCTCGGGGATGTCCCCCGATCGCCGGATCCTGGCTCAGACGCGGATTGCGCCCAGCAGTAGCGGATTGTGTCCCGCGAGCGACCCGCGGATCTCGTCGACGGCGAGGCGGATGAACGCCTGCTGGTGGTGGAACGGCTTGACCTGACCGGCGGCGATGGCCTCGGGGTGTCCCGCCTGATGGCCGCTGAACGCGTAGTCCATCGCCGCATCGCTGCTCTCCCACAATGACACCGACGAAATGAACGGCGGGCGCAACACAGCGCTCGAGAACACGTTGCCCGGCGCCTTCACAACGGCCTTCTCCGCTGGCTGGCTGGCACGGAAGAAAGCAATAAGGCGCGAGAACTTCGTCTTCGCCAGCGTGAGCACGAGCACCGGGCCGTCATGTTCGACGTTGCGTTGCTTCGGCACGTCGTCACCGATGCCGAGCCACGCGCCGTAAATGCGCAACGGCCGGGCGTACACCACGAGCCCGCCGCAGAGTTTGGCGGCGAGCGGATGCGTCGCCTCGAACTGCTTGAGTGCGACCTCGTCCTGCCAGAACGCGATGAGCCCGACGCGCCCGGGCGACGGACGCGCGGGAGTCGTGCCGAACTTGGCAGCGATACCGGCGTTGGCTTGCAACAGTCCCGGGATCGACGCCGGACGCGGATGTCGGATGAGCCCAAGCGACTTCGGCAGGCCAACGTCGGCGATGTGGACAGAGACAACGGTCATCGCTACTCCTCTGTGTCAGTCACCTAGGCGACGAATGCGCCGGACGCAACGGTAACCCTCACCGTGGAGGGCGCCGCCCGGCGTCCCAGAACGCCGGTGGAGGGACTGGGCCCCGGCCCCAGCCTTTCGGGGACACCGGGTGCCGTCTGCCAACACCGCTCCTGTGTTGCATCTTGCTGCAGGGGCGGCCCGAGGCCGATGGCCGCGCCTCACGCGGCGGGGTTCACCACTGCGACCACGGTGAGCGCCATCGCCGAGAAGACGAAGGCGCCGGCTGCGTCGAGTTGCTCAAGGGAGCTCAGGTAGCGCTGCGCCTCGTCGGCTGTGACGGCGCCGGTGGTGACGGCAGCCTCCACGGCTACATCGAATGGTCCTCCCGAGGCCCGAGCCGTCGCCAGGGAGGTGTGGACGATCGGCGTGGCCCGGACTTGTTCGACTTCCATGCCGGCGGCGATGACCAGCCCGGGCAGGCGACGCCCCACGAGGGGGTCGCGGAACGTGGTGCGGCGGTGATGCACGACCCGCTCGAACACTTCGATCTCGGGGGTGTTCACGATGTGGGTGCCATGGTCCGGCTCAACAAAGACGGCGCGACCCCCGGCCCGGACCACCCTGGCCACCTCGGCCACCACCGTCGTCGGCCGAGGCGTGTGGAGCAGCACCAACCGCGACCAGCAGGCGTCGAACGAGTTTGTGGCGAAGGGCAGCGCCGAGCCATCACCACAAGCCAGAGAAGCCCGGTCCCCCACGATCTCTTGAGAGGCGCAGGCCATCGCCAGGGACCGGTCGATCCCGACGCAGCGGTCAGCCAGCTCCGCCATCTGCTGGAGGTCGATGCCGGTGCCACAGCCGAGGTCGAGGACGCGACTCGTCGAATCCAGCTCGAGGCGGGCAATGGCACGGTCGGCACCCCACACGCGCTGGTGGGCCATCCACCGGGCGTAGTCGTTGGGGGTGGCCGATGAGTCAACGTTGTCGAAGCCCCCGACATCGATCAGGGGCACCGGTGGATCGCCCATGGCCGCACCGTATCCACAACAAATTGCCGCAAGCGGCGGGGGGGGTCGCGCACCAGACAGCGCATCCTGCGCGGATTCCAGGCCGACCTCTGCCCGCCCACGGTGCCCCAGAACGCTGGCTGACGGAACCGACGATTAGGTCGGCCGTACTCGTGCAATGTGGAGGACGCCACCCCAGTGTCGATGCAGGAGACCGTCGTCCCGCAGCGCGAGCCGCCGTCGGATCTCGCCGTAGAGCCGTTCTCGTTGCCAGCCCTCCATCGCGATGTGCCCTGAGAAGGTGTTCAGCAGGTCGATGTATCCCTCCGCGTCATACACGGTCTCCCAGTCGTACTGACGAAGCTCGACAACGTCGAACAAGCCGCTGGCGTCGATCTCAGCTCGCTCGTCGTCGAGCTCCTGCGGACGTGGCAGCGCAGAACCCGGCGGGAGCGCTTGGCCAATCTCGTCGTACACCTCTTGGATCTCCTCGAAGAAGGGATCGCCGCCGTAGGGGATGACATGCCCGGCACCCCACACGGCGAGAAACCCGCCGGGCTCCAGCACAACTGCCGCCTTGTGGTACCGCACCGTCGGGTCGACCCAGTGCCAGGCCGTTGCCGCAAACACCATCGCGAACCGCCGCCCCCGCCGGGTCCCAGTCCTCGAAGCGCGCCTCGACTACTTCAACGCCGAGATCCGCCATCGTCCGTCGAGCTTCGGCTGCCAGCGAGCTTCCCGGCTCAAGGCAGGTGATGAGGAATCCACGCCGAGCCAACGGGAGAGTGGCCGTCCCAGTGGCACATCCGACCTCGAGCAGCGAGGCGCCCGGGGCGAGCCCCGTCACCTCGACAAGGCGGTCGTACAGCTCGCTCGGATACTCCGGCCGAGCCCGCTGATACAAAGCAGCCGCTCGATCGAACGGCGCGGCGAGACGTTCGCGCTCCGGATCCACAGCCACGGCGCAAAGCCTCCCCCAGAACGCCGGGTCCGAGCGGCACTCGTGCGACGCCATCACCCGCCAGCACCCATTGACGACGCGTCAGGTGGTCCCGGGGTTCTCGTGCTGTCGATCGTCGCGGAGCAGTCCGTACATCACGCTGTCTCGCCACAGGCCAGATCGGAAGTACAGCCCCCTCTGGACGCCCTCGCGACAAAAGCCCACATGTTCGAGTGAGCGCTGCTCGGCGATGTTGTCGACCTCGGTTCCCGCTTGGAGTCTGTTCGCCGTCGTCGTGCTGAAGAGATACTGGACCAACTGCCGCTGCGCTTCGGTCCCGATGCCATGGCCTCGGTGCTCCGGGAACAGCGCGATTCCGATCTCGAGGTTCCGAACGCGCCGACGGGTCGCCATGTCACCCATCCGGCGCACGAGCCGTCCTCCAACGCAACCGCCAGGAACGACGACTCGCTCCCGATGAGTCCATCGTCCCGCCACCGGCGCTCAACATCCCGCGCCTTGTCAACGCGAAAGCCGAACCACTCGTGCTCGCCTGGCGCGTCCGGATCCCACAAGAGCCGCACGAGGGCCGCGAGATCGCCCTCTTCGACGGGCCGAAGACGAACCGCTCCGCTCACGGCAACAGTCTTCTACTCAGCGTCCCACAACGCCGGCTGGCGGCGTGTCGTCGGGCACCGAGTGCTGAAAGTGCGCCATGGTGGCCGCACCTAGTTGCTTGCTGGCTCCTGTCCACGCAGCTCCTCTATTGCGGCCCTCAACCAGTCGTTGAATCCCGCGACCAGCGCTATGAGACCGTACGAGACGATGCGCTTGCTCTCGATCCGAGTGCGACGTCCGGCGTCGTCGATCTCATCGACTTGGTCGACCACAACGTAGCTATCCACGTTCGTCGTCATCACGCCGACCAGGTGGCCAGCTCGCTGATCAATCACTGGGCCCCCGCTCGCCCCGGCGGGAATCGGGAAGCTGGTCTCGCCTGCGAAGTAGTCGCGTCCGGCAGGTGCCGTGAAACTAAAGACGCGCATCAGGTGGCCCTTGAACATCCGGCCGACCGGCGAGACTCCATCGGGGGTGCTTTCGGACGGGTAGCCGTAGGCCCTGACGTCTTGCCCGTCGACTAGGCCTGGGTCCGAGGGCAGATTGAACACCTGAGAGGCCATGTCCTCGTCACCTTCGATTTCCTGGCGCCGCATCACCGCCACGTCGGCCTTCGGGTGGCGCCGGATCCCCGTGACAAAGACAGCTTCAGGAGCGAGGTTGCCGATCACCCCATATCGGATTCCTTGCTCCCCCGGTACGCAGTGCGCGGCGGTGACAACGGTCTGGCGGTCGCCAAGGCAGAAGCCCGTTCCCGTGACATCGGCCCGCCCTTGGGCTGGCACCGCCAGGATGAGTCCGCTGGCGAGCATCGGATACAAGTCCATGCTCACGACTCAGACGGGCGTAGCCGAGTTGCCTTGCCGAAAACTCGGGAAGGGCAGAGGGTGCGACGGCCCTGCTCGCAACCGTGCGCGATGGCGGGGACTGTGTTCTGGTGGCCGACGCGGCCACGGACCGTGGCGGCGTGCACCTGCTTGTCGCTTGGCGGCGCAACGTCCACGATGAGGAGTCTGCCCTTCGCCGCCGGCCGAACCCATCGCAACGTCCCCTACCGCCGCCGGTTCGGGGTGACGGCCCGGTCGAAGCCTCGGGGTTGGCCGTCCCACCGGATCGCACCGCAGTGCGTATCCGACTAGGACCAGAGGCTTCTGAACCGCTCGTACGCCGCTTCGTCCTGCGCCAACGAGGTCGTCGCCAACTGCAGTTCCAAGCTGAGCCGCTGCGCCTGAGCTGCCGCGTCGAGTGAAGCGGGCATCTTCGAACCGATGAGCTGTGCAACGAGGGCCGTGAGTGGCTCGCCGATCGCCTGCTTGAAGTTGAAGCCGAGGAGTTGGAGGACCGTAATCGTTTCAACAGAGAGGATCGGCTGCAGCAGCTCGATCATCTGATCGGTGTCATTGTCGCCAGCATCTGCGAACGTCCTAATGATCGGTAGAACGCTATCCGTGATGTAGGCGATGTCCGCTTCGGAGATTCGCTGCGCATCCAGAATCTGTTCGTACCCCCTAGCGATCTGGACTAGATCGTTCTTGTCTGCAAGGAGATCGTTGACTATCTCGGTGAGCGTGTTGATCGTCTCGGCGTCCTCCTTCTTGGCCTTCGCTGCTTTGATCCGGCCAGTGACCGCGGCGACGGTGTTGCGGACGCCGACGTCTGCGAGTTGGACGCCCAACGCGTTGATTTGTGGGTCGACGGTCATGCAGTACTCCCCTGTTAGCGCTCGGTGTGGTGACAGGTTGCACGTTCGAAAGGACGCGTGCTCGCCGATTTCGAAGCCCGTTTTCCCGGAGCCGCCACGAATCGCGGACCAACGCTGATTATTGTGGGCGGCGGCCAAGCAACTTCGGCGATGCCTTCATTCGGCCCGCGTGTCCCCTATCGCCGGTTCCGCGTCCGAGTCAGGGTCTGGTGCCAGTGATCAGTGCTTTCAGACTTCCCAGGCGGGTCGCTCGGGCTCGTCGTTGTGCACGACGATGTCAGCGAGATCTATCGGGCGGACGGTGTCGAAGTAGTGCTGTTGGGAAGGCAAGTAGCGGTTGCGGAAGCGGTCCTCGACCCTGGCGGCGGACCCCAACGGCGACAGGTCCCGGATGCGGGCGCGAGCCAGGTCTCCTCAAACGCAGCGGACACGAAGATGCGCAGGTCCCACCGGTCGATCAGCTCCGGGCGCAGGAGGAACACGCCGTCGAAGAGGAGCACGGCGTCGGCGCCAGCCGTCGTGCCCGGCGGAGACACCGCGGTGTCCGTGTCGCGGTTGTAGACCGCCTGCTGGCACCTTCGGTCGCCGTCCGGGCCGAGCGGATCGAGCAGGACCTGGCGCAGCGCCTCGAAGTCGAAGCTGTCGTGGTAACAGCCTTCGGGCGAGTCCTCGCCGCGCCGATAGCGCCGTGCCCGGGGCAAGAGGAAGCCTTCGATCGAGGAGCGGATGACCTCGCGGCCCCGGTTGCGCAGCACCAAGGCGAGCTCGTCGGCCAGCGTGGTCTTGCCGGCGGCTGGCGCCCCGTCGACGGCGACCCGCACCGGGTGCGCGGTCGTGACGGACTCGATCGCGACGGTCAGCCGACCAAGGAGCTGGTCGCGTGTGCCGCTGTCCATGCCTTCCCACCCTCCTCTTTGCCGTGGAGTAAGGACCACGCCCGAGCAACCGACAGCGAGCCTTGTCGACCACGCCTGTCACCGTAAGGCAGGCAGCCGAGCCCGGCAGATCGGAACAGTCCGACTCAGGACATCCACCCCGTGCTTGGATCGAGTGGGGTCCATCCCCATAACGCCGGGTTGATGCGACGGTCAGTTCGGCGAGGTCCCGTGATCCGCTCGATAGTTCGCGACTGGTGGAGTCGTTCCGGCCCTAGAATTCTCCATTCGCCGTGTCGAGAAGCTGAGTCCTGCTCCGTCCCCTGTGTTGAGGCGGCCACCGGGGTCGCCGTCGCAGAAGGAGAACGCCATGGGTGAGCTACAGGGATAGCCGCGGTTCACGTTTCACAAGGGCGCGGTCGACGAGTTCAAGCGGCTGTCCGCTGTCTGCTTGGAGATCGTGCGGGCCAAGGACACCGGCACGCTGCAGTACGAGACCTACTTCAACGACGATGAGTCGGAGTGCATCGTCCTCGAGCGGTACCGCGATTCCCAGGCCCTCATCGAGCATGGTGAGCATCTCGCGCACCTCATGGAGGCGATCATCGCCACGGGTGATGTCCACGGCGAGCTCCTCGGCGAGCCGAGTGCAGAGCTGAGAGCAAAGTTCGCCGTCGACGGCCCAGTACAGCTCTTCACGTTGTACCAGTCGCTGTAGTCGAGGGGGCGCCTGCGACCCACGGAATCTCTGGGAGTCGACCATCGGCGGCGTGCGGTTATCGCTGCCCAGAATCAGCTTGTGCAGGGCCGTGCCCCAGAACGCCGGATCCGGACAACGATCAGGGATCAGTGACGCAGAACTCGTTCCCGTCAGGATCGGCCATCACGGTCCAGGCCCAGCTCCCCTCGACGGTGACGCTGCGTTCCCCAGACGCGCCGAGGTCACGAAGTCGCTCCACCTCCTCGAGCCGGTCATCCGCAGTCAGATCGAGATGAAGCTGGCGTGAGCGCATTGACGACTCGGCGACCTTCTGGAACGTGAGCCGTGGATACGTCCAGTCGGCATCGGCGAGGATCGTCTCGTTCTCGTCGTCGCGTCGTTCAGAGAGGCAGAGTGCTGCGGCCCAAAAGTCGGCCAGGCGTCGCGGGTCGGCCGTCATGAACGTCACATTCCTGATGAACAGCACGTGCCGAAAGTTACGGCGACGAACTCGAGCATGTCCCGGATCGCCGGGTCGGCGTCGCGGTTCGCCGCTACTGACCATCGGAGTGCTGCCCGGCGCGAGCGCGACGGTCGACGGCTCGGGGCGCGCTCGCCGACGGCCTCGGTGTCCCAGAATACGCGCCCCAGAACGTGCGGCCGCAACCGCCGAGCGCGTGGCCGAAGTGCCGCTCGGCGACGCGGCGGGGTAGACCACCAGCCGGCGTTGTGGGGCAGGCGGCCGCCGAGCCGTGCCACATTTGCTGTTCCGGGTGTCGCACGTGGCGGCAGACTTCGGTCGTGCGAGAGGTACTCGATCAGCTGGATCGTACGACCGCTGACGTCGTGACAGCCCTTGGAGACACCGACCTCGACGCGCCGAGCCAGTTGGCTGGCTGGTCGCGGCTGACGGTCGCCTGCCACCTCCGCTACGGCGCGGAGGCTCTGCGGTGGATGACGGCTGACACCCTCGCGGGTAGGCCCACGTCGTACTACCCGGGCGGGCGGGCGACGCACCGGCCGATGACGCTCGTCCGCGGGCAGGGTGAGTCGGGCGCGGAGGTCGTCGCGTCGCTCGGCGAGGAGAGCGCAGCGCTGCACGAAGAGTGGCGGGCCGTCATGGACTGGGCAGTGCCCATCGTTGAGCCTCCCGACAATCCCGACCTCGGCCCAGTCGAGCTGCGGCGCCTGGCGTTGGCGCGGCTGACCGAGGTGGAGGTGCACGGCACCGACCTTGGCGTCGGGCTCGGTCCCTGGAGCGAGGTCTTCGTACGCCTCGTGCTGCCGATGCGGCTCGAGTGGCTGAACAGCCGACGGTCGAACCACCGAGACGTCGACACCTCGATCCAGGCCTCGTGGCTGCTCGTTGCCACAGACTTGAAGATCAGCCAGGTAGTGACTGTCGACGGACCAACCGTCGTTTCGCGATCGGGCGACAGCGCCGACGCCATGATCGTCGGCACCGGGGCAGAGCTGTTGGCGCTGCTCCTGGGCAGGGCGCCCGCAGGGTTCGCCCCCGAGAACTTCAGCCTCGCCTTACCGGGACCGTGACACGCTGCCCGTGAGCCGGCGATGTGGGCCTTGGGAGGCGCGGTGGTCGACCTTCCCGGATATTCGGCTGCGCGACTCGCTGGGGGCCGGCTAATACGACGGCGTGCCGCTATATGACGCGCTGGGCGCCTCCTATTCGGCGATTCGCCGGGAGGAACCCCCGGATCGCCGCACAGATTTGGGATGCTCTCGGCGCGGGGGGCTCCCTTGTGAATGTGGGTGCCGGCACTGGCAGTTATGAGCCGTCCGACCGCCTTGTGTGGTCGCCGTAGAGCCGTCAGACACGATGATCCGGCAGCGCCGTGGGCGCACAGTGAGGGTCGTGCAGGGGGTAGCCGAGAGGTTGCCGTTCCCAGATCAGTCGTTTGACGCCGCACTGGCGGTTCTGACCGTGCACCACTGGAGCGATCGCGAGGCGGGTCTAGCCGAGTTACGGCGAGCGGCGCGCCGTCAGGTCATCTTCTTGATCGAGCCCCGTGGGGTGGTGTAGGTCGGCGATGTCGTGATCGTCGATGTGGGGTCATTGTTGCTCAGTTGGTGATGGCGAGGGGCGGCTCGTTGTCGAGGGTGGCGGTGGGGGTTGGTTTGTTGATGTTGGCCATGGATTCTTCGGAGAGGTAGCGGCGTTCGGCGACGGCCCATTCGTCGTGGGTTTCGACGATGACGGCGGTGACGAGGCGGGCGACGGAGGCGTCGTTGGGAAAGATGCCGACGACGTTGGTGCGTCGTTTGATCTCGCCGTTGAGCCGCTCGAGCGGGTTCGTCGACCAGACTTTGCGCCAGTGGGCCTGGGGGAACGCGGTGAACGCGAGGAGGTCTTCGGCGGCGTCGGCGAGCATGGCGGCGACGTCGGGGAACTTGGCGTGCAGCATGGCGACGACCTCGTCGAGCTGGGAACGGACGTGGCCGGCGTCGGGTTGGGCGAACACGGTGCGGACCGCGGCGGCGACCATCTCCGCGGAGGCTTTGGGGACCCGGGACAAGACGTTGCGCATGAAATGCACCCGGCACCGTTGCCACGTCGAGCCGACGAACACCGCGCCGATCGCTGCTTTGAGGCCGAGGTGGTGATCGGAGATGACCAGCTGGACGCCGCTTAGGCCTCGGGCTCGCAGGCTGCGCAGGAGCGCCGTCCAGAACGCCCGTCTTCGGAGTCGCCGACATCCACGCCGAGGACCTCACGGTCCCCTGAAGCGGTCACGCCGGTAGCGACCACCACGGCGCGGGACACGACCCGGCCCTCGACGCGGCCTTTGACGTAGGTGGCGTCGGCGAACACGTAGGGGAACTCGACGTGGTCCAGGCGGCGGGTCCGGAATGCTTCGAGGTCACGGTCCAACTCGGCACAGATCCGGCTCACCTCGCTCTTGGAGATCCCACTGGCCGCCCCCAATGCCTTGACCAGGTCGTCGACCTTGCGGGTCGACACACCGTGCACCCACGCCTCCATCACCACCGCGTACAGGGCCCGGTCGATACGGCGGCGCCGCTCCAGCAGACTCGGGAAGAACGAACCCTGGCGCAGCTTCGGGATGCCGAGCTCCACATCTCCCGCCGGGGTCGACAACAACCGCAGGCGGTGCCCGTTGCGCTGGGTCGTTCGGGCCTCGGAACGTTCATGACGGCCCGCCCCGATGAACGCCGTCGCCTCCGCTTCGATCAGTTGCTGCAGCACCCACTCCAAGCTGGCGCGGATGGTGTCGGTCATCTCGCCCGCCTTGAGCGCGGCGAGCAGGTCGGACAAGTCAGAATCGGTGAGGGTCACCGGCGTATCTCCTTCGTGATCTCAGTAAGGAACACGTCGACGATCACGCCGGTGACCCACCCAAATGGTGGACCCCCCTCTACCGCCTACCTACACCACGCCCCGGGACGTCCCCATCTTCTTCTTCGAGCCGCTCGAAACGCACCGCTTCTGGGGGTTGGAGTCACCCGAGCTCCCCGCATCACGGACTTGGTGTCGCCCCGGTCGCGCCGTACGTCGCTGAGCGTCATCGGTCACTGGCTGCTGCGACAAACAACAAGGCGTCGATGGCCGCCCGCGCGCGAGACTGTCCATGCTGTCCGGGAGTGGCCTGGACGTCGAGACAAGGTGAGGCCGCCATGAGCGCTTTCCACCTCTTCAACGCGCCCCGCACCGCGTAGTTGCGGCGCGGACGCGGCAGCACTTCTCGACGAAAGGATTCCGAGTGATCGGAGCACTACTTCACGCACACCTGCGCGCTGGCGCGGGCTACGAGCGCACACAGGTTGGCCCCTTCCTTGCAACCTTGACGCCCGGCAGCAACCACCCCAACCGGAACTACGCCGTACCCGACGACGGCGTCGAACCAACCCCCGTCGAACCAACCCCCGAGGAAATCGCTGCGCTGGTCGCGCTCTACGAGGGTCGCGATCTTAGGCCTCGCCTCGAGTACGCGTCCTCTGCGGCACCGGCACTGGCTTCGGTACTACGCAATGGTGGGCGCCGGCGGCGCCGTCGCCATCGCCCGTGATGCGACGACGAACGAGGCAGTCGGCTCCGGTCTGTACCCGGTCCCGGTCGAGCACGTCACCGAGCTCGAAGCTGT
>JAABUJ010006704.1_pt1 | contig 11014 bp, 11 predicted proteins | sample 5559131 | NCBI WGS metagenome assembly JAABUJ01 (sample SAMN10711875, study PRJNA513366) | rock metagenome | isolation source: Antarctica rocks | place: Antarctica: Victoria Land, Mt New Zealand nord | collected 2016-01-07 | reverse complement strand
GCGGCCGTGTCCGCGAACTGACCACACGCATCCGCCTCCACCTCGCCAGCAGTCACCCCGGTCAGCCCCTCTGGGACCTCCTCGCCGTCTCGTTTGTCCTTCGTGAATAATTCAGGCTAGTCGCCCTGGATCTGGCGGCACTGATTGAGAGCGCCCTGGACGTCGACCAAAATCGTACGCTCGTCGACTCCGCGGCGGTCGCCGAGTTGGGCGGTGGGGGCCTGCATGTGCTGGATGAACTGGCGGCCACGTTCCTGCCCGCGGGCCAGCCACGCCATCCGTCGATGTCCGAACAGGCCTGGCGCGCGCACTACGATCGCGCCGTGACACGCCTGCACGCGGCGGGGATAGCGACGACGCCGGACCACGAGGCCGGCGCGCGCCGCTATGTCGCGCTACGCCGGGAGTGGGACCCTCGCCTCGCGGCGCTGGCGGCGTATTTGGTATACGATTGGGACGCCATAGCGCCCGCCGACCGCGCCGAGAACGGGTGACGCGACGGGCACGCCGCACCGCTATAGCCGCGCCTACGCAGTGCACTTGCCGCCCTATAGCGCGGCGCGGCGATAATCGACAGGCGTCGCCGGCATAGCGCCTCGACATGGTAATGGTAGTGGCACGGCTTGTGCACCCAACCGCGGCAAGCTTCCGGGGATGGGCGGGCGCGGCGGATACTGCTTGACATGCGGTGGCGACAGACGAGAGTGAGAGGGCGGTGAGGGATGGCGGACGGAGCTTTTCAGAATACGTATCGACCCATCGACGATTACGGCTGTATCGGGGACTGTCGCACGGCCGCGCTCGTCGGCAGCAGCGGCTCGATCGACTGGTTGTGCGTGCCCGAGTTCGATGGACCACCGCTCTTCTCGCGTATGCTCGACCTGCGCGACGGCGGCTTCTGGCACATCCAGCCGACCGCGCCGTATCACGCGGGCCATCGCTATCTCGACGAGACCAACATCCTGGAGACGCGCTTCGTCGCCACGACCGGCACGGCGCGGCTGCTTGATTTCATGCCGATGCGGCAGCGCGAGGGGAGCAAAGACCCCTCGCATCCCGCGCGCGCGCTGATCCGTGTGGTAGAAGGCGTCGCGGGCACGCTCGAACTTGAGAGCGTGTGCGCGCTCCGGCCGGACTTCGGGCGGCAAACGGCGCGCCTGACCGTGCACGGTACGCTGTTGAGCGGCGCCGGCTGCCTCGTCACGGGACCCGCGCCGTGGCGTGTCGACGCGGCCGCGTCGAGCGTGGGCAAGAGTACGATCACCATCAAGGCAGGCGAGAGATGCGCTTTCGTTCTACGATTTGGGGAGGAGGAGGGAGAGAAGGCCGATAGGACGATCTCGCAAGATGCGGCTTTCGCACTCATGGACGAGACCCGTGACTTCTGGCGCTCCTGGGCGCGATGCTGTCGCTATGAGGGCCCCTACAAGGATGCGGTGGTGCGTAGCGCGCTGACGTTGCGCCTGCTCATCTACGGGCCGACCGGCGCCATCGTCGCCGCGCCCACCACCTCGCTACCTGAACGCGTCGGTGGTCCCCTCAACTGGGACTATCGCTACGCCTGGTTGCGCGACGCCTCGCTCACGCTCGAAGCTTTACTTTTGGCCGGCTTTAGTGACGAGATGGACGCGGCCTTCGACTGGATCGCGCGGACCATCCAGATAAAAAAAGACTCGGTCACTATCATGTACCCGATCCGTGCGCACGAGCACATCGACGAGCAGGAACTCGACGAGGTCGAGGGCTATCGCGGTTCGCGGCCCGTACGCGTCGGCAATGCCGCCAGCGGCCAGGTCCAATTCGACGCCTACGGCGCCGTGCTCGACGCGTTGCACTTTGCCTGGAAGGCGCGCGGATACGACGTGGCCGCGGTTTGGGAGCATTTTCATCCGCTCGCCGACTGGGTCGCCGACCACTGGCGGGAGCGCGACGAGGGTATCTGGGAGGTGCGTGGCGGGGGGCGTGATTTCGTCTACAGTAAGGTGATGACGTGGGTGGCGCTGGACCGCGCCATCAAAATGACGGAGGGGCTCCAGTTGCCCGGCGACGTCGCCCGTTGGCGCGACGAGTGCGCCAAGATCCGCGCGGATGTCCTGGAGCGGGGCTGGAACGCGAAGCTGGGCGCCTTCACGCAGTCGTACCAGGACGCCTGGCTCGACGCCTCCAACCTGCGGTTCTCGGCGATGGGCTTCATCGCCGGCGATGATCCGCGTATGGCCGCGACGATTGACCGCACGCTCGACGGCCTCACCGACAACGCGCTCTGCTACCGCTACCTGCAGGCGCCGGGCGTCGACGGCCAGGAAGGGACCTTTACCGTCTGCGGCTTCTGGCTTGTCCATGCGCTGCTGCTCGCCGGGCGCACGGACGAGGCGCGAGGGATGTTCGAGGCGATCCTGCGCGACGCCAGCCCGCTGGGCCTCTACGCCGAGGAGATCGACGCGGCGACGCGCCTGCAGCTGGGTAATTTCCCGCAGGCGCTCTCGCACATTGGGCTCATCGGGGCGGCCACGGCGCTGGCTCACGCCGGCGTCGCGGGCCGCGTCGCCGCCGAACACAGCCACGCCGTCGCGAACGCGCGGTCCAGCGCCGGCGTCACCCCCGCGTCTGCCGCCAACGACTAGCCTGCATTAGTCATGAACACGTTGCACCACGGAGACACGGAGATGTTGTCGGACATCATGGTTCTTGCCTGACGGCCGACCAGGGACGTTTATCCCTTTCCTGCTCTCTCCGTGTCTCCGTGTCTCCGTGTCTCCGTGTCTCCGTGTCTCCGTGTCTCCGTGGTGCATAATCCAGGCTAGTGCCGTACGCCGCTATGCGCCCATTTGCCGCGCCAGGTCGACCAGGTCGGCGGCGACGACGTCGAAGGAGGGGTCGGGCGTGAGGTCGGGCGCGGCGTCGGGACCGTGCTCCAGCGGGCGCGGAATGAACGCCGTGCGCAGCCCTTCGCCCCGCGCCGCTCGCAGGTCCTCCTGGTGCGCGGCAACCATCATGACCTGTTCCGGCTGAAGGTCGAGTAACGTACATGCTAGGCGGTACACCTCCGGCGCGGGCTTGTAGGCGTGCGCCAGTTCGGCCGAGAGGACGCAGTCCCAGGGCAGGCGGCTGTGTTTGGACAGGTCGACCAGCAGGGACATGTTGCCGTTGGACAGCGTGGCCAACACGTAGCGCGCGCGCAGGCGCGTCAGGCCGGAGATGCTGTCGGGCCAGGGGCGCAGGCGATGCCACACCCGGTTGAGACCCGCGCGCTGATTGTCCGTGAGGGCGTCGAGGCCAAACTCGCGCAGCAGGTCGTCCAGCGCCAGCCGGTTCAGGGCGTCGATGGTCATCCAGGGCAGTTCCCCGCGCGTCACGCGGTCCATCGACGGGCGGTAGCGGCCGCGCCAGGCGTCAGCGAAGCGCCCCCAATCGACGGCGAGGCCCGTCCCCGCGCTGAACCGCGCGCCCTCCTCGACGATCGTGGCCCGCCAATCCACTACCGTACCGAACACATCGAACGCGAGCGCCTTGACCTCGGGCATCGCCATACGCGGTCCTCCTGCCATTTTTCGTGATACTATGCGCTCAGTATGTATCGACGCATCACGACAGCACAAGGGGGATTTTATGCGGCACAGCGATCCCGTCCTCTACGAACAAGACGGCCCCGTCGTCACGCTGACCTTGAACAAGCCGGAGGCGCGCAACGCCATCTCGGATATGGACATGGTCGACGCGCTGGTCGCCGCCGCGGCCCGCATCGACGCGGACAGCAGTGTACGCGTCGCCATCCTGACCGGCGCCGGGACGGCCTTCTCGTCCGGCGGCAACCTCAAGACGATGCGCGCGCCCGGCGGGTTGGGCGAGGGCGCGCCAACCGCCATCCGCGACAGATATCGCGCGGGCATCCAGCGCATCCCGCTGGCGCTCTACAACCTGGAGGTCCCGCTGCTCGCCGCGGTCAACGGCCCCGCCATCGGCGCCGGCTGTGACCTTGCGTGCCTGTGCGACATCCGCATCGCGGGGGAGAGCGCCCGCTTCGCCGAGAGCTTCGTCAAGCTCGGCATCATCCCAGGCGACGGCGGAGCGTGGCTGCTGCCGCGCGCGGTCGGGCTATCCAAGGCGTGCGAGTTGGCCTTTACCGGCGACACCATCGACGCGCGGGAGGCGTTGGCCTGCGGGCTGGTGTCACGAGTCGTCCCGGACGATGAGCTCATGGACGCGGCGCGCGCGCTGGCCGACCGCATCGCCGCCAACCCGCCGCACGCGCTGCGTCTGACCAAGCGCCTCATCCGCGAGGGCCAGCACACGCGGCTCGACACCCTGCTCGAACTCTCCGCCGCCCTGCAAGCGCTCGCCCACCACACCGCCGATCACCAAGAGGCCATGCAAGCGGCCCTTGACAAGCGACCGCCGGTGTTTACCGGCGAGTAGCATGTGTAACCCTTGGCTTTCCCCGACGTTATTATTATGGGCGAGACATCGTTTGCATGATGTAACAATAGATAGCGTGTAGGGAAAGAATAAATTTGATACGCGGGAAGCGTCACGTTATCAGGCATATGCTTGGCGCTTCGGTGGCCGTTTTGTCGTTGGCGGCGCCCGTGCTCGCCGGGCGGGCGGAAATAGATAGCGCGTCCGCGCGGGCCGGCGCGCCGCGCGATAGCCGCGCCGGGATGGTTCGCCCTGGACATGCGGCGCGGTCATCGGTCGCGGCGGTCATCGCCGTGGCCCTGCGCGGCGATATCTACACCGTGCTAGTGAATGGCGGGGGTTTCCGGCGCTTGACCACCTACGGACTCAACAGCAGCCCCGCGCTCTCGCCGCACGGCAGCCTGATCGCCTATCTCTCGGCGCCGCACCAGTACGAAAACACGTCCGGGTTCGCCAAGACGCACAACGTGTGGATCACGCCCGTCGACGGCAAACCCGACGGCTCCAACGCCTATCGGATCGCGGGCGCCAATCCGGCGGTCGACCGCGGCGGTATCTCGTGGTCGCCCGACGGCCAGCGTCTGGCCTACTACGAGGGCGCCGATATCGTCGTGGACGACTACCAGGGCAAGCATCGGGCCGTCGTGCTGCACACCGGCCGCCCCTTCAGGGCCGCTGGCGCTGATCTCTCGAGCAGCGGCGCCATCGCCTGGTCGCCGGACTCCCGCCGCGTCGCGGTCGGGCTACCCCCCACGAACGCGGGACCGCCGCCCGCCGACGAGTTGCGCGTAACCATCGCCGGCATCGCCGGCGGCAAGACGAATGTGGTCACGGTCCGTTTCCCGTCGGGCGCGCTCGCGGCCTCGTCCCCCAGCGGGCAGGGGCTGGCGTGGGAGCCGGACGGGCGTCACTTCCTGGTCGTGACCCTTGCCAACGGGTCGGGCCCTCTCCTCACGGGGATCTGGCGTGTCTCGTCGAGCGGCGGCCTCGCCACTCTGCTCGCCGGAAGCGCTACAGGAGTGCGGCAGGGCAAGAATACGGGCGCGCCATTCGCCGGGGCCACGCACGTCGTGCTCTCGCCAGACGGCGACCATCTCGCCACGGACACCGCTGGCGGCCTCTGGATCGCCGACGCCGACGGCTCCCACGGCCACCGCCTCGATCTCGGCGTCGCGCGCGAGTGTGTGCTCGCGCAGTTCGCGTGGTTGGGCGATAGCGCGGGCCTGGCCTACGTCACCCTGTGCATGAGCCAAACGTCCACCACATCCACGAGCAAGATCGCGCCTATCACCTACCACGCCACGCTGTCTACAGTATCGGCAGGTGGCGGCTCATCGCGCACACTGCTGCGCGCCGCCGGCACGACGCAGACGGTGCTTGACCTGGCCCCCGCGTACGGCTGTCTCGCCTGTGGCTAGCAGCCCGTCAAAGCCATTTTAATTCGCCGTGACGCCGCCGCACAGACCTTTCAAGGTCCGTCCCCTGCCATGACCTTTTAAGGTCAGGCCGATAGGGTCAGGCCAATGCGGCAGGCTTCACACGACCGCGACCGCGGGCTCCTCCGCCCGGTCAGCGGCGCCGTGGCTGTAGCCCGACGCGGCGCGGCGCGCGTAGTCGCGGTAGTGAGCGGCCTCGGCGGCGATGCGCCCGTCATCCCAACCAAGTTCGGGCGCGACGAGCCGCGCCGTCGCTTCGGCGATATCGACGCCGTGCGCGTCGTCGATCAGCAGCAGACGGGTGCGCCGCGCCAGGATATCCTCCAGCGTCGTCACCAACTCGTGGCGCGCGCTGTAGATTGCTTCGGCCTGTAGGTAGGGCAGGCCCTCGGCCAGCGGCGCGGCGAGCTCCGGCCGCTCCGCGATAACGTCGAACACGCGGATGGCGTGAGCGCCGTAGCGGCCGAGCAGGTGGCGGACCACATCGGGCGTGACCCCGTAGCGCGCGGCTAACTCGTCGGCGCGGGCGGCCAGGCGCCGGTAACCCGGCGTGCCCATCAGGGGAATGTGCGCTGTGTTGGCCGCGTGCGGCGGGGTCAGTCCGGTCGCCTTGAGCGCCGCCTCCACCGCGTCGTGGGCCATCACACGGTAGGTGGTCAGCTTGCCGCCGCCGATGCTGACGAGACCCGAGGGGCTAGTAACGACGATGTGCTTGCGCGACACGTCCTTGGTGCTGACGTCAGTCCCCGCGCCGGCCGGCTTGTCGCGTCCGCCGGGGTCCTGCCCCCCCGAAACGCCCTCGTCGCCCGCTCCACCGGCACGGATGAGCGGGCGCAAGCCGGCGTAGGTGGCCACGATGTCGTCCTCGGTCAGGTTGATACCGAAGTATTCGTTGGCGTGTCGCAGGATATATGCGACGTCCTCTGTCGTGGCGGTCGGACAGTCGAGGTCGCCCGTGTATTCGGCATCAGTGGTGCCGATGACGACGCGGCCCTGCCACGGCACGGCGAACAGCACGCGCCCGTCGCTCGTCTTGGGCATGATGACCGCGCTCTCGATGGGCAGGCGCGCGGCGGGCACGACGATGTGTGAGCCCTTACTTGGCACTACGCGCGTGCCCACGTTGGGGTCGTCGAGCGTCTGCAGTTGGTCCATCCACACGCCCGTAGCGTTGATGACCGCGCGCGCCTTGACGTCGAACGCGGCGCCGTCCCCCGCGCCGAGGGCGTCGCGCGCGCGCACGCCGGTCACGCGGTCGCCGTCTTTGAGGAACCCGACTACCTGGGTATAGGTAGCGACGACGGCGCCGCGCTCGACGGCGCTGAGCAGGATGGTGAGGGTCAACCGCGTATCGTCGGTCTGGCCGTCGTAGTAGAGGAAGCCGCCGCGGTTCCAGGGCGCGCGCAGCGGCGCGTCGGCGCTGGACTCCGCCGCGTCGACGCGGTGGTGCAAGCCGAGCGAGCGCCGTCCCGCCAGCAAATCATAGAACCACAGCCCCGTATCGACGAACGCCCTGGCGAAGAGGCCGCCCGCGACGGGGTAGAGGAAGCCGAGGCGGCGCACCAGATAGGGCGCGTTCTTGAGCAGTGTGTAGCGCTCGTGCAGGCCCTCGCGTACCATCGGGAAGTCGTATTGCTCAAGGTAGCGCACGCCGCCGTGTACGAGCTTAGTCGACCAGCCGCTGGTGCCCGAGGCCACGTCGCCCTTGTCGAGCACGGCCACGCTGAGCCCGCGCGCGGCGGCGTCGAGCGCGATGCCCGCGCCGGTGATACCCGCGCCGATAACGAGCACATCGAAGGCGCCGTCCCGCAAAACCCGTTTCATCTCATCGCGCGTCGGCGTCATCTGTACTCCTCTTTTTTATGTAGCGTCAGCCGGCGTGCTTGGGCTGTACAATCTCTCTATGTAGTAGTAGTCTATCAAGGTAGGCGGCGTCCGCGCGTTGTGCGGACTTTAACCTCCATGCTATAATTGGGCGCCGCAAAAGCGGACGCGCTCATTTGGCGTAACTTGTCAGTGGTCTTATAAGGAGTTTTTAGTGAAGCGTTTTACCCTTGGCGTAGCCCTCTCTAGTCTGGCCCTATCAACCGTGCTCATTGCCCTGCCGGCGCACGCAGGCGCGGCCGTTCCCGCCGCCTCCACTGCGGCCTCAATTCCCGACCTGAGGACGCCGAGCACGCTGACCTTCGGCACGAACTTCGGTTACCCGCCCATGGAGATGTTTAGTGGTGTCGCCGCCGATGTGCCGACGGGCGCGGACGTCGATCTCGGCAAAGCCATCGCCGCCAAGCTGCGCCTCAAGCCCTCTTTCTTCAATGTGACCGACTTCGGCGTCATCCTCACCGGTCTGCAGACGCATCGTTGGGATATTATCCTGTCCTCACTGAATATCACGCCGTCGCGTCAGAAGTCTTTCAATTTTGTCGCCTATGCCAACGTCGGACAGAGCATTTTGGTGCGCAAAGGTAACCCTGAGCACATCAGGGACATCGCCGATCTAAGCGGCAAGAGCGTTGCCGCGCAGGCCGCGACGGTCGAGGTCGATTCGGTGAAGGCGCAGAATGTGGTTCTTGCGTCCAAGCACAAGGCGCAGATCAAGCTTTCTGTTTTTCCCGAGGATACGACGGCCATCCAGGGACTGGCGACGGGCCGCTTCGATGCCGTGCTCGACGATTATCCGGTCGCGGTCTACAACGCCACCAAACGCTCCACGGTTTTCCAGATCGCGGGTCAGCAGTTCGCGCCGGCCCCTTATGGTATGGCCTTCCGCAAGTCGGACAGGGCGCTGCTCTCCGCCGTCAATAATGCGTTCAACGCATTACGCAAGGATGGCACGTATGCCAAGATCATGGATAAGTACGGCCTTGGTCAGGCGATTCTGAAGTAACCGGCCTGGCGTGTCGCCACGAACTGATCGGATAAGAGGGGGCGGACCACTGGCCGCCCCCTTAGACATACCCTATGACCAGCTTTTCTTACGTAGCTCGACATATAGCCGTATCTTTAACCACGATAATGTGGTACACAGACACGCAACTTCATATGGGGGAAGGGTACAGGTACAGCAGTGGTATTTGACTGGGGTATCGTGCGGGAGTACTTCTTTTCTTCAATCCTGCTCGAAGGCGTGTGGATCACCATCCAGCTCTCCGTCCTGGCCCAGGTCATTGGCGTTGTCTTGGGAGGGGTGACCGCGCTCGGCCGGCAGTCACGCAACCCCTTGCTGTCGCTGCCCGCCAACCTCTACGTGTGGTTTTTCCGAGGCACGCCGGTCTATGTCCAACTGCTTTTCTGGTTTGCCGCGTTGCCGAAAGTACAGCCATTCAACGTAGGGCTGCTGGCGTTGAGCCTGAACGAGGGCGCCTATATGGCCGAGATTGTGCGTGCGGGCATACAGTCGGTGGATAAAGGGCAGATGGAGGCTGCGCAGTCGCTGGGTATGACTTATGGCCTCGCGATGCGGCGCATCGTGTTGCCGCAAGCCCTGCGTGTCATTATCCCACCGACAGGCAACGAATTCATCAGCATGCTTAAAACGTCTTCGTTGGCTTCAGCCGTGTCGCTCGACGAGTTGTTACTACATGCGCAAAATATTTATAACAGTAGCGGCGACGTGCCCGGCGCCACACATGTGCTGGAACTGCTGACGGTAGCCTCTATTTACTACCTTATCCTTACGACGATATTTAGCATCGGGCAGTCTTGGTTGGAGAGCCGGTTGGGCGACCGTCGCGCCCAGGCCCTCACACAAGGCACACTGCTCACGCGCTTGACCAGCATGTTGAGCCTGGGTGGAGCGATCCGTCGATGAAAAGAGGTGTAGATATGCAGACGACGAGAGAGATGATCCGCGCCGAGGACGTGCACAAGCGCTTCGGCCACCTCGAAGTATTGAAGGGCATCAACCTGACCGTCGAGCCGGGGCAGACCGTGGTGGTGATCGGTCCCAGCGGCTCGGGCAAGAGCACGTTCCTGCGCTGCCTCAATCACCTGGAGACGATCGAGCGGGGCCGCATCTACCTCGACGGCGAACTGATGGGCTATCGCGAGGTCAACGGACGCCTCAAGCCCGCCTCCGCGCGCGCCGTCGCGCGTATGCGCGCCGAGTGCGGCATGGTCTTCCAGCGCTTCAATCTGTTCCCGCACATGACCGCGCTCGGCAACGTCGCCGAGGCGCCGATCCATGTGCGCGGCGTCTCTAAACGCGAGGCGACCGCGCAAGCGCAGGCGCTCCTGGTGAAAGTGGGTCTCGCCGACAAGGCGCACAACTACCCCAGCCAGCTCTCTGGCGGCCAGCAACAGCGCGTAGCTATCGCCCGCGCGCTGGCGATGGGACCCAAGGTGATGCTCTTCGACGAGGCCACCTCGGCGCTCGACCCCGAGCTCGTGGGCGAGGTGCTCAACGTCATGCGCGACCTGGCGCGCGAGGGCATGACCATGGTCGTGGTCACGCACGAGATGGGCTTCGCGCGCGACGTCGGCGACCGCGTGCTGTTCATGGACGGCGGCGTGGTGGTCGAAGAAGGCCCGCCCGATCAGATCTTCAGTGCCCCCGCGCACGAGCGCACGCAGTCGTTCCTGCGCTCGGTACTCGCCAGAGCATAAGTCGTGAGTCGTGAGCCGGACGGTTATACCAGTTGCTGTGTGCGGCTGTGGCGCCCAAAAACTTGGTTATTTCCGTGACAGATGATATGCTCCAACGACTCACGACTCACGACTTGGGAGGCGCTATGACCGAGGGTGACACGATCTTCGCACACGACGGCGCACATATCGGGCGGCTCGACGCGCTTGACGACGAGTGGCTGCGCGTGAGGGACGGCGCGCACACCTTCCGGTTCCCGCGCGATATGGTCGCCTATGAGGGCGAGAGCGACGACGAGGGGCAGGGGCGCGTCTTCTTGTCCGTGCCGAACCGCTACGCGGCGCGGTTGTGGCGCGTCGACGTGCGCTCCACGCGTGGCCTACGCGGCTGGTGGGAGCGCCGCATCCTGGGGCCGTCGCCCCATCCCCTGGGCGGCCCCCTGCGCGACTAATAGTCCGTTGCATCGTGTAGCCGGTGCAAGGGCATTTCCTGAGAGCGCCGGCCGCCAACCGGCAGACCGTCGCGGGCGCGCTGATTAGTAGTAGCGAGCGCCGTTGGCCTGGCCTTAAAAGGCCAG
>JAABUJ010006701.1_pt1 | contig 11017 bp, 6 predicted proteins | sample 5559131 | NCBI WGS metagenome assembly JAABUJ01 (sample SAMN10711875, study PRJNA513366) | rock metagenome | isolation source: Antarctica rocks | place: Antarctica: Victoria Land, Mt New Zealand nord | collected 2016-01-07 | reverse complement strand
TGAAGCCGCAGCCCAGCGGTTCACTTCGGTACTCGCGCGGGGAGTCGTGCCCGCCGTCACGGCCGGAGAGGCGTTCTACAAGCTGCACACCGCCGCCGGAGTCGACCCAGCCCAAGTTGAGGACGGACTTCTCGCTCTCGGAGTCGAGTTGGTCGATCTACCGGTGGCCGCGGCACGCCACTTCCCCACACTGAAAGCTCTGGACACGGCCCGCCGCGACCAACAAAGGAACAGCGGCGAGCGGCCGGTGCAGACGCTGTCCCTCGGAGACCTCTGCTGCCTGGGCTACGCCGCTGCAGCCGGATTGCCGGTACTCACTGGTGATCGACACTGGATCACCCTGCAGCCACTGGGGCTAGGGGTCGATGTCTACAACTTCCGTGACCCAACCAACACGCCCTGACCAATGTGGCCCTGTCAGGGGCAGATTCCAATGAACGTCGCTACGCCGGACCGCCAGCTCTACAGCGCGCTGCAGGCCTTCGGCCAGCGTGGGGTTGTCGGTCAGGGCGGCGATGCGGCGTGCGTTGTTGCGCTGCGACGTGCCGGTGCCCCACGAGAGTGATGCCCACAAGAGGTCGCGGGCACCGTCAGCCGTCTCACGCGCTGGCTCAGCCAGGCTGAAGAGGTCGCGCCGCGTCAGCGTCGGGTGAGCTGTGTCGCCAGTCAAGGCCGCGCCAGGCACCCGCTTGGACCACCAGGCTGGATCGACGGAGATGGACTGCTGCAGCACGTCCTTCTCGCGGTCGGCACTCTGCGCGTACGTCCGGAGACCGCCGGGCACGGGGAGTCCGTCGAGATTCATCATCGTTTTTCTCCAGTCACGGTGGGCGCCGACAAGTCGATGCGCATCTGAGTCATGACCTCCGGCTGAGCCTCGAGACCCCGCTTGCGCAGCAGCGCCAGCATGTCCTCCTGACGCGGCTGGCCGAAGGTCAGCCGGTACAGCGCCAGATCGCTCTTGAGCCGCTCCAGCCGGGCCACGTCGACGCTGAGCGGGTACGGCGAGAGGTGCCGCTCGATGGTCGCCGGGCCGGGGTAGACCCAGTGCGGCGCGAACTCACCCAGGTTGGACCGCTCGTCCTTGCCCAGCTCGTACGCCGCCCGCCAAGGATCGTCAGCGCCCAACATTGCCGCGCCGTGGCGGTGGGCGAGGTTGCGGCGCACGGCGTGTCCGCCGTACCTATCGACCCGGCCCTCGCGCTGCTCGAAGTCGACTGGGTTGGCTGGCGTGTTCCAGTGCACGACTGCTGAGCACCACCAGTGGAAGTCGATGCCTTCCTGCCCGACGCTGGTGCTGGCCAGGACGAACGGCCAGAAGGGGCTGTTGAACGCGGCGCGCACGTCGGACTGTCGGACGTTCTCCTCGGTGCGGGGGCCGCCGTAGCGCAGGGCGAATCGGCTGGTCAACGGGATGGCGGTGTCCGGGTTCTCCGGGTCGAAGGCGCGGTACGTCGCGGACGGCAGCGAGATCACCTGCGCGACCGATTGAGCCAGCTCGAGAAGGGTGCCGTCGCCGACGTTCTTGCGGGTCTCGTTGACCCTGTGGTGCAGGTACTCGTCGAGAGCGGCCTGCAGGTTCCCTGCGGCGCAGTAGCGCAGCACCTTCTGCCAGTACGCGCCTCGGTCATCCAACTGCTCGAGCAGCAGGATGGTCTCGGGCCGGTTGAAGAGGCTCCGGAAAGCGGCCGCCACCGTGGCCGCCGCCCTCCACAGACCCTCCTCGGTCACCAGGTCGTGGCCACTCGCAAGCCTGCGGAACGCACGCCACGCGATGTTGGCGGGACTGTGCGCCGCGACCGCTGCGAGCGTCGGTGCCACGGCGGCGGTCTCGACCCCCGGACCGTCCTGCATCAGGCGGAAGGCCTCGTCAACGTGCGCTCGGCGACCAACACCAGCGGCCGCCTCGGCCGTGTCACCGGCGCTGAGAAGGTTGGTCAGCTCCGTGCGGATGTTGTTTGACCCGCCTCGGAACCCATCCGGCAACGAGCCGGGCGCGGCGATGGCGGCACGAGCGGCGTCCGCGACCGCCACAACGTCGTACTTGCTTGCGCCGGTCCGGAGCGTGCGTGTCAGATCCCTCTCGACCGACCCCGCGGTCACCGTGGTGCCTGCTCGACCGGCCGCGGTGAGGGGGTCGGCCTGCGCCGCCAGCCCGGGCATCGGCCAGAACAGGGCCAGGGTGGTCATGGACGCGGCCTTGCCGTCACTCACGGCGTAGTTCAGCAGGCTCCGGGTGGCCCGACGTCCCGGCTCGGTGTCGTCCCCGCGGAGGGAGTCCTGGGCGACCGCACGCCCGACCCGTTGGCTCAACAGGCTGGCGATGGCCGTGGGGGTCGCGGTCCAGGACGAGAACACGAGCCGCTTGGTCATCCCCGCGGCCCACGGTTCGGCGTACGGGCCGCTGGGCTCGAGGTAGGGCAGTGACGGCGGCATCCACAGCAGTTGCCACCACCCGGCGTCGACGGTTTGTCGGGCCAGGGAACGGAGCTTTCCGTTGCCGAGGTTGACCTCACCGGTGCCCGTCGCGGCGTCACGGTCCAGGAGCGTCAGCGCCTCGATCGCGGGTCGGAGGGTCTCACCGTCGGGTCCCTTGAGCTGCTTCTTCAGCTGCTCCGAGAGCGCGTAGCCGTCGCAGAAGTTCGCGAAGTAGGGCGTGGACTTCCAGTACTCCAGGCTGACGTCGCCCTTGACCAGGGTGGAAAGACGTTGCAGCCCCACGTAGTCGAGGAGGTCGGACGCGGACAGGTCGTCCACCACGTCGAGGTGCTCGGTCAGCATCCGGCCGGCGACCCCGGCGGGACGCTCGCTGCGGCTCATCACCCGGAGCAGCGTCGCGCGCAGGCTCGCCGCGAGCTCGGTGACCTGCCCGCCCTGTGTAGCGGCGCGGCGGTACGCGGCCAGCTCCTCAGACACCGCGGCGGCGACGGCAGGGTCCAGGAACTGCAGCGTGCGCACGAAGTCGGCGTGGTGGTCGTCCCCTGACTCTTCCACGTAGGTGAACGGCTTGTAGGGCGTGGCGGAGAGGAGCAACACGCGGGCACCGGGGTGGGAGAAGAGCTGGTTGGCTAGCTCCCCGGGCGGGGTACTCACGTCGAGCAGCGCGGGGAAGCGCTGGAACTCGTCGAGAATGACAAGGTCCGGGTTCAGGACGCTGAGCCCGGCCCGGGCGAGCGCACGAAGCATGTCGCCGATGAGCTGGCGGACCTTCTCGGCCATGTCGCCGGGCACGTCGTGGCGTCGACCCAGCCTCACCAGCAGCGACTCGAACGTCGCGATGAGGCCCTGCTGCTGGCACGCCCCGAGGAAGACGTCGCTGATGCGGGCGTCAGGGGGCCCGTCCAGCTCGGCCGTGAGCTCGGAGACGCGCTGCTCGAACGTCGCCGTCGATCCGACAGTGCCGCGGAGCAGGACGAGGGCGGAGCGGCGGTTCCACCCGGTGAGGTCGACGACCGTCGAGAGCAGCAGGAACAGCAGCGCACGCTCTTGGACCTGGCCGGACCGGTGGCCCGTGCTGAACGACGTGCCCGGGGTGAAGGACACCAGGTTCACCGCCACGCCGTCGACCTCGAGGTCGGGCTGCAGCTCGCGGCTGTACTTGGCCAACAAGCTCAACCGGCTGGGGATCGCCCGGTGCTTGCCCCCGGTGACGTCGAGCCGCGCGAGGTTCTGGGTGGCCAGGTCGGTGTTGGAGCAGACGTAGACCACGTTGATCTGCTTGCGGCCGCGCTCGTGCTGCAGGGTCTCGATGGTCCGGGCGATGACGCCGCGGGCGACGAGGCTCTTGCCCAGGCCGGTCTCGTCCGCGACGAGGAAGCGCCGCCGGGGATCTGCTCCGTGGAACCGGTCCACGACGTGCTCGACGGACCGCCGCTGGAAACCAGTGAGCCCCGCCATGACCGGGCCGGCGTCGAAGGTCGTCATTGGGTGGCCCTCTCGGTCAGCTGCGCCCGGCTGGTGGTCACGACGTCCCAGAAGGTGGCGAAGCCCTCCGGCAGGTTGGCGGCGCCCGTCTCGGTGGCGAGCATCCGTTGTACCAACCGGTCGAGGTCGTCGATCGACTCGGGCGAGCGCGCCAAGGCGCGGATGACGATCTCGAAGACCTGCGGGGCCGGCGCGAGCCCGCCGCCGGGGGTCGAGGCACCTTCTCCCAGGCCCATCAGCGCGAGCGGGTGGGACTGGCCGAGGCCGAGCAGCAGGGCCAGGAAGCGCAGGAACTTCTCCGGGGTGTTGATCTGGGAGGCCAGCACCTCGTCCAGCCGACCTTCCGGGTCACCCCGCAGCTCGGCCCTGACCACGCAGACCGCCTCGCGGCCGGACTCGTCGGCGAGGCGGAGCCGCAGGAACGGGCCGACCTCGAGCAGGGGTACGCCTTGAACGGTGCCGTGCTGCATCCCCCCGTCCACCACGGAGACAGCGGCACCGGGGTGCGCGAGGGGTTCTGCCTGGGCTGTCATCCCGGCGGGGACCGTGGCGGGGTCGCGGGTCTCGAACCGCAGTGAGTACGCGTCACCCGAGCGCCTCACGGAGACGACCCACCCACGTGACGCGAGGGTCCGCAGCGCGTTCTCGAGCTGCCACATCGCCTCGGCGTCGAGATCGGGAGCGGCGCCGCCCGGGGTGTCGTAGGCCTCCAGCATCCCGAGGAACGGCGAGTCGGGGTCCAGCATGGTGCCGACCCCGAGCTTCGTCTTGCCCCCGGTCAGCTCGACCAGGATCTCGACGTTGCGCCGCAGGGCGGCATCGGTGGCGTTGGCGGAGCCGAGGAACAGGTGCGCCTGCTGCCCGCGCTCGACCACGACGAGCTTTGCGTGCAGGTCGCTCAGCAGGGGGGCCGGCCTGTCGTCGGCATCGGTGTCACCGTTGTCGAGTCCCGCCACGGTGCTGACGACGTAGGTGTGGCCAAGGGTGGCGATCGTGTCGGGTCGGAGCTGGTCGAGCGCCAGGGGCCGGGAGACGACGGTGGTGTCCCTCGACCCCGCCGTGATCAGGTCGAGCCCCTCGTCGTTGAGGAACGGCGAGACGACGAGGTGCCGGTAACCGGTGAAGTCCGGGGTGGCCCGCTGGCCCTGAAGCCCGAAGACGTGGAACGCGACCTGGGTGGCGCCGTCGGGGAGCTCCCACTCCAGGTAGCGGACGTCCTCGGCGAGCTGGGCGATGCGCGCGCGTCGGGCAGTGGGAACGTCCTGACGGGTGCGGTCCGGCAGAGACCGGATCAGGGCGCTGAGAGGGCGGTTGAGTGCGCTGGGGTGGGTGTCCCGCGATGCCTCGAGGGTGAGCGAGACGTCCCAGGCGTGGTCCTCGGTGAGGTTCCGGCTCAGCACCACCAGTCGGTAGGCGTCGGGCTCGCCCTCTGCGGTAAACCGCAGGAACCACAGCTTGGGGTGGAACAGCCCCCCGGGCGGCGCCTTGACCTCGTGAACCATGGGCTCGAGGAAGGCCATCAGGTCGCTGTACCGGGACGGCGCGCTGATGTTGCCCTCCTGGGCGAAGACATCGACCCGGTCGGTGCAGGAACGCACAGCCTCGAGAACGCTGATCGGGTCGGTGGTGCTGCGGACCGCGAAGCTGGCGAAGGCGAGCGGCGGGACCAGGGCGGCGGTCAGGTCCAGGGTGAAGGTGGTCCCCACCGCCGCGTCGAGCCGGTATCCCTCTGGCGGGCGGAGCTGGTCCAGGAGGGTCCTCCGGGTGTCAGGCGCCAGCACCGGCTGCTCCTTCGCTGATGTCGGCGACCATGCGTCGGACCTGCGGCCAGCGGTAGACCAGGCGCGATGTGCCGGAGGCCCCAGACCACGTCCGGAGCAGGCGATCGTTGACCAGGCGGGACTGGGCTCCCTTCTGCTGGCGTTCGCGCCGGTCGACCAGGGTGCGGGCCTCGGCGTCGTCCGCCGCTATGGCGCCGCGCCCATCCACGACGACGTCGAGCCAGGCGTTCACGAACACACGGGTCTGCAGGCCGATGCGGGGGTTGAGCCCGCGGACCAGGTCCCACATCTGTTGGCGGTCCCACGTTCGGAGCAGCGTGCCGTCGGCGTGGACGTCCTCCGACCAAGCCTGCAGGGCCTCGCGGTAGGAGTCCACCGGCTGCGGGTGCGTGCTGTGGCCTGCTACCTCGTAGCGCTCGGCGATGAGCAGGTTGTAGAGCAGCGCGGAACCCTGCATCGCAAGGCTGAAGTGGCGGCCGTGCTGCAGCAGCGCGGCCGGCTGCTCGTCCGCCGTGAGGCACGCCGGCTCCGACCACGGGACGATGTCACCCTCGGAGAGGGCGGTGTCGTCGGTGAGCAGATGCGCCAGCAGCGTGCCGGGGGTGCGCTCGAGGATGCACTCCCGGAGCCACACCGCTTCCTCGGGCCGCAGGGCCATGCCTCCCGCGACCTCGCTGGGGAAGCCCGGTGGCGGGGCGGGAAGGGTGGCGCTCCAGTCCTGACTGCTGCGCACGGCCAGCTCACCATCGGCCGAGGGGGTGGAGCCGAGAGCGCCGAGCATGTCCGGGGCGACGTCGTGGGTGAGGATGCCGTAGCGGCCCAGGGCCGCCCAGTAGATCGCCGAGGGCAGGGTCTTCACGCTCGGGCCTGCGACGCGGCCGATAAGGCCTTCACCAGCGCCGATGCCCTCGTCCTTCAGGGCACCGATGAGCCTGCGCTCCTGGGTGTCGGTCCACGTGGTCAGCCGCGCACCGCTGCGCGTCGTGGCGCCCTGCTTGTAGAGCCACGGGATGAAGAGGAAGTACCGCGCGCGGGTGTGGATGGTGGAGGTGCCGGGGAAGAGCCCGTCGGCGAACGCATCCCGGATCTGGCCGATGCCGAGCTCGTCACGGCTCTCCGACTGTGTGTAGAGCGCGATGAGCTCGCGGACGCGCCGCTGCTCCTCGGCGGACGTGTCGAGCCAAGACAGTGTTGACGGCACCGGTGAACCCCCAATGTTGCTGGCTGCTGACAGTAGTCGTCGGGTTATGGATCCCAGTAACGATCTTCATCAGGGGTGCTCACCCCTGCTCCGACCACTCGTGGCCGCACTCCTCGCACCGGTAGCGCGGCGGCGGCTCGGCCTCGAGGACGATCGTGCAGCCCAGCGACACCGTCCCCGGCGGCAGCGGGAACGCCGGCAAGCCCCACACCAGCTTGAGGGTGCGCTTGGCCCCGCAGTACTCGTCGGGGCAGCGCGGGCGCCACGAGCTGGCCAGCGCGGCCAGGGTGGGGCCGATCGGCTGGTGCAGCACCGTGTGGCAGGTGCCGCACAGCCGGAGCAGCGTGCCGGGCGGGACCGAGCCGTCGAGGGTGTCGTGCTCGTCCACCCGGTGGGTCTCCAGGCTGTGCACCGCGCTGAGCAGACCCATCGAGCGCACGTCCAGCCCGCACGTGAAGCACTCGTACGCCGACCGCTGCCAGGGCCCAAGGTCCGCGTCGCGCTGAACCACCACGTCTGCGCAGCCCGTCACGTCCACCCGGTACCAGGGCGTGGGTGCACGCTCCTCGGAGCCGATCGCAGCGAGCAGGCGCAGGGCGACAGCGTCGTCGAGCGTCGCCGGGGCGGCCGGCACCGGCTCACCCATGCGCAGCTCGACCGCGGTGACCGACACCCCGGACCACATCGCGTCCTCGCTGCCCTCGGTCTCGAGTTGCGACCCCGGGTCAGTCATGTCCCACGGCGCGGTCAGGTATTCGACGCTGAACACCGCCCGGTCCCGTGCGTCGAGCAGCACGATGACGATGTCGCCCTCCGAGCCGCGCTCCGGCAGCTCCCACACGACGTCGGCCGCGAACGCGACCGCGTCCGAGCCGAAGTAGGAGTCGACCCCCGCGCGCCACGGTGACAGCTGGGCAAGGTGGACCTTCTGACCGGGTTCCAGACCGCTCACGCGACCCCTCTCGTCGAGCGCGAGCTGTCCGCGCTGAGGGTCTGATTGTCGCAGGGAGCACCGACAGTTTCGGGGGTCGAAAACGACCTCTGAGCAGCGACGACGACCTGCTCCGGAACCAGGCTCCCGCCCTTCGGCGTCGGCCGCCACACCACCAAGTACACGCGCTGCGGGTCGAGCTCACCCCGGCTCTGCAGCAACGCGATCTCGGAGCGTGCACCGTCGACGTCGCGGTAGGTGACGGCCAGGTCGAGCAGCACCCCGCGGTCGTAAACGATGGCGTGCTCGCGGGTGTTGGCGGCCTCGATACTGCGGATGTGGGCCTTGGCAGACCTCAGGAACGAGCGGGTAAGCGGCCGGTCACGCCGAAGTGGACAAGGTCCTCGATCCCCTCGGGCCGAGCCCCAGGCGCGTGAGCACCTGCTCGGCCACCGCGCGTGTGGAGACGTGGGCGCGGCCCCGCCCGTGATGACCTGGAACGCGTGCTCGACGTCGTCGGTCTCCACCACGGGGTGGCTCGGCAGAGGCGGGAAGGACAGGCTCGGGGTCGCGTGGTATGCCACGGCTCAGTCCTCCCAGGTCCGAGTGACCAGCTCGCGTCAGTCCCCGGGTGGGTCCTGGTAGAGCTCGACGAGCCGCGGACTGTCCCGCCCGTGGCAGCCGGCGCCGCGCTGGGCGAGCTCGAGGTTCACCTTGTCGTCGACGTGGACGAACGGGGTCGGCTCGTAGTCGAAGCTCCAGGCGGTGTCGGGCCGCTGGAGGCGGTGAACACCCGGGGGGGCAAGGCTTGCCAGGCAGTCGGCCGTCCGCTGCCGTGCGTGCGGGCGCCACAGCGACTAGCTCTCGCCGAAGTCCTCGTCGGCGTCGGTGTCGAGATAGGTGTCGACCAGCGTCGCGGCCCAGGGGTCATAGCGGGTCTCGCCGAACGTGCTGGCGGACAACAAGGAGTGTAGGTGGTGATGTCGGCCAGCACCGTCACGAGGGTGACGGCGAGCAGCGCCTCACCAGCGACATCGGGGCCGGTAATGACGATGGGTCGATCGCGCACGTGGTCTCCATGGTCCTGCGGACCCCGATGCCGAAGCTGCAGATCCATGCTTGCCCGCCCCGGGTGGTGCGAACCCGTTCTTCTCGCGGGAGCACCCCGATGGAAGGGGTTGCTGGACAGCCAGCCGCAAGGCTTGGCGCTGCCACTCAGGAACTGCCGTGACTGCGGATCGCGTTCTGGGAAATCTGTCGGCCCCGTGCCGCATAGTGAACCCATGAGCCCTGAGCGCAGCGTCACGCCGACGAAGATCACCGCCTGGCTGGACTGCGCGCACTTCCTCACCCTCACCCACCAGGTCGAAGACGGCACGCGCGAGGCCCCGGCCGGCGGCATGGGGGCCTTCGCCCGGCTGCTGGCCGACAAGGGCCTCAAGCACGAAGAAGCCTGCCTGGCCGAGTACGAGGGTCAGGGCAAGCGGGTCCTGCACGTCCCCAGCCGGCACCCGCGGGAGTCGTTCCAGGCCTGGGTGGTTCGGGTGGGCTCTGCCTTCGACGGAGAGTGGGACGTGCTCTACCAGATGCCGCTGGCGCACGACGGGATCCGTGGCATCGCCGACTTCCTGGTCCGCACGGTCGCCGACAACGACCGGGTCAGCTGGGAGCCGGTAGACGCGAAGCTGGCCCGGGCGCAGGCCAAGCCGGGCCACGTCCTGCAGCTGTGCTTCTACGCCGAGGCCATCGAGGCGGTCACCGGGACCCGCCCGGCGGAGATGCACCTGTGGCTGGGCTCGGGGGCGGTGGAGACCCTCGCGGTGCACGACTTCAGCGCGTACTGGCGCCGGCTGCGCCAGCAGCTCGCCACGGTGCTGGACGACCCGGCCGACCAGGTGGTCACCACCCCCGTGCCGTGCGCGCACTGCGGCTTCTGCACGTTCGCCGACGTCTGCGACGCGCAGTGGCGCGCCGAGGACTCCCTGCTCTACGTCGCGGGCCTCCGCGCGCCGGACTGGGAGACCCTGCTGGCGGCCGACGTCGCGACCCTGGCCGTGCTCGCGGAGCGCACCACCGCCGTCGACGGTCTGGGCCCGCTCCGCCAGCTCCGCCTGGTCACCCAAGCCGCGCTGCAGCAGCGGGCCCGCGAGCAGGAGGGCACCCACCCGCCGTACCTGCTCGTCGCACCCGGGGACGACCCCACGTGGGGGCACGGCTTCGACCAGCTGCCCGAACCCGACGACGGCGACGTCTTCCTCGACTTCGAGGGCCACCCGTTCTGGCGGGCCGACACGGGGCTGTTCTTCCTGCTCGGCCTCATCGAGCGCGATGAGGGCGGCACCTGGAACTACCGAACCTGGTGGGCGCACACCCAGGACGCGGAGCAGACCGCGTCGCTCGCCCTCATCGAGCACCTGGCCGCCCGGCGCGCAGCGCACCCGGGCATGCACGTCTACCACTACAACCACACCGAGCGGTCCTCGCTGGAGCGGCTGGCGACGACCTACGGCGTGGGGGAGGTGACGCTGGCGCACCTGGTCGACACCGGCGCGTTCGTGGACCTGCTCCTGGTCGCCCGCAACGCCGTGCAGGTCGGCACCGAGTCCTACGGGCTCAAGGCGCTGGAGCGGCTCACCGACTACGAGCGCGGCCACGACGTCGACGCCGGCGCGGGGGCGGTTCTCGAGTACGAGGCGTTCATGACCAACGGCGACGAGGCCGCCCTGACCCGCATCGCCGACTACAACTCCGACGACGTGCGGGCCACCCGCGCCCTGCGGGACTGGCTCGTGCGCCACCGGCCCGACGGTCTGCCCTGGCGCGCCGCCGAGCTCGAGCCCGACAGCGAGATCCCCGAGCTCGACGAGCTGGTGGCGCGGCTGCACGCCTCCGGGCCGGATAGTGTCGAGCACCTGCTCGGCGACGTGCTCGGCTACTGGCGCCGGGAGCACGCTGCCTACGTGACGCCGCTGCGGGCCCAGTGCCAAGCGTCGACGGAGGACCTCCTGGAGGACCCCGAGGCGATGGCGGGTCTGGCGTGCATCGGCCTGGTGGAACGGCTGGGCAAGTCCGGCAAGCCGATCACGCCGGTCATGCGGTTCAGCCTGCCGGAGCAGGACGTGAGTGGGTTCGACGGCGGGGACTCGCTGATCTTCACGACCCCCGAGGGGCAGACCGTGT
>JAABUJ010006700.1_pt1 | contig 11017 bp, 10 predicted proteins | sample 5559131 | NCBI WGS metagenome assembly JAABUJ01 (sample SAMN10711875, study PRJNA513366) | rock metagenome | isolation source: Antarctica rocks | place: Antarctica: Victoria Land, Mt New Zealand nord | collected 2016-01-07 | reverse complement strand
TTCGCGCCCACCTACCTACACGGATGACATTTACCCGAACTTTTCTTCAGCGACCTTCCCGCCGGGCGCTTCCGACGTCAGCCGATAGCGAGGGCTGGTACCTGAGTGGTTACGGGTAGGCCGCCCGCCAACCAGCTACTCGTACCCGCTCGATCGACTCGGCATCATCAGGAACGGCAGGGCGAAGGTGGAAAGCCACTGAGTGATCGTGCCAGTTTGCCCCTGGGGACACGTTCAGGAGTAGAGGGCCTATCAAGCCGTCACCCAAGACCTCTGGGCGCTCAAAAGCGTCTTGGCGAATGGGCTGCCGATCGTGTTCGGTTTCCCTGTCTACGACGCGTTCGAGTCCTCGGCAGTTGCGAGCAGCGGCATCGTGCCTATGCCCGACCCCACAAGCAAGCTGATCGGCGGTCATGCAGTGGTGCTCGTCGGCTACAACGACGCTGTTGACCGGTTCCGGGTCCGCAACTCATGGGGCAACGGCTGGGGACAAGCCGGATACTTTGAGTTGCAGTACCTTTATGTCACGTCGAGTTCGCTTGCCTCCGACTTTTGGGGTGGGCCAACAGACCAGCACCCCAGCAGCTTAAGTGCAGCTCCCGCCAGCCCATCAACGCCAACCCCACGATCGGTAGCGCAGAACCGAAGCGTCCCCGAAAGGCCTAGCGATGATAACCTCCGCGACCCCTCTCCTTGCCGCCACCGCCTGCTTCACCAGCACCCATATCGCCGTCACTGCCCTGATCACCGGAGCAATCGCCGGCGCTGCCGCAGCGTGGCGGATCACCGGACGGCACCGGGCCATCAACGTGGTCGCCGTGGCCGTCATCACCACCGCGGCGGTGTACCTATGGCGGCGCTCAGCCAACATGGCGCAATTCAACCACGACGGCCTGCCAGGCTTCTCAGCCAACGACTGGCTCGCCCCGGCCATCACCTTCATCGCGCTCAGCCTGTACAAAGACCTGCACCCCCCAGCCGACGATCGACGGTTCAACCAAGTACGGGCCATCAGCACCATCGCTGCCTTCGCCGTCAACGTGATCACCATCTGAGAGCGCTAGCCGGCCAAATGGGCGCATACAACGCGAGACGAGGCCGTCGCCGCCGCCGAGTAGGTCCTTTTCGAGCCGGCTCGCTGGCCGTCGGACTTGGAGTTGCCGTACTGGCCGGCTGCTCGGCAGGCGGCGCCGCGACCGGCACCTGGCCACTGCGGCTAACAGCCACCCTGCCCTTACCAGGGGACACGTCCCGGATGGACTACACCAGTCTGGATACCCGCCGCCACCGTCTGTTCATCGCCCATCTAGGCCAAGGCGAGGTCATCGTCGTCGACACCCGAACCCGCGGTGTTCTCGCCCGGATCCCGGCGCCGGGCGTCCACGGCATCCTCGCCGTCCCCCAGCTCGGAAAGGTCTACGCCGCGGCCTCCGACAGCGCCGAGGCGCTCACCATCGACACCAACACGCTCCAAGTCGTTACCCGTGCCCACACTGGCGGAACCCCAGACGGCTTCTCATACGACTCAGCGGACCGCCGGGTCTTCGTATCCGATGAAACAGGTGACGAGCTCACGGTGCTCGAAGCAACGACCGGGCTCGCCATAGGAACCGTCAAGCTCGGCGGTGAGGTCGGCAACAACAGCTACGACCCTGCCAGCGGCCGTATTCTCGCCCTCGACCAGAGTAACAACCAACTCGACGTCATCAACCCGATGACTCTCGCCGTGGTTGCCCTTCACCACCTCGACAACTGCCAGCACAGCCACGGCCTCACGCTCGACGCCCCTGGCCAACGTGCATTCGTCGCCTGCGACGGCAACGACCAGCTCTTGACCGTCGATCTCGAAACCTTCCTCGAAACCGACCACACAGCAACGGGAGCCGGACCCGACGTTATCTCCCTAGACCCTGGCCTCCAGCGACTGTACGTCGCCGCCGAGAGCGGTACCTGGACCGTCTTGGACACCGCCAACCGCCACACCCGCCTGATCGCCCGGCGCCACCTCGCCGCCGGTGCACACACACTCGTCGTTGACTACATCACCCACGCCGTCTACGTCCCTCTCGCTGACCATGGAGGCCATCCAGCCCTCGAGGTCCTTATCCCCACATGACCCCGGTTCATCTTCTTCGCCCACTGCGGCGCCGTCCGCTACCCCCACCACGACGACCAGACCACCCAAGCGCACTGCCACACCCTCGTCGTCAACGCCTGCATCCTGTCGACCACCGGCTACCTCCACGACGCCATCAACGCGCAGCGGGCCGCCGGCCACACCGTCAGCGACGAGGCCGTCGCCCACCTCAGCCCCGCCCACTTCGAAGCGATCAACCCCTACGGAACGCTCAGCTTCGACGTCGCCCGTGTCCTCAACCGCACCCGCAGACCCCTACGGCACCTCTAACCGCCGTTAGTCGAAGCATTGCCCGCCGTTTTGGCGCCGCTAACCAGGGGACCCCCCCCGGACGGCCGCTACCCACTGGGGGGGCAGCGGTGTGCCCCCCCAAACGTCCTTTGAGACCGATGCGCTGAATATGGCCGGGGGGGCAGCACCCACAGTTAGCTGTTCGCTGCCCGGTTATTCCGCCGGAATATCTCTGGCGTCCAGGTGTGCTCGTAGGGCATCGACAATGACCTGGGACTTCGAGCGTCCCGTCGCCTTCCTGGCCCGGTCCAGTGCCTCCACTAACTCGATGGGGCAGTAGAAGGTGGTCCTGCGGTGAAGCTCGTCCCAGCCTCCGGTGGCTGGCTTAGACCGAGACACGAGCCAAGACCTCTCGGGCCAGTAGACGCACGGCGGTAGCTGAGCTGCTGGCCGGGGCGTAGGAGGTAATGGGCTGGCCGGCGGCCGTGGCGTCCTCGATGGCCACCCGGCGCGGTAGGAGGGGCAGAGACCAGCCCGGCCAGCGCTTCTCGAGCTCAGCCAGGACCTCGTCTTGGTGCAGGGTGTGGGGTCGGGGTAAACGCGCCAAAACGGAACGCGAGGCTTCTACTAACAGCGTCAGATCACGGCATGGCCTCGGCGACGAAAGGGCTGCTCAGAATCCATGTGGCCGTCGTTTCGGACTTCCAATATCCGTTAGACCGACCGCCAGGTCAGGGGAGCCGCCTGCCGGGCGTGAGGGCGCCGCCTGTTGGTGGAAGCGGGACTTGGGGGCTCCGGAGCCGTCTGGACCGCGTTAGTGGCAGTCCAGTCCAGAGGCGTTTTGCTGCTTCTAATGGACATTAGACGCCGTACTTCTTGCCACTTTGGCACGTTTACCCCGGAAACCCCTCCCCGGCAGCGTGGTCGTACGCCGCATGCGTTGCGGGAAGCCCACATGCGCCTGCCGGGATGACCCACCCAGCTTGCATGGCCCCTACATCCAGTGGAACCCCCACCCTCAACGGCAAGACCGTCACTCGCTACCTCAGCGAGGACCAGCTTGCCCGCTACCAGCCCTGGTTCGACAACGCCCGACGGCTCAAAGAGATCACCGCCAAAATCGAGATCGCGTCTCTACACGCCCTGGAGCAATCCGAGGGTCCGGGCAACTCCACTGGCACCCCGACCTCTTCGGTGCCCCGACATCGCCCTCCCCGCCGGGACCCATAGCGCCACCGCCGCCTGGAACCCCCCCCAGAGCACCCTCATCACGGCCTCAAACGGCCCCAGACCGCAAAAGACCTGACCACAGGCCCCATGCCGCTCACTCCTGGAGCGCCGCACCCAAACGATTTCGCTGCTCACCACGCCCGGTCGCCTCGATGACCTCATCGACCAGCGACCGTGGAAACGTCGCCGTCAGCACCCCCAACGCGACCCGGTCACTGAGCCGCCGGCCCGGCTCGACCCGCACCTGCCCCGCTCGTGGCATGCCACAGAGAATAACACGACCGTAGTTTTAAGTTATGGGTATAGGGCTTAGGTGTGTGCTGACGCTGAACGCACGAGGCGCTTATGACGCGCTCTGAGCTGCCCTCAGCCGATCTGGACCGGGTCGCGGACCTGTGGGGGGCTCGCACCCCTCACAGCAAGGGATCTGTGTGGCCCGCTCGTCAGGACCTGCGGCTCGAGGACGGACTTCAGATCGACGACGTGGACCACTGGGTGGGGTCGGCCTGCGTCTTGTGCAGCAACGGCTGTGGCTGCGACATCGCGGTCAAGGACGGTCGTATGGTCGGCGTCCGCGGACGGGTTGACGACCCGGTCAACCACGGCCGACTGGGCCCCAAGGGGTTGTACGGCTCGACCCCCTGGGCCAGCAGCCCGGACCGGCTGACCCGCCCGATGGTGCGGGTGGCCGGCCGGCTGGTCGAGACCGACTGGGAGACCGCCATGGGGCGCGTCGTCGAGGTGAGCCGCCGGTTGCTCGAGGAGAAGGGGCCGCTGAGCCACGGCTTCTACACCAGCGGGCAGCTGTTCCTGGAGGAGTACTACGCCCTCGCCGTGCTGGGAAAGGCTGGTCTCGGAACACCGCACATGGACGGCAACACCCGGCTGTGCACAGCGACGGCGGCGGTCGCGATGAAGGAGAGCTTCGGCAGCGACGGCCAGCCCGGCAGCTACACCGACATCGACTCCTGCGACGCGATCTTCCTGTACGGGCACAACATGGCCGAGACCCAGACCGTCCTGTGGTCCCGCGTGCTGGACCGGATCGAAGGCGAGGACCCGCCGATCGTCGTGTGCGTCGACCCGCGACGGACGCCGGTGGCGGAGGCCGCGGAGCGCACCGGCGGGGTGCACCTCGCGCCCTACCCCGGTACCAACCTGGCGCTCCTGAACGGGCTGCAGCGCGAGCTGCTGCAGAACAGCTGGATCGACGAGGAGTGGGTCGCGGCCCACGCGCTCGGGCTGGAGGAGCTGCGGAAGGTCGTCGACCCGTACACGCCGGAGAAGGTGGCGCAGATTTGCGGGGTGGAGGCCGACCAGGTGCGCCGGGCAGCGGAGGTCTTCGGGACCACGAGGGACGTGCTTTCCACTGTCCTGCAGGGCTTCTACCAGTCGCACCAGGCGACCGCGGCGAGCGTCGCTGTGAACAACCTGCACCTGCTGCGAGGGATGATCGGCCGACCTGGCGCCGGGGTGCTGCAGATGAACGGGCAGCCCACGGCTCAGAACAACCGCGAGTGCGGGGCGGACGGCGACCTGCCCGCGTTCCGCAACTGGGACAACCCCGAGCACGTGCAGCAGCTCGCGACGCTCTGGAACGTCGAGGTGCAGCAGATCCCGCACTGGGCACCCCCGACGCATGCCATGCAGCTGTTCCGCTACGCCGAGCAGGGCTCGATCGGGTTCTTGTGGATCAGCGCCACCAACCCCGCCGTGTCGATGCCGGAGTCCGCGCGCATCCGGAAGGTCCTGGGCGGCGAGCAGTGCTTCGTGGTCGTCCAGGACCTGTTCCTCACCGAGACGGCGCAGCTCGCTGACGTCGTGCTGCCGGCAGCCGGCTGGGGCGAGAAGACGGGCACCTTCACCAACGTCAACCGCACCGTGCACCTGTCCGACCAGGCGGTCGCGCCGCCGGGCGAGGCGCGCAGCGACCTCGAGATCTTCCAGCTGTACGCCCGGGAGATGGGGCTGACCGACAAGGACGGGGAGCCGCTGCTGCAGTGGGACGTGCCCGAGGAGGTGTTCGAGGCGTGGAAGGAGTGCACCCGCGGACGTCCTTGCGACTACACCGGCCTCACCTACCAGCGTCTGCGCGAGGGCGGGATCCCCTGGCCCGCAAGCGAACAGCACCCCGAAGGCACGGATCGCCTGTACACCGACCACGTCTTCCCGACGCACACGGAGCAGTGCGAGACGTACGGGCATGACCTCGCGACCGGCGGTGGCGTGACCGAGCAGGAGCACCGGGCGATCGGTGCCAACGGGCGGGCGTTCCTGAAGGGGTCGCCGTACGTCCCGGCTAACGAGCGACCCAGCCCCGAGTTCCCGCTGCTGTACTCGACCGGCCGTACGGTCTACCAGTTCCACACCCGCACCAAGACGGGGCGGGCACGCTCTCTGCAGCAAGCGGCACCTGACCCGTGGGTCGAGCTGTCGGCTCCGGACGCCGAGCGCCTGGGCATCAGCGAGGGAGACGTGGTGCGGGTGGAGTCGCCGCGCGGGGCGATCGAGGTCCGGGCGAGGGTGGGGTTCGTCAGAGAGGGCACCGTGTTCGCGCCCTTCCACTACGGCAGCTGGGACCGGGACGCGCTGAGCACCACCCGGCAGGCCAACGAGCTCACGATGACGGTCTGGGACCCGGTGTCCAAGCAGCCGTGCTTCAAGACCGCCGCCTGCCGGGTCATCCGGGTACGAGCCGGCGACGGACCCTCGACCGCACCCACGACGGCGGCCTCCCGGCCGGTGGGTGCCTTGTCCCCGACGCGTGGTGGAGCCGCGACGACCTCCGTGACAGTGCCCACGCCCACCTACCGGCTCGACCCTGCAGGGAGGGCCCGATGACGCACCTGGCGACTTATGTGCGTCTGCTGCACCGCAGCGAGCAATCCCTGGCCGACTCCCTCCGCGTCGTCGGTGTCGGTCACGCGGCCGAGGTGGACGTCTTCCACACCGCCCACCTGCTGGCCCACTGGAGTGATGAGCACACCCGCCGGTTGGAGCCGATCGCGCAACGCCTCCTCACCCAGGCGTCGGCTGCTGAGGAACCGCAGCGGATGAACCACCCGCCGATCAAGGAGATCCGGGACGGCGCCGTCGGCCTGCTCCGCGACCTGCAGGACCTGTACCTGCTCGCGGCCCTCGTCCAGACCAGCTGGACGGTCGTCGAGGGCGCGGCCGAAGGCGCCAGGGACCGGGAGCTCACGACCGTCGCGCAGGAGTGCTCCGCGCAGACCGCCCGTCAGCTGACATGGCTGCGCACCCGGATGAAGGAAGCCGCACCGCAGGCCCTGCTGGTCGCCACATGAGCGGCCTGCGTACCGGCCTGTGGTCGGCGACCCTGTCCGTCCTGGTCCTGGCTGCCGCGGGTGCTGTGGGCGTCGCCCTCAAGCAGCCGTGGCTGTTTCCCTCGCTCGGACCGACCCTCATGGTCGTCGCGGAGACTCCCCGCGAGCCGGCGGCTCACCCACGCAACGTCCTCGTCGGGCACCTCGTGGGACTCGGCGCGGGGTTGATCGGCCTGCTCGTCACGGGCCTGCGCAGCCACCCCTCTGCCGTGCAAGAGGGCCTCACCGGCCACCGCCTAGTGGCCGTGTGCCTCGCCATCGGCCTCACCGCGCTGCTGCTCCAGCTCATCCGCTGCCCTCACCCACCGGCGGGGGCCACGACCCTGATCGTCGCGCTCGGCATCCTGCGCACCACGCCCCAGCTGCGGACCATGGCGCTAGCCGTCGTGGGGCTCGCCACCGTCGCGGCCGTCGTGCACCTGCGGACCTCGACGTCGGCAGCTCCTGCGTGAGCCCTAGGGCGTCACGCCGGTGGCGTCACCTGGCCCGAGACATCGTGCGGGTACTGTGTCCACGGCCGCTCGCAGGTTAGGTCCGGTTGCTTCCTTCGCTCTAGCCTTGACCATCCCAGCCTCCATGTACCGGATAACGCGCCCGAGTGGAGCACTCGGCTCACGCCAGGAGCGGGTGGCTTCGTTGGTGTTCGTCGGCGGTCAGCCTACCGATGTACGTGATAATAGACCATTATCCAGTGCTTCGATTTCCCTCACCAGCCGTCCTAATCGGCCGCTCTCGGGTCCCCGTAGGGGCCGCAGCGTCGCCGGCGGCGGGGTGAACGAGTAGTGGCCGTGGAAGTTGACGTGCTCGAAGCCGAGCGGTGAGAGTCGGGCCACGTCCTCGTCTCGCACCGGATGACCACTGCCCTGGAGCTGGCGGAGGGCGGAGTCGATGTAGCGGGTGTTCCACAGCGTGACCATGTTGACCACCAGGCCGAGAGCGGACAGCTGGTCCTCTTGGCCTTCCCGGTAGCGCTGGCGCACCTCGCCTTTCTGGCCGAAGAACGTCTTGCGGGCCAGAGAGTGGCGGCCCTCGCCGACGTTGAGGCGGATACCGACGGTCCGGCGGTAGGCGGGGTCGTCGACCCAGGCCAGCAGGTGGAGGGTCTTGGCGATGCGGCCGTAGTCGGCGAGTGCTCGGCCCAATGTGGCGGGCCTCCCGTCGCCCTGGGTGACCCGCATCACCTCCGAGGCCTTGACCTTATGCGCCATGAGCGAGCCGGCCAGGCGGACCATGTCGGGCCAGTTGTCGCGGATGAGGCCCAGGTTGACCTTGTGGCGGGCCACGGAGTTGAGCGGCCCGTAGTCGGCGGCGGGGTCGATGCGCCACCACCGCTGATCGGGCAGATCGGCCAGGCGGGGCGAGAACTGGAAGCCGAGCAGACGAAAAGCCCGAAGACCTGCTCGGGTACTACCTCAGGTCGTCGAGGTGATCCGCTCAGCGGGCGAGCGGCTCGGCGAGCCGGAGCCCTACGCCGAAGTCATGAAGGATCTGCCCAACCTGAACGGAGACGCAGTCGAGCCGACTGGCGAGGTGGTCACCAAGACCGGGGCAGACTTCTGGAGGGTGGGATCTGTGGCCTCCGGCTTCAGTGGTGACGCCAGGCGCCGCCGGCTTGGTCTTCTGATCCAGAGCCGTTTTCCGACGCCTACCGACACCATCTCTCTTTGAGCATGGTCCAATCCCTCTTCGTCCCGGCAAAGATCACCACCCGGGGTCCCAAGAGGCGACCCAGACCACCACCACCGCCACGAACACCGACTACTTGATCAACGGGTCATACCAGCATCACGGCCGTCACGAGCTGGCTCCGGTCACCTTTCGCCGCCCCCCGGTGCGGCGCAGGAGTTCTCGTTTGGCCGCGATGTGGAGCTGGGCGAGCTTAGAGCGTCGCAGCTGGTCCTGGCGCGCCTTCATGCGGGCGCCGAGCGCATCGAGGGCGACGTCGCCGAGGGCGTGGGACTGCGGGAACATCTCCCGGTCCTCCTCACCGGCTTGGCCCTCGATCGACGCGGCGAGGGCGGCCATCTCCTCGTCGAAGCGGGCACTGGCGGGGTCGGTCCGCAGGGTGGCGGCGAGGTGGTCGTCGATCTGGCGGTGCTCGGCTAGGGCCACGGCCACCATCGGGCTCACGGCCCGGACGGCGGGGTAGAACAGTTCGTCTTCGAGGTGCACGTGGACGACCAACTCATCGATCAAGGCGTTCAGCAACGCTCGCCGGTCCCCGACTCCTAGCCCGGGCGTCTTGAGCTGCGCCAACAGGCCCCGTATCCGGTCGTGGTCATCGACGAGGAGCTGGTCAGCGTGCATGGTCGCTGAGCCGCGTTCGTCGGGTGGTGGAGCGATCGGACGGGTGTGACCGGGGCGTGGGTGCCTCGTTGGGGGGGCGGCGGCGCACCTCGATCCGGCCGTTGCGTAGCCGGGTGTCGAAGCAGGGCAGCGGGGCGGTGGCCGGCCCCGACAGGTTGGCCCCCGTGGTGAGGTCGAATCGTGAGCCGTGCCATGGGCATTCCAGGGCTTGACGATAGATCCAGGCGCTCGCCATCGGCGCCCCGAGGTGAGGACAGCGTTCGCCGAGCGCCGAAATCTGGTCGCCGCGACGGACCAGGACGACGCCGACACCGTCGGCTTCGACCCTGCGCACGCTGCCGTCTGCCAGGTCGTCGGCGGCCAGGACGGCCACGAAACCTCTTGGGTCGAGCCCGTGGTCGGTGTGGTCGACGCCGATCTGATGGCGGTAGACCAAGGTGCCGCCGAGATAGCCGCTGAATAGGACCGCCGCGTAGCCGAGGCCGCTGGCCAGCCGGCCCTGGCGATGCGCGCCCCGTCGGCGGGCCAGCCATGACCAGGCGTAGAGGCCGAGCCCGACGGTGTTGAGGGCGCCGTGAACCAAGCCGGTGCGGCGGGGACGGTCGTGGGTGTACTGCCAGTCGGCCAGACCGGCCAGGGCGGCCCCGACGCCGCCGATGACCCCGGCCCCCACGCAGGCCTGGGCGGCCTGGGCGGACCCGCCGGGACGGGCCATCACCTCCTCGGTGGCGTCGAGGACCATGGCCGCGGTCCACGCGCCGATGGGAACATTGGTCAGCAGGGGGTGGAGCGGGTCGCCCAGCCAGGTCCCGTGTAGGAAGTTGCCAACCCGCTCGCCGTGCTCTCCGAGCAGGTTCAATGCCAAGGCCATGCCGTGTTCGAGCTTGTAGCTCGGTTTGTCGAGCCACTCCTGGCTCTCGACGGCATTGACCGCTCGCTCGGCGGCCTGCCGGAAGCGCTGGTCGCTAATCATGTGTCGTTCCCTTCGGGTCGGGAGTGAGCGCCGGTAGTGCGCCCCTATTCTGCTCCGGCGAGGGCGTGTGCTGCGGCCGAGATGGCTGAAGGCTTGGTAGAAGTTTTCTAGCAAGTTTCCGGTCGCGGTGTCGACGCGGGGCAGCATGGCCTCACAGCGCCGCCGCAGGTCGGTCAGGCTGGGTGGGTCGGGGAGTCGATGCGGGAGTACGGGTGGTGCCGCAACGCCAACACCTTGCCCGGCCATGCCCCAGCGGGCCAGCTCCACCACCCGGCGCTGGGGCACCTCGTCCAAGCGCAGCGACCCCAGCCTCAAGGCGCTGTCGCCTGGCTCCTAGAGAGCAGAGTCATCACCCTCACTCCCCCACCCCAGCTACCCTCAGGTGACGGGGAACCCGTCCCTTTGGAATACGTCACTGCACCAGTCAGACCGATCTTCTTGGCCGGGCTGCTGAACAGGATCCCAGCGGTTGTGGTCTTTTGCCGCTCGACGCGACGCCAGTGTTATGAGCCCCACCGGTCGTGGGGCTCCCTCCTGAGGCAGTGCACCGATCGTCTCGCCAATCTCCTGGAGATGCGAGTCGAGGACAGCCCGGTACTTGTTGATCTGACCTCCTGGCTGGAAGAGGACCGGCGGCGGAGGGCGGAGGGGGTCAAGGACAGCCATCACACCAGCAACCGCGACGATGTAGACGCCGGTCACTCGTGGACCGATCAGCTTCTCGTCGTCATCGGTGATGTATTGAAAACGAGCAGTAGGGCTGCCCGGCCGGGGGTGCACGAGAGCGTCACGAAC
>JAABUJ010006699.1_pt1 | contig 11017 bp, 9 predicted proteins | sample 5559131 | NCBI WGS metagenome assembly JAABUJ01 (sample SAMN10711875, study PRJNA513366) | rock metagenome | isolation source: Antarctica rocks | place: Antarctica: Victoria Land, Mt New Zealand nord | collected 2016-01-07 | reverse complement strand
CGCTGGACAGCTCTGTTCTGTCCATGGGTATCCTCCGAGGGGCCGTTGTGGAGGTGTGTCTGCATCTCCGCCCCTCGGTAGGGTACCGCTTTCAGCACGGCGGGAACTTTGCTGTGGCGCACCCGCGTGACAGCGTGACAGGATTCACGTCTACGCCGACGGCCCCAGGGCCTCCTCAACGGCCGGGACGACCTTGTAGCCCGCGAACTTGTCCTTGAGGCGGCCTAACTCGTCTTGCGGCAGCGTGACTGGCGTCCCAATGACGAGGGCCTGATGGTAGATCCGCGCGACGTACTCGGTCACGGACGCGACGATCATCGCCTGCGCGAGGGAGCGCCCGATCGTCAGCACCCCGTGTTGTTCGAGCAGTACGGCCAGCCCGCTTCCGAACGTGTCCGCCGCGCTTCGCCCGATCTCCGGCGTGCCGTACGTCGCGTACGGGGCGACGGGTATGCGCTCACCGGCCATCGCAATGAGATAGTGAACCGGCTCGATAGGACGGTTGAGGGCGGCAAACGTCGTGGCGTACGGAGAGTGTGTGTGTACGACGGCCTGTACCCACGGCATGCGCCGATACACTTCCATATGCATCGGCAATTCGGGGGAGGGGGCGAACACGCCCTCGACAAGCCGCGCGTCGACATCCACAATCGCCACATCTCCCGGCTGCAGCGTGTCGTAGGCGACGGCGGAGGGGGTCATGGCGATCAATCCCGTTTCCTCGTCACGCATACTGACGTTGCCGGACGTTCCCTGTACCAGCCCAGTCCGCCATAGCTCTCGCGCCGCCTCCGCCACCGCGCGCCGTGTCTCCGCCAGTCTCATGCAGTCCTCCCTCTCTATGGTCCCCTCTCTATGGTCCCCTCTCTATGGTCCCCAAGTCACACCCTCTGTGGATCGACAGCGACTCCGCTCGCCTCCTCATGCTGGCGTCCACACGCTTCGCGTCGATGGTCCATGACATCCGTTCAGCGAAAATGCATTTGTTCATGATGGTAGCACGCCGCCCGGTCGAGGTCAACGTGGGTGGCGCGCGGACAAGTGGGGGACGGGGCGGCTGGGCGCATCCCCGTGGGGCGCATCTCCGTTGACAGCGGCCCGTTCTCGTGCTACAGTAATGAACAATTGATTCAAAAAATATACAAATGTTCATGAAGGGCGAGGTGGCGGCGATGGAACCGTTCGGCGGCGAACACACGCGCAAGGTGCGCGTCGCCTGGCTCTACTACATCGAGGGGCTCACCCAGGATGCCATCGCGGCTCAGTTGGGGGTGACGCGCATGCGCGTGCAGCGTTTGCTGGCGCAGGCGCGGGACGAGGGCCTCGTGCGCATCACGATCACCGATCCCAGCGCCGAGACGATCGCGCTTGCCGCCGAGCTTAAGCGGCTGGTCGGGTTGAGCGACGCGCTCGTGACTCCCGCACCGACCGATCCCGCCTACGTCCGGCGCTTCATCGGGTACGCCGCCGCCGAGTATCTGGCCGACTGCCTGCACGACGATATGTCGCTCGGCGTCGGCTGGGGTATGACCCTTGAGGAAACGGCGCGCGCCTTGCCGGCGCGCCTGCTCGACCGCTTCTCCGTCGTCTCGTTGATGGGTGGTCTCACCCGCAGCTCAGCCTTAAACCCGCATGAGATTGCCTGGCAACTTGCCCGTACCCTGCGCGGCGAATGCTGCTACCTGGCCGCGCCGACCTACGCCGACTCTCTCGCGGCGCGTGACGCCATTCTGGGAGAGTCGGCCATCCGCGACGTGCTGAGGCGTGGCCGTATGGTCGATGCCGCGTTGGTCAGCGTGGGCGCCTTCGGCCCGGACTCTACGCCTCGCCACGGGCCATCGCGGTCTGCACACGCCGGGGACTCCGTGAGGCGCGCGTGCTGGACATTGCGCGCCTCAGCCGAGCCGATACAGCCGCGTCGCGTTGTCGCGCAAGACGGCCGCGCCGGCCGCCTCGGCCTCGGCCATGCTGAGATCGCCCTGTGCCACGATCTCGCCGAGTACCTCACCCAGGATACGGCGGCCGTGCAGAGCGCTCATCCAGTGTAACTCGGGCACGCCCACGCCATCGGAGCTGTAGAGCAGCTTGGAGGTCGGGGCGACGCCGAACGCGGCGCGCGTGAAGGTCGCCATCTCGCCGTAGCCGAGGAAAGGGATGCCATACGAGAGGTCGAGATAGACGTTCTCGTACACCGCGGCCAGGTAGGCGCCCTCGCGCGTGTAGGGGTAGCACTCGTGTAGGAGCACGACCGGCATGGAGCGATAGGCGCGCTCCTCGAGCACAGCGCGCAGGCGCAACGGGTTGGCTAGCAGCATGTCGGCGTCGGCGTCCCCGTACCCGACGTGGAACTGGATCGGCATTTCTTGCCGGGCGGCTTCGCGAAAGACGACGTGCAGCAAGGTATCCAGCAGCGGTTGGTGCGCCAGGCGCAGCGTCCCCGTCGCCACCGCCACGCGTCGCGCCTCACTGAAGGCCGCCTGCGCCTCCTCGCGCGGCCACGTCCGAATGTCGAGCCCCGTGCGGTAGGCCGCGATGCTTTTAAGCGCCACATAACCCTGGGCGCGTACGGCGACGAGCGCCGCCTGCAACGCCTCTACCACCGCGTCGAGCGTGTCGTGCGCGACGATCAACTGCTGCATCAGTACTTCGACGCGCAGCATCGGGAAGGCACCGCATCCGGCGAGGCGCCCCAGGTCCATATCCGGGACCACCTGGTCCTGCGGAGGATAGCCCCGGTCGATGAGGAGCGCCTCGATCCGCGCCGCCCGCAGCAGGTCCCCGATCAGCGCGTCGCTGCCGCGTCCGTGGCGAGCCGCGAGCACCGCGTCCTCGCTCGGCTCACAGTCCAGGAAGGCCGCCATCTCGCGGATCAGGCGGTGGTACAGCAGCGTCGTCTGTACGTGCGCGCGTTGCATACCCGGATCACGCGACTCAGTGAAGCGCTCGCGCCACGCGGCGACCCCCACCGGTTGCCGGCGCAGGATGCCGTGGCAATGGTTGTCCACAAGGGGGATATCTGTTAGGTCGATCGCCGTCATGTCGGCCCTCCGGTCACAGATAGCTAGTAGCTAGAAATCGGTTCTAACTACTAACTACTTAAAACTTATAAAAGTGATTGCGCAGCTCGAACTCCTCGTCCTGGGCGGAGAACGCCGCATCCTCGGAGCGACGAATAGCCAGGTAGGAACGGCGCATCAGGTCAGGCATTGAGTCCATGAGCGCCCCGTCGCGCTCCAACTCGTCGAGCGCGGCCGTCATTGTCGTGGGCAGGCGCCGGATACCGTTGGGTTCACGTTCGGCCTCACTCAGTAACGCCGGATCGTGTTCGCAGGGAGCGCCCGGATCGAGTTGGCGTGCGATGCCGTCGAGCCCGCAGGCGATCAACCCGCCGAGGGCGATGTAGGGGTTGGCGCTGCTGTCTACGGCCTTGAGTTCTACGTTGTAGGTTTGTTCCTCGCGGCCCCAGAAGGGCGAGGCCACGCGGACCGCTGCTTCGCGGTTGTCGAAGCCCCAGGCCGTGTAAGCCGAGCTCCAGGCGTGCGGCTGCAGGCGCCGGTAAGAGTTGTAACTGGGACAGGTCAGCGCCACGAGGCCCGGTAGATGCCGCAGGACGCCGGCGATGAAATGCCGCGCTGTGTCGCTGAGGCCGCGCGGATCTTGCTGGTCGTAGAGCAGGTTGCGCCGGCCCTCGCGGTCCCACAGGCTCAGATGAACATGGCTCCCGCTTCCGATGGCGTCGGGGAACGGTTTGGGCGCGAAGCTGGCCAGCAGGGCGTGCTGCAAAGCGACGCCACGTACGGTGTCGCGGAACTTGATCTGTGTATCGGCCGCGCGGACGGCGGGGGCATGGCCGATGGAGATTTCTTGTTGGCCCGGTCCATACTCGTTGATGGCCTGCTCCGTCACGATGCCCTGACGGTCGAGCGCAGCGAGGATATCGTGCATCACCGCGGCCGAGAGGTCGAGGCCGATCGAACTGTAGACTGGCGCGTGGTCGAAGGGGACATACGCGCCGTTCTCCTCGCGCGCCAGATAAAACTCGTTCTCGAAGGCCGCCTCGACCGTGAGGCCCAACCCCTCCGCCCGCGCCACCATCTCCTTGAGGTAGGAGCGCGGGCACGCGCCCCAGTTTTGGCGGTTGTGGTCGAGTTGGTCGCACAGCAGGCTGGCGCTGCTAGGTGTCCACGGCAGCACCGAGAACGACGCGGGGTCGGCGACCAGGCGGATCTCGCCGACCGGTTCCATCCCCTCGATTAGGATGAGTTGCTCGAGGAGATTGATCGCCATCTGCGCGCGGGTTAGGCCCAGGCCCTCGCGGAGCTTTGTCGCCAGGCGCGCCACATGGATGGCTTTGCCGCGGGTCACGCCGCTGTGGTCGCAATAGAGGAAGCGCACGATGCGTACCCCCGCGTCCCGCGCCGCGGTCACGATCGCCTCATCGGTCATAATCTTGTCTCCTCGCCGCTACTAGCGGTATTTCCACACGATGAGATCGCCAGGACGCGGAGCCACCTCGGGGATGATCGCGTGGCCGGCCGACCCCTCGACGGTATAGAGCAGCGGGGCCGCCGGATTATGGACGCACGGGTGTAGCCGCATGTTGAAGCGAAGCTGCGCCGGCGATTCACTGCGTTGTGCCGGGAGCACAGTCATCTGGATGTAGATCACCATGACGCCAGCGTTTCGCGCGCCGTCGATCAGCCGTGCGAGGCGCGGGAGCATCGGCGGGTACATCGACAAGTCGATGCCGAGGGCGTCGAACGCGCCGCTGGGACAACAGAAGTCGTGCTGCATGTCGACCACGACGAGCGCCGTGTGGCGCGTCGCGACTAACTCATCCAGCGTGGTGTAGACGACTTTGTCCCCGACCGTGATCATACGCGAATACCCTTCTGTGTTTGCCGCGTTTAGGTGATGCTGCTCATGCCGTGCGCACTCGGCCCCGCCTCTTGGAGTGGATGGCGCCCGTCGCCATCATCGGCCAGGAATGAGCCGACGGCGGCGATTTTTTCAGGGGAGCGAGAGCGCAGGTAGAGGAACGTCGCCACACCCACGACGAGCCACACCAGCACGATGTACGGGACCAGGTTATAGGGGTAGGTCTGGCCGGGCTGGCCGACCGACCACAACGGGTAGGCCAGCGCCACGACTCCGAGTATGGGGATCAGGCCGTGCAGGATGGCGTTGAACGCGCCGGCGCGCAGGAAGTAGCGGATCAGCGCGCTATTGCTGAGCATGTAGACGATGACGATGGCGACCGTCCCGATCGCGCCGGTAAAGCCGTACGCGCCCGTCGCGCCGGGGCCAAGCCACGCGCCGATCGGGAAGCCGACCGCCAACGTAAAGATAGTCTGCACGTAGATTGCCGTGTAGGGCGAGAACCAACGCGCGTGGACGCGGCCGAGGGCAGGGGGCAGCACTCCATCGCGTCCCATCGAAAAGATGATGCGCACGGTCGTGTTGTGGATGGCCAGGAAGCAGGAGAAGATACCGGCGATCGCGCAGAGGTCGACGATCTGCTCAAGCCATGGAGCGTCACGGTGGGCCAGGGTGACGAAGGGGTTGGCGTCACTCAGGAACGCCTTGAGGTGGCCGGGATTGTTCAGCCCGTAGCCTGCGGTCAGCGCATACATACGGTGCGGCGCGGGTTGCGTACCTCTTCGCCGAGCGTCGCGGCCGCGTCGAAGCCGACGAACGAGAGGATGCCGAAGACGGCGTCCAAGCCCACGCCTGAGAGGCCGGTCGGCGACGACGATGGCGAGAACACGGCCGCGCTGTTCCCGCTCCCGCCTTTGACGATGGCAATGATAGCCAGCAGCAGAAACACGATGACCTCGATCGTCAGCAAGATGAGGTCAACCCGCACCGAGGCCTTGATACTGCGGATGGACAGGTACAAGACGATAACCATGCCGGCCAGGCTATAGATCCACCACGGAGTATCGGCATGGAAGGTTGACCGCACGTAGTCGTGGGCGAAGGCGCCCAGGGCGGTGCACAAGCCGGGCGCCAGGATGGCGTAGCCGATCCAGAAGAGCCAGCCGGTGAAGAAGCCCCCAGCAGGCCCGAGGCCATGGCTATTGAAGGTGTAGAACGAGCCAGACGACGGGAGCTTGCGCGCGAATTGGACCACGGTGTTGCCTACCAGCAGGCAGGCGACGAACACCAGCAGGAACGAGAGCGGGAGCGCGGCGCCGGCCGACGGACCGGCCGCCGGCGCGTTAAGCACCACGGCCAGCACCGGCGCCATCGCCGCGGCGGCCAGGGCCACACCATTGAAGATCGAGAGAACACCGCGCTCGAGCCGTGGCGGGTGGTGCGATGGGACCGTGGCGGGTGTGGATGTGAGTGAACCCTGCACCATGATAGAACCTCCCGATAGATGAGCGGTTCGGCCTCGTCAGCACGGGCCTGATATGCATGTAATATATCAGCTACTCACCTGTAGTGGACGACGTCCCTCGCAGGGCTCGTGAATTATCGTAGGGGCGTATGCGCGTTCGAGGCCACGGGCGTATGCCATACGCCCCTACGCCGCGCCGGATGCCTTGGTCCTGCGGATAATTCACGAACCCTGTCCCTCGCGCCGCGTTAGACAGAAACAGCAATTTGCCAGTACACTATCAGATGAATTCCCTGCCGTGAGGATTGATAACCTTTGGTGCTAGTTGAAACCGCCGCTTTTCTCGCGTCCTCGATGCTTTGATCTAGTATTTGTTGCACAGATGCCTGATGGGAGGCCGATGCGGCTATCGAACAGGTCCTGACGACCCTGATTCACCCGTGTGCGCACCATTTGACGCAATACAGAGGCATTGGGGGCTACCTCCATCGCATCAAAGGCGTTGGAGAGACTCCCCAACTAGCACCAAAGGTTGATATGTGTTAGCGATAATCCTGCGACGCGCGGTCTTCCTCATCGCCGTGATCGTCGCCATCACCGCCATCACCTTTGTCCTGTTGCATAATACCGGTGTCGATCCGGCCCAGTTGCTGGCTGGGCCGCATGGGACCCCACAGCAGATCGCGGCGCTACGCCAGCGCTTTGGGCTGACGCAGCCGCCAGTCATTCAGTATTTCTACTATCTCAAGGAATTGATCCGCGGCGACTTCGGCGTGTCCATCCACACGCAACATGCGGTCGGCGCCGACCTGAGCCAGTTTCTGCCCGCCACGCTTGAGTTGGTGCTCGCCGCTATCGTCTTCGCGGTCGTGGTGGGTCTCGCGCTCGGCACACTGGCCGCAGTGTACCGCGGCTCCTGGATCGACACGACGGCGCGCTTGTTGTCGCTCTCGGGCCTGGCCGTGCCGGTCTTCCTGCTTGGCCTGCTCGGACAGTGGCTGTTCTACGACAAGCTCGGCTGGTTGCCGTCGGGCGGCCAGTTGGATGTGGGCGTTAACCCGCCGCCGGCCATCACCGGATTCTACGTGGTCGACAGCCTCATCACCGGACATCCTGACCTCTTCGTCAGTGCGCTGTGGCATCTGTTGTTGCCCGCGGTGGTGCTCGGTTTCGGCGTGCTGGCGTCGATCACGCGCATGATGCGCAGCGCGCTCTCCGAGGTTCTGGAGCAGGACTACATCCGTACCGCCCGCGCAAAAGGGCTGCGGCGCCGCGCGGTGGTGCTACGTCACGCTGTGCGTAACGCCGTCTTGTCTACTCTGACCATTATCGGGCTGCAATTCGGCGCCCTACTCGGGAGCACGATCCTGGTGGAAATCGTCTTCTCCTGGCCCGGCATCGGCCTCTATCTGGAACAGTCGATCGTGGCCGCCGACTATAGCCCCGTGCTGGGTGTCACGACCGTCATCGCGGCCATCTACGTCCTGGTCAATCTGCTCGTCGACATGGGCTATTTGATGGCCGACCCGCGGATTCGCTATCGCTGATCCGCTATCGCTGGGGAGACCGCTGAAGCAGTAGGTAGGTCGTGAGTCGTGAGTCGTGAGTCGATGGTAGAAGGAGGTAGAAGAGTGAGACCGGTGGCTACGGAGCCGGCCGAACCGATGGACACAGGGGTCGGGGCGCCGCCCGCCGCATCGTCCGCCGACGAGGACGATGCGGCGGCGCCTAGTCGATCGGGGCGCCTCCGCGCGCTCAGGCGTCTGTGGGCCAGCCCCACCAATGTCATCGGTCTCACGCTCGTGGCGTTGACCATCATCGTCGCACTGGTCGGGCACGTTGTCGCGCCCTACTCGCCGACGCTCAATGACTACGCGGCAACCTTCCAGCCGCCCTCACCGCAGCACCTCTTCGGCACCGATGAGGTAGGCCGGGATATCTTCAGCCGCGTGCTGAACGGCGCCGGCACGGCGCTAGAAACGATCGTCGTCGTGGTCGGTATCGGCGCGGCCTTCGGCACGCTGGTCGGCTTGGGCTCCGGATACGCCGGCGGCTGGGTCGACGAACTCCTCATGCGCGTCACCGACATCTTCCTGGCATTCCCGGTGCTGGTGCTGGCCATCGCCATCGCCGCGCTGCTTGGCCCGGGGCTCGGCCACACCATGCTGGCGCTTGTTGTGCTGTGGTGGCCCTGGTACGCCCGGCTCATCCGGGGCCAGGTGTTGACGCTACGTGAACGCGAATACATCGAGGCGGCGCGCGCATTGGGCGTGCCGGCGCTACGTGTCCTGTGGCGGCATCTGCTGCCCAATACGCTGGCGCCGCTGCTGGTGCAGGTCAGCCTGGACTGCGGTTATGCTCTGCTCACGGTATCCAGCCTCAGCTTCATCGGGCTAGGGGTACAGGAGCCCAATCCCGACTGGGGCCTGATGGTCAACGACGCGCAGCCCTATATCCGCGCCGATTGGTGGACGGCGGCATTTCCTGGCCTGGCGATCGTCCTGGCCGTCCTCGGTTTCAACCTGTTCGGTGACGCGCTGGGCGAACTGCAGGGACGGCGCCGTGGTCACTAGCGCCGTACCGCGCCGCCTGTCGATGGCGTCGGCGCCCATCCGCGGGTCCCCCGCGCCGGATGCGTACGGCTTCGCGCCTCTATTTTACCGTGGATAGGCCACACAATGCGTCGCTTGTCGCGCCCCAGCCTCCGCTGCGGCGGAGGGCGCACGCCGCCACGGAGGCCCGATTCCTCTGTCGCCTGAAGGCGACAGAGGAATCGAAGAGTTTTGTATAAAAGGAGCAAGTGGCACGATGACACTCATCAGCCGTTTCCGATCCATGATAGTACTCATCCCGTTGATCCTCACCGGGCTCGCCGTCACGCCGCACCAGCAGACAGCGCGCGCGGCGGGTGATGCGCAAACCCTCACTGTGGCCAACTATGAATGGGACAGCAATTTCGACCCCGCCGTCGCCTACGGGCAAGTGGCCCCGGTCATCTTCCGCAACTGCTACGACGCCCTGGTGCGCTTGAAGGGTACCAGTGACACGCAATACACGGGCGACTTGGCCGCGAGTTGGTCGTCGAACGCGGCCAAGACAGTGTGGACCTTCACCTTGCGCCGCGGGGTCCATTTCCACGATGGCACGCTCGTCACCGCCGACGCCGTGAAGTTTAGCGTCAACCGTCTGCTGTCCATCAACCAGGGGCCGGCCTTCATCCTCGGCCAGTTCATGAATCAGCACAGCGTCAAGGCGCGCGACCCCTATACGGTCGAGTTCGACCTAACCAAGCCGGCGCCGCGCCTGCTCGCCGCGATGAGTTCGCAGTGGGCCAACTGGATCGTCAGCCCGTCCGCGGTCAAGGCGCACGCGGTACGCAACGATCAGGGCCAGGCCTGGCTCGCCACGCACGACGCCGGGAGCGGTCCGTATATGCTCACCAATGTCGTCACCAACAGCAGCGCCACCCTGGTCAAGTTCAACGGGTACTGGGGCGGGTGGAGCGGCAAACATGTCAGCCGCGTCGTGATGACCTATGTGCCGGAGGAGCAGACGCGCCGCGCCCTGATTGAGAAGGGCGGCGCCGACCTCACGCTCTTCTTCTCGCCGCAGAACCTGGTCGCCATGCAATCGAACCCGCAGCTCAAGATCGACCTCTCCCCCGGCGTCCTGCAGGAGCTGCTCATCCCCACGCTGTACGGACCGTTCGCCAGCGCGCAGGCCCGGCAGGCGCTGGCCTACGCTTTCGACTACGACGCCATGAACAAGGCCTTCCTCAAAGGCTTCGCGGTGCAGGCGCAGGGACCCATCGCCCACCACATCTACGGCCACGACAACAACCTCCCGCGGTATCAGACGGATCTCGCCAAGGCCAAGCAGCTGTTCGCCCGGGCAGGGGTCAAGCCGGGTACGACGGTGACCCTCTGGTACATCGCCAACGACCAATACGCGAAGGAGATCGCGCTGATCACCCAGGGCCAACTCGGCCAGATCGGTATCCGCGTGACGATCGTGGGCAAAGACAGCACTACCATCAACAATGCCGAGGGCGGCACGGAGCCCGCGTCGCAACGTCCCAACCTCTGGGCCACCAACTGGTTCCCCGATTATAGCGACCCGATCGACGTCATCACGCCGCTCTACCATTCCAAGGGCAATCTCGGCGGCGCGGTCAACATGGGCCTGTACAGCGACAAGGGAGTGGACAGCCTGCTGGCGACAGCCGCGGTCACCGCCGACGCGCACAGGCAGCAAGCGCTCTTCGACCAGATCCAGGAGCGTCTCACCTGGACCAATCCAGCCGCCGTGTACATCTCGGACACATCCTACCAGCAAGTATATCGCGCCGGCGTGCACGGCTTCTACGACAATCCGACCTACGGCAATACGTTCGACTTCTACCCGATGTACAAGTAGGGCGCGGGTACTGATTATCAAGGGCTATCCGAATTTTGTGGTTGAAGTATGGCATTGACAAGACATATGTCGTCGTGGACGCTTCGTGGAGTAACACCTGCCCCGAAGTACCTCAAAGGCGCGGCGAAAGGGTGCGGCGCAACTATTGTGCGACACGAAGTCGCACTGTATGAGTGTGGCGGAAGAAAGGCCGCCATCAGGCGAGTGTCCACGCCTGTCCCCAATCCCGACGTGCGTCGCTGGTAACGGCGGGGTGCG
>JAABUJ010006698.1_pt1 | contig 11018 bp, 13 predicted proteins | sample 5559131 | NCBI WGS metagenome assembly JAABUJ01 (sample SAMN10711875, study PRJNA513366) | rock metagenome | isolation source: Antarctica rocks | place: Antarctica: Victoria Land, Mt New Zealand nord | collected 2016-01-07 | reverse complement strand
CCCACGCCGCCGCAGCCCGCCAGGATCAGGGCCGACAACCCAAGCAGCGCTGCCGCTCCCACGCGGCCTGCCTGCCGGACAGAGATGTGCGTCTTGAAATAAACCGTCATGGTGCGTGTGTATCCTTTGCGATGCAGAGATAAAATTGCGATGCAGAGATAAGAGTTGAAGATAAGGGGGGCGGGATAAGGCGGTGCTAAGGCTGCCAGTCGCCGTTTTTTGCCTCAGCGGCGCGCTGAGAGGCACGCGCCGCATCCACAATGCCGTACAGCCAGTCGGCAGTCATAACCAGCGCGAGAAGCCCGACCAGAACGCTGGCCCCGCCGCCGGATGCCTGGCCCCCGTGCCGCGCGCGGCCCCCAGCAAACACGCCTGCCACCGAATGCAGCAAGTTTTGCGTGTCCGGCAAGAGCGCGAGCAGCAGCAGGCTGACAAAGTACACGCCCGCCACGACAATCGCCTTGACAACTTCGCCGTTGACATACTGCCCCAGGCCGGGAATGAGCGCCGAGCCGACTGCCGCCCACTGTGCCCCGCGCCCGCCGCTTCCGCCCAGCCGCACCAGGGACGCGTCGGAGGCCGCATACGCCATGCCCAAAGTCTGCATGCGCTCCCGCTCCGAAGCCTGCAAGACAGTCCGGCCCAGCTTGATCTCCGCCGTCGCCCGGCCCGGCTGGGCGGCCAGCGATTTCTTCAAGGCTTCCTGCGCGCCCGGCAGGTCATTGCGCGCGAGCCGAATGTCCGCCAGCAGCTCCCACGCCCCGGCATCTTGGGGGCGCGCGGCAAGCAGGGAATGCACAGCCGCTTCCGCGTCTGCCGTCAAACCCCGCCGAAGCTGGATATTGGCCCGCGTCAGCAGCCGCTCGGCTTCGGCCTCGTCCGTGCTGCGTCCGGCTGGCGGCGGGACGGGACGACCCGGCGCTACGGGCCGGGGCGGGCGCGGGGTCGGCGCTTGCGGGTCAGGCCGCGAGGGGCTAAAGTCAGGCGGCGACGGCATCCTCCGCCTCCATCGCGGGAGATGCGTTTGCCGCTTCGTTGTCTGCGGCTTCATCCTCGCCGGGCGAGGCCGCGCGCGCGCCCCAGAGCTTTTCCAGGTTGTAGTAGCCGCGCTGGTCTTCCGCCATCACGTGAACAATGCTGTCGCCGTAGTCCAGGATAATCCAGGTCGCCTCGCTATAGCCTTCCTTGCGGTGCTGGCGCACGCCCGCCTTTTCCATTGACTCCATAATGCCGTCGGCAATGGAGCGGATATGGATATTGGACGTGCCGGAGCATATCACAAAAAAGTCGGTGATAATGGTCTGCCCGCGCAGGTCAATCGGCGTAATATAATTAGCTTTTTTGTCTTCGGCAGCCGCGACAATCGCGTCGCGCTTTTCCTCCGAGGTCATGGTGCTTGGTTTCAAAGTGGCTGTTCCTCAGCCGGTTTCGGCCCCACAAGAAGGGCCTGAAAACTCGGCATTATCTTTTATTATACCCCGAGCGCCAAAAATTGAGCGAATATCCCGCCGAGCACCTCCCGTTTTGGACGCTTTCGCGCTGTTTGCCGCCCACGCCGCCACGTTGTGTCCAGCCGCTTGCATCAGCGTTCCCCCTGTGTGCCAAGCCTGTCCTAACGGTGGAACAGTTTCTTCCGTCGTTGATACACGCTCAGCATGCGCTGGCAATGCCCAAGCAAAGCCGTGAAAACGCCGCCGCCAAACAGCAGAAACGCCGCCTCCAAATGGCCGTTCCCTGACCAAGACGCTACAATCCCTGCACGCCGCGCCAGACAAAAGACGCCCCCAAAGCCGCCATCAGCAGCGCGGAAATCTGGGTCATGCGCGCCCGAAACACCCCGCTCATCAAGCGCCCGCCCAAGATGGCGTTGCCGAACAGCCCCAATGCCAGCAGGCCCGGCACCGTTCCCAGGCCAAACAAAAGCATCAGAAACGCGCCGCCCTTCGCCCCCAATGTCAGGGTCGCAATCAGGGCTTGATAGGTCAGCATGCAGGGAAGGAGGCCGACAAACATGCCGGTTAGCAGCGGCTTGATACGGGCCTGCGAACGCAAAACGCGCACAAAAAGGCGGCGCAGAACCCCGCCGCCCGCGCCCAAAACGTCAGGCTCAGGGATTTTGAACCAGGGCCAGATGCCCGCAAAGCCCAGGGCCAGACCCAGCAGCAGCACGCCCGCCGCAATGCTCAGCGCCCCCTGCGCCTGCGCCCACCCGCGCGTCAGGCTGCCCACGCTGCCGGCAAGCGCGCCCAGCAGCGCGAGAGAGAAAAGGCGTCCGCCGTGAAACAGCGCGTGGCGCTCGGGGTGAACATGACGCGGTGCGCCCTTGTCCGGCATGCCCGCGTAGGAGATGACAAACACGCCGCACATGCCGATGCAGTGGGAAAAGCCGCCCGCCAGCCCCCAACCCAATGCCAGCAAAAACGGGGTTTCGTTCATGGTGTGGGAAGAATGCGGTGCGCATCCCAGGTGCCGGAGATGTTGGACAAACGCCACGTGCCCGTGATGGTCGTGCCGTCCTCAGACAGCGTGCCTTCATAGGCGACAGGGTGGGTGAGGGAACTGGCCTGAGCAACATAAACTTTGGTAAACGCTACCTGCCGTCCGGTCTGCATGCCATCGGTAGACGCCTCTCCCAACGGGCCGTCATCCAGGACAAGGCCGGTAAAGCGTCCGCCATCGCCCTGCATTGTCCAGGTGGCCTCAAAGCGCACCGGCGGGCGATCAGCCTCCGCGCCGCCATAAGCGTAAGTGCCAAGCCAGCCGCCGGCGATGGCGTGTTCGGGTAAGTTCATAGGGGTTAATCGTCTGAAGAGGGCCGTTTCATATGGCGCGGCGGGGTCAATTGGATTTGCACCAGCGGCTGCGGGCGCGGCGGGGCTGTTTTGGCAGGCGTAGACGGGGACGGCTTGCGGCGCAGGGGCCGCGACCGAAAAGCGAGCATCTGTCCCCACAAACGCTTTAGGACAACAAACGCCGCGACGGCGACAATAGCAAGCGCCGCGACTTGCTGCCAGTCAATGAAATGACTATTCACCTGCACTTGCCTCTTCCCTGCACCGGCACTCGCCGGTGACTGCCTCGCGTCCCTCTTTTATCAAAAACGGCACGAGAGCTAGCGACGCAATGCTGTCCAGCCACCACCAGCCAAACAGCCGGGTGGCAGCAAGGCCGACAACTAATACCACAGACAGATAGCCGCAGGTGATTGCCTCCATCGCATCCGCACGCAGGGCACGAGACTGCAAGCGCGCGGCGACTTGGAGTTTCATGCCTGCCAGCAGCGGCATGCCGACTTTGGCGACAAGCCCAATGGCAATTCCCCAGACGCTTTCGTGCGTGTTGGCGTGATGGCGGGCCAGCAAGCCATAGCCTGCACCCGCCACAATGCCCAGTGCCAGGGCATACAAACCAAAGCCTACCAGCCGCGCGGCTCTGCGCTCTGTTGTTTCGGTCTGCGCCTCGGAAGCAAAAGCGCTCGCCTCTACGCGAAGCCGCCATAACAAGATGCCCGCGCTCGCCATCTCCAGTACGCTGTCCAGCCCAAAGCCTTCCAGCAGGAGGCTGCGGGACTTCGCTCCCAGCCATAAGGCCGCGCCGCCTTCCACCAGCATCCACGCCAGTGTCGCGTAAGTCAGCCGCAACGCCAACTGAATGTCAGCGGTACGCTTGGGCATATGCGCCTGAGCATGAACGGCCATAGCGTCAGCGCACGCCCCAGCCCATCGCCAGCCCGACATGGTACGTGGCGAAGGTCACAATCCAGGCCAGCGCGGTCATATAGCCCGTCATAAAGAGCGGCCACGTCCAGCCGTTGGTTTCGCGCTTCACGACCGCCACCGTGGACAAGCACTGCATCGCCAGAACATAGTAGACCATGACGCAGACGGCGAGCAGGGGCGAAAAGAACGGGTCGGCGCGCAGCTTGTCGGGCAAAGACTTGGACACTTCTTCTGTACTGCTATTGCGATCCCCCACGCTGTAGATCGTCCCCATGGACGACACAAACACTTCTCGGGCCACAAACGACGACACCAAACTCACGCCGATGCGCCAGTCAAAGCCTAGCGGCCTAATGACCGGCTCCAGCGCACGGCCTGCATCGCCCGCAAACGAATGTGCCATCTGCTGGGCGGGCGGCGTGTGGGCAGGAGCCTTGGGGTACGACGACAAGAACCACAGCAATATGCTGATGCTCAAAATCAGTGTTCCGGCCCGGCGCAGGAACAGCCACGCGCGCTCCAGCATGGTCATCAGAACTGTGCGCGGGTTGGGCTTATGGTACGGAGGCATCTCCAAAAAGAACACAGGCGCAGGACCCTTCAGCAAAGTCTTCTTGAACAGCCAGGCCATTCCGAAGGCCGCCACCGTGCCTAAGAAATACATCGCCATCATGGTCAGGCCCGGCAGAGTAAAGATGCCCAGCACATGCCGGTTGGGAATAAACGCTGCAATCATCAGCGTGTAGACAGGAATACGGGCCGAACACGACATCAATGGCGCGACTAAGATAGTGACCAGCCGCGACTTCTTGTCGTCAATGGTGCGGGTCGCCATGATGCCCGGAATGGCGCAGGCGAACGAAGACAAGAGCGGGATAAATGATTTGCCGTGCAGCCCCACTTTAGACATCACCTTGTCCATGAGGAACGCCGCGCGTGCCATATACCCCGTGTCTTCTAAAAGCGCGATAAAGAAGAACAGCAAGAGTATTTGCGGCAGGAACGTGATGGTGGTGCCGACGCCGGCAATGATGCCGTTGACCAGCAAGTCCTGCAAGTCGCCGTGCGGCATGTGCGTGGTGACCAGGGCCTGCAATGCGCTCACGCCCGACCCGATCCAGTTCATGGGGATTTGCGCTAGGGTGAAGATGGTCTGAAAGACGAATGCCATCACGCCGAAGAAGATGACATAGCCCCAGACCGGGTGCATTAAAACGTTGTCTATCTTCTCCGTGCCCGTAATGCGCCGCCCTTTACGGGGCGTCTTCACCAAGAGTTGTTCGGCAATGCGGCGCGCCCAGGCATAGCGGGCCTCCACAACTACGCCCGCAAAGTCAATGCCTAATGCGCCAAGCTTTGCCTGGTCGGCCTCGATATGATTGACAATCTCAGGCGACCACCGCCCGGCTTCTTCAGGACGCATATTGGCTTGCATCAGCAGGCCCACGGCTTCCGAGGCGCTTTGCCCATGCGGGGTGCCGTGCGTTGTTTCCAGCAGGCGGGACAGCTCGCCCACTTTTTCTTCGGCGGCAGACGGCAGGAACCAGTCGCGCGCAGGCGGGGCAGGCGTCTGCGGCAGGCGCTCTATCGCCTCAATCAGCGTATCCAGGCCCATCTTTTGCGCGGCGACAACAGGCACGACTGGCACGCCCAAGGCCCTGGACAAGGCGTCCACATCTATGGTTCGCCCCGACTTTGCGGCTAGATCGGTCATTGTCAGCACCACCACGGTGGGCAGGCCAAGTTCCAGCAGCTGCGAAGATAGGTACAGGTTGCGTTCTAGATTAGACGCATCCACGACATGGATAATGCCTTGCGGCTGCGCGACATCGGTGCGGTGACCGAGCAGCACGTCGCGGGCAATCGCCTCGTCAGGGGAGCGCGGGGTGAGCGAATACAGGCCGGGAAGGTCAATCAGGCGCGCGGCGTGCCCGTCCGGCAGGCGCAGACGGCCTTCCTTCTTCTCAACAGTCACGCCCGGATAGTTGCCCACTTTCTGGCGCAGGCCCGTGAGCGCGTTAAACACTGTTGTTTTGCCGCAGTTTGGGTTGCCCACCAGGGCGTAGAGGGGTTGAAGGGCTGGGGCGGGAGCCGCCGGGGAGCGCCCCAAAACAGCATTCATCACTCACCTGCATCGGCATCGGCGGGAGCAGGCTCCGCCCCGATGTCGTCAAAGTCCGGGGGGCACACGCGCACCCACACCGCCTCGGCCTCGCGCCGTCGCAAAGACAATTGATAGCCGCGAATGCGCACCGTCATCGGGTCTTGGAGCGGCGCAACACGCACAAACTCAACCTCCGTGCCCGGCGTGAAACCCATTTCCAGCAGGTGCGGACGGGCGGCGCACTCGGTGCAAAGCGACAAAATATGCCCGACCTCGCCCGGCTGCATCCGGCTGAGCGGCATTTCTACATGGCCGGTCGCATCCGGCTCGCCGCGCATCGGCAGCCCTTGGGGCCGCCGCGAGCGCAGGGATTGCAGGACTTGCAGAAACCGCGATTGTGTTGCGTTGTCAATTGCTATTGCCGATGCCATGCGCGTAAGCCGCCGTTCTGTGCCACTGTGTAATGCCGACTAGCTTGGTCGGAGATTGCTACAAGCGTAGTATACCACATAGGACGACGCGCGTGTCAAGCATGTTCACGCCCCTGCAAAGTTGTTTTTGAGCCAAGGCCGAGTTGCGGCCAGGGCAGTCCCAGGGTGAAAAAAACAAACACCGCGGCTGACAAATCTTGTCAGCCGCGGTGTTTGTTCTGCCCTGGTGCCGAAGGGGGGACTCGAACCCCCACGAGGTCACCCTCAAAGGTTTTTGAGACCTCCGCGTCTACCATTCCGCCACTTCGGCGCACGTCAGCAGGGTCGGGATTATTATAGCGTCCTTGCCGCGCGTTTGTCAACGGGAAAGTGCGGGCACGTCCAATGCTGCTACAGTGCAAACCAACAGTTTCTTCTCATTCGTCTAGGTCATCGGGGAAATCGTCGGGATAACGCTCCCGCAGAATGCCTTGCGAGAGAATGTTGTCTTCAGGGCGAACGCCGCTTTCCAGCATCAGCTTGCGCATCTTTTCAATTGTCATGGTTTTGTCAACCACGAAGCCGGTGCGCGCGTCCATCTCAGCGAATTGCTCTTGCAGCCACTTTTTGTCGATGACCTTGTTTGCTGCGATTTCAGTTTCTTTGACGGCCATTTCCCCAACCTCCCGGCAGCAGCTATGTTTGCTGCTCAGTATCAGCCAAAACGCCCTGCTGTGTCAACCGCCGCCACAAACAAGCCTTGCCCATCCACGCAGGACAGGCCGGGCTGAAATGAGCGAAGCAGGATGAGCAGCCCTAATCAGCACCGCAGCTACACCCGCCCCTTATTGCTTCGCGGCCCTCTTTTATGAGAAACGGAACCAACACGAGCGCGGCCACGCTGTCCAACCACCACCAATGCAGCAGGGCGTTTGCAGCCAGCCCTGCCAGCAGCACCCACGACAGGAAACCACAGGTGAAAGTTTCCATAGCATCGGCCCGCAGCGCCTGACTGCCGATGCGATCCGCGACCCGGATTTTTGCCCGCGCCAGCACCGGCATACCAAGCGCGGCCACGAGTGCGACGGCAAGGCCAACCCCGGAGGTTTCCGCCGTGTGGCGATGCAGCAGCCCATAGCCGGATTGCAGCACGACATAGGCAGCCAGGGCATAAAGCAAATAACCCGCGATCCGGGCCGCGCGATGTTCCAGGGCTTCAATCTCCGCAGCATTGGCCGTGCCGCCCGCTTCTTTTCTGAGCCGGTGAAAGAGAACGCCCGCCGAGAGCAGTTCAATAATGCTATCCACGCCGAAGGCCAGCAGCAGCACACTTCCGGCCACTATCCCTGCTCCAATGGAGACCGACGCCTCTATGAGCATCCATCCAATAGAAAGGACTTCTAGCCGCAGCGCAGCTCGCATATTGCGGGCGGGAGAAATGGCCGGACTTGCGGAGTTTATCGGTTGACTTTCGCCGCCAGATACATGGCGGGTTTTGCTTGTGCAACGGGAGCCGCATGAGGCTTGAAAGGGCCGTCATCACTCGGAATAGGAACCACGACCAGGGCGATCAGCGCCAGTTGCAGCAGCCGTTTTGGAGCAAGCAACGGATGCACGGCCACCCGCGACCGCTGCACGCTCTTGATTTTACCAGCCCCTAAAGGGAGCGCCAGAGTTGACATCGTTTTTCCTTTCGCATCAGCGACCGCAGAACGTCTCTTTTCGGTTTCGGGAGCGCCAGGCGCTTACATACGGAACCAGTACATAAGACCCAATGACCAGCGCTGCCGCCCCCGCTTGGGCGGCCAGGCTTTGCACGTTCGGGAAGATCGAGAACCAGAGGCCCATCCAGCCTGGAACGGGAAGGTTGACGGGCGTTGTCGCCAGCCACCCTGCCTGCTGCATCTCCTGAACGCTTTCGCCCACCATCACGAGTAGCACGACGCCGAGCAGCCCACCCGTGACAATCAGCATCTTTTTGTAGGGCAGGAACTTGTTCCCGGTGAAGGTAAGCGCGGCCACAATCAGCGTCAAGACCAAGCCGAGGCCCGCGCCTTCCAGGATCAAGAAGTTTCCGGCCTTGAGCCGCAAATCCTGCAGGAACAGAACAACCTCAAAACCTTCTCGGTAGATGGCGGTGAAGCCGAGCAAGGCCAGGCCCAGGAAGGTTGCCGCGCGGGAGTCGGCTGTGGTTTCCATAATGCGCTTGCGGCGGTTGCTGTGATTGGCAATCCAGCCTGTCCAATACAGCTTATGGAAAAACCAGTTCATCACGACCAGCAGCACGACGATAGCCAGGAGGCCGGTTGCCGCCTGGATAGCCATCTCCGGCGCGTTGACGTGGGAGATAATCGCCACCACCACGAACCAGGTTGCAATTGTCGCCAGGAACGCCAGGAACGCGCCGACTGGAACCGCCCGCAGGTAATCTTTTTGCTTGCCCCGCGCCATGCCCGCCGTCACCGCCGCCAGCACGAGAATTGCTTCCAAACCCTCCCGGAACACCAGCGCCCCGGTACTCAGCACCATAGCGGCAGGGCTTATGCCCTTGTGCAAGGGGGCAGGCGTTCCGCTTGCGGCGACGGCCTGCCAGATCATCACGCCGACCACCACGAGCGCGGCCAGGACGCCGAGAACGGGTTTTGCATACGGAATGCCGCGCAGCCTGCCCCGATCCAGATTAACAGCAGCAACACTACTCGAATTAGCCATTATGCTTGCCTGATACTAACCCTCTGCAAGAGGAAGTCTAACCGCACCCCGATTGAGCGCAGACGGAGCGACCGAAACGGACGACGCGCATTTTCTATCACTGACACATTTTTGAGCGGTTTTGCAGTCATAGTTTGAGCAGCAGGAAACCCGTTCGCTGACGCCGGAAAGGATACTTTCGGCGGCTTCCATAAGCGCCGTCATGTGCGGGCTTGCCAGGGCGTAGATTACGCGCCGCCCTTCCTGCCGACTGGTAAGCAAGCCGCACTCTTTAAGGCACGTCAGATGCCCCGAAGCGTTCGGCTGAGAAAGGCCGGTCAGTAAGACAATCTCGGAAACCGTCTTTGCCCCGAAGCGTAGCAAGTCCAGAATCGCCAGGCGCGAGCGATCAGCTAGGCCCCGGAACAGCTTCGCTTTGAGCGCAAGCGACGGATTTTGAGCAGCGGACAAGTGAAGCCCTCCAAACAGCGATATATAACCAGTTGGATATATGATAGCACATTGTTCAGGGAATCGGCGCAACACCGCCAATCATATATTGTGCATTTTGGAGAATGTTTTCAAGTATCAGCCAAGCACCGGCTAAGCAGAAGCCGCCTGTTCCACGCCAGCATGCTTTGGCTTGAAACGGTTTGTATTCGCGGCCTTCATCTGAAGCGCATAGGCCCGTTTTTTTGTGGTTCCGTAAGTTTTTTAGGTAGTGGTTCCGTAAAATGTACTGCCATCTGCACTGAGTGTCAGACAGGCTTGGGGCCGCTCCCAGTGTTACCGTTGAAACTGGCGAGTCTGTGGTCGCTATTTCGGTTTCTTTGACGGCCATTTTCCCAGCCTCCCCGCAGCAGACGTTTGGACTGCCTCAGTATAAGCCAAAACCCCCCGCGGCGTCAACCGCCCCCGCAGGCGCAGCCCAGGGCTTTCTCACCCCTTGTCAGCGCGTTCCAACGACGGAACAAATCTTTCCGTCGTTAGGACAGGCTTAACCAGCGGTGGAAACAAGCGGGCAGCGCGTATCAAACGGCGTCAGCGCGATGCGCAGAAGCGCCTGAGCGGTCATGGACACTCCTGCCGCCTCTCGCTTCGTTGACTTTAGCGCGCGCGGCGGGCTATAATATCACTTAAGAAAGCGTGTTCCTATGAGCCAATTAATCCAGCTTGACCTGCCGACTTCCGCCGCGCCGCTGCCTGTCAATGCCCCCCGGACAGGGCGGCGCATTCCCGAATGGCTGACCATCAAAGTGCCCAAGCGCCAGGGGATTGACGAGGTGCAGTCCTTGATGCGCGCCAACAACCTGGTGACTGTCTGCGAGGAGGCGCGCTGCCCCAATTTGGGCGAATGCTGGAGCAAAAAGACCGCAACCTTTATGATTTTGGGCGATACGTGCACGCGCTCCTGCCGCTTTTGCGCTGTCAAGACCGGCAAAGGCGGGGCGCTAGACCCCGACGAGCCGCGCCGCGTGGCCGAAAGCGCGCTGGCGCTGGGATTGAAGCACACGGTTGTCACGAGCGTCAACAGAGACGAACTGGCTGATGGCGGGTCGCATCACTTTGCCCAAACCATTCGGCACCTGCGTGCCCTGCTGCCCCATTCCATCGTGGAAGTGCTGACCCCGGACTTTTTAGGGAACAAAGCCAACATTCAGACCGTCGTAGATGCCAAGCCGCACATCTTCAACCACAACATTGAAACCGTGCCCCGCCTGTACCGCAAGGTGCGTCCGCAGGCCCGCTACATCCGCTCGCTGCAATTGCTGGAATATGTCAAAGCCGCCGACCCGTCCATCTACACCAAATCCGGCCTGATGGTGGGCCTGGGCGAAACCAAAGACGAAGTGGTCGCGCTGATGCAGGACCTGAAAGCCTACGGCGTGGACGCGGTGACTATCGGCCAGTATCTCAAGCCCGGCAAGAACTATTTGGACGTGGTGGAATATGTCCACCCGGACGTGTTCGCCGAGTACAAAGCCATCGGCGAAGAAATGGGCTTTTTGTTTGTCGCCAGCGGCCCGTTTATCCGCTCGTCGTACAATGCCAAAGAGTTCAGCGACAAGTTTCTTGCCAGCCAGGACGCTGCCT
>JAABUJ010006697.1_pt1 | contig 11018 bp, 7 predicted proteins | sample 5559131 | NCBI WGS metagenome assembly JAABUJ01 (sample SAMN10711875, study PRJNA513366) | rock metagenome | isolation source: Antarctica rocks | place: Antarctica: Victoria Land, Mt New Zealand nord | collected 2016-01-07 | reverse complement strand
CCGTCAACACCGGCATGTTCGGCACCAAGGAACACTTCGCCCCGCTGTACGGATCCAGCTTCGACGGCGACCGCCTGGTTCTGCCCTACGGAAAGGACGTCGTCAAGGACGCCCCGGACGTGGCCGATGCCGCACACCTGGACGGCGACGAGCAGCAGTCGCTGTACGCGTACTACGACCAGTACATGGGCGCCACCAACACCTACCCGACCGAGTCGACCGGCGGCGAGGTCAAGGCCAAGGCCACCGGTAACGCCGAAGGGTATTTGACCCGGTCCGAGGAGCAGTTGCGGGTCGGAACGCAGCGGGTGGAAGCGGGCCGGGCCGGCATCCGCAAGTTCGTCGTCACCGAGCAGCAGACGGTCACCGTTCCGGTATCGCACGACGAGGTCCGCGTCGTCCGCGAGCCGCTGCAGCCGGGCGACTCGGTGGACGGGGCCACCATCGGTGAGGATTCCATCGACGTCGCCCTGATGCAGGACGAGGTACGTGTCGACAAGCAGGTCGTCGGTGTGGAAAAGGTCCGGTTGGCGACCGAGACGGTGACCGAGCAGCAGGAGGTCAGCGAGGCGGTCCGCAAGGAGCAGGTCGAGGTGACCGGCGACACCACCGGCACCGTCCCGGACACGTCCGCCAAGCGCAAGAAGTAACCGCTTCATCTGCTTTGCTCCCGGACGTGGGGTAGGGCGCCGGTCGGCGTTCACCCCACGTCCGGGAACCCACCTGTGAGGAGCTATTGATGAGTACACCGATCAACCCGCCGCCCGGCGACGGCGAAAACCAGGAACGGCTGACTGCCGCCGAGCCGCCCGTCTCCAAGACAGATCGGTCGACGTCGGTCGCGACCGAACACCTGCCGGTCGGTGACCGCAATGACCGCCGCGTACCGCCGGTGCGAGAGGAAGCGGCTGTCGTCGAGAACCCGGTTCCAACGGCGTCCTCCCGCTCGTACGGTCAGGCTGCTGCTGATCTGGGTGTGGACCGCGAGGCGGTTCTGGGCCGGGAGAAGGAGTCGTTCGGCGGTGTCAAGGTCGGCTCCGCGTTCTTCGGTTGGGTCGCCGCTGCCGGTATCGCAGTTCTGCTCACCAGCCTGCTCACTGCCGCCGGTGTGGTGCTGAGTCTCACCAGCAAGACCACCACCACGGATATCGCGAACCAGGCGACCGCCGGTACCGGTACGGCGAAGACGGTAGGCCTGGTCGGAGCGATTCTGCTGCTGGTGGTGCTGTTCGTCGCCTACTACTGCGGTGGTTATGTCGCAGCGCGGATGGCCCGGTTCAACGGTGTCAAACAGGGACTGGCGGTCTGGCTCTGGGGGATTATCTTCGCCATCGTCATTTTTATTCTGGTGAAGGTGGCCGGCAGCAAATACAACATCTTGAGCAACCTCAATCTGCCGCGCATTCCGGTCAACGAAGGTAATCTGACCTCCGCGACCATCATCGCGATCGCCGCGATCATCATCGTGACCCTCGTCGCAGCCCTGCTCGGTGGGCTGGCAGGCATGCACTTTCACCGCAAGGTCGACAGGGCCGGTCTGACCGTCTGATCGTGGCTCGGAACATGTTTTGATGTTTCCGTCGGATTTACCGAACCGGTCACACCGCAACCGACCGCGTACCGTCTTCCACGCCAATCAATGATTCAGGAATGATCTCACCAAAGGACGTGTCATGGCCCGTGTCGAACCAGTTCCGCCGCTCTTGCCACCCGACGATGCCGGCGGCGCATCGACGGCGCGGAATTACCTTGTCCGCTCGGAGGAACGCCTGAACGTGACCACGGCGCGGGTGCCGGGTGGTTGGGCACGACTGGAGAAATACCTCGTCACCGAGACCAAGACGATCACCGTCGAGGTGACCCACGAAGAGGTCCGCCTGGTGTCGGAGCCGACCGACGCGGTCCGGCCGCACTCGGATCCGGGTAGGGAGAAGAACCAGGCCCGGTGGATGTATGTGAGCCGCGAAGAAGTCGTCGTCACCAAGAAGGTCGTTCCGGTGGAACGGGTCCGTCTCGAGGTCTACCCGGTCACCGAAGAACGCCAGATCTCCGATGAGGTTCGCAAGGAACAGATCGACACCGCAGGACTACCGGCCGAAGGTGACCCGTACCAGCAGTAGTGACCGATACCGGTGGCAGATTGCCACCGACTTGATACGAAGGATGCGTCAATCATGACTTTCGACAAAGACACCATTCTCGGCTTTCTGCGCAGCAACGGCCAGCACGAGCAGGCCGACCAAGCCGCGCAGGAACTACCGGCCCAGGTCGATACCGACCAGCACTCCGACCTGCTCGGCAAATTCGGTGTCAACCCGGCCGATCTGATTGCCAAGTTCACCGGCGGTTCGGCTGGAGGCGGCGGCCCGCTCGGCGGCATTCTCGGCAAATTGGTCTGAAATTGCGGTCCGCACCGCAGGGACCCGACCGGAACTGATCTACTGTCATCGGCTGTGTTAGTCGGATGGGAGGTCAACCGTGTCGGGTCCTACTGCATCGCCGGTTCCTCCTGCATGGCCGATACCACTCGCATCGCCGGCACCACACCCGGCTCCAGGTGGAACCTCCGCTGCGAAACGATCGGCCGGCCGCCGGCAGCGCTCCGATGCTGAGTGGATGAGATCCAACGATCCGACTCGCGGCGAGGTAGTCCGAGCCGCGGTAGCTCTGATTGATCAGAACGGACTGCGCGGCTTGACATCTCGCAAGATCAGTAGCCATCTGGGGGTGCAGACCAAGGCGCTGGCTCGCCTTTTCCGCGATCGGGAAGAGTTGCTGGACGGGATCGTCGAGGCCATCGTCGACGAGCTCTACGCCGATCCAGACGTGCGGCCCGTTTCCTGCCACTGGCAGGAATATCTGCAGGCCGTCGCCCACGGTGTTCGCCGGGCCGCCCTGGCACACCCTGCGGTGTTCCCGTTGATCGCGACCCGCTCCCCGGCAGCACCTTGGCTGCACCCACCTCTGCGCAGCCTCCGATGGATGGAAACATTCCTGGAATCTCTGCACCAATGCGGATTTTCCGACCGTGCCGCAGTGACGGCCTATCGGGCGTTCTCCAGTTTTCTGCTCGGCCATCTTCTGCTGGAAGTCTCCGCCCTGGGAGACATCGGATCGGCCCGCGGCCCGGAGCCTCGGCCCGCCCAGCCCAGCGATCTCGCCGACTACCCCCGAATGGCCGCCATGGCGGACGAGCTCGCTCAGAATCATGCCGACCAACAGTTCGAAGAAGCCCTCGAAACCCTGCTGGATCGCCTGGAAGGCCAAGGTATCCAGTAGTTTCTCGCCAGCGTGTCACTCAGTTGGAGGGGTTTCCGAACTCGGGGGACTGAGCCTGCAATTGCGCCAGCACGGCGGGATCCTGGGCGTTCATCCAGGCGATGAGGTCTCGGAACGGCAGGCACTTCACATCGGGTTGGCCGCACTTTGCCAGGACGAAACTGCCAAGAGCCTTGGTGTAGGCGTTGTTGTTCCAGGCTTCGAAGTGATTGCCCAGGATCATCGGGGCACGGTTGCCGCTGTGAACCGCGTCGAACATGGCGTTGTACGTGGCTAGGACCTGCGCGGAGTCCTTCGCTGACTGGTCGGGTGTGACGCCGATGCTGCTGTGGCGTTGCGAGTAGTAGTAGTTGAAGTCCATGGTGAGCTGCTTGTGGTGGCTGGGGTAGTCCAGCACCGGTCCTTCGATGGGAAACGCGGACATCCCGATCTGCCAGATCTTGTAGCCGCCGGTCATGAACTGGGTGGTCTGGGTGGGCCAGTAGAGGCCGCTGCGGGTGAAGCTGGTGTCGTAGGTCATGCCGTGGGCCTGCAACGCCGGGTACAACCCGTCCTTCCGCCCTTCGAGGCACGGGGTGCGCTCGCCCTTGATCTCAGCAGCGGGCAGGTTCAACTTGGCGGTGATGCCGTTGTTGACGTCGACGTTCTTGACCAGGGCGAAGAACTGATCGAGTTCGTTGTTCCAGTCGGCAGGGTCCCAATCGTCCGCCCCGGGTGGGTTGTCTCTGCAGAAGTGGCCGTTGAAGTGGGTACCGATCTCGTCGCCGCGCTTGAGGGCGTCGTTGAGGTCGGCGATTTCCACCGGTAGGTCGGCTGGTTCGGCGAAGTTGATCGACGCCTGACCCGGCCCATGGTGCGGCCCGTCACCCGGACCGTCGTACTTCGTCCTGGTTTCCGTGGACAGCATGTAGGTGCCGGACAGAAAGCCGGTGAAGTGGAACGGCACCCGGTCCTGGATGCTCTTCCAGTACTGCCACTTCTCGTGCCAGCCGACGCCGTCGAAGCTGAGCACGATGAATTGCGGCGGTTTCTGGCCGGGTTTCAGCCTGGTCGGCACGAACCCGTCGGGCTGGGCGCCGGCCGGCGCGGTGGTCGGCGTGGTTGCCGGAGTAGACGTTGCCCTGCTGGATGTCGACGGCGTCGTTGACGGCGCGGACTGCGTCGTCGAGCCGGCCGCCATGTCTGCGAGCCCACTGCTGTACTCGTCGGCAAGACCGTCTTGTTGCTCGTGACGGTGACCAGAGCCCCGTCCGACCCGGCGGTACAACCGCCCAGAAGCATGCCGGCTGTCATCACGATGGCCAACCAGCGGGCACGGGCCCGTCGGGGCTGTCGGATGGTCCGGGAATGAGTTCGAGGCACCCGGTCACCCTATCCACCGGGGGGTCGAACTTCCCGGAGGCTGAGCGCTGACAGGGGACCGATGAGGCCGAGCAAACTCCACCCGTCCCCGCCCGGCCCGTCCACAGCTCAGCTGGTGCCTGTTCCGCCGCTGGGACGCCTGGCTCGGGCGAGCCGGCAACGGCAGTTCACGGGTCGCGCGGCTTCTGTCGGCCACGAGCAGTGAGCATGTGGCCCGCGTTTGTCACGAGAGGAATCCGCCCGGAAAAGATCTCGACCCAAACGCAACTAAGACGGGACAGCGTGAACGCGAGATCAATGGAATTCTCTCGCACGGACGGGCGCGCTTTTATTACCGTGTGCGCTGGTCCAGGATTCTTGTTAGCTCTCTGGGGTAAGGGGCGTCCTTGGTGACGCAATTAGTGACTGAGCGTTGCCAAGGTCGCGGAGAGAATCTCCACGGAGGAGTGAGAAATCGGAGAGCGCCGTGTCAGCAGAGTGTTTCGGCTGCTGGCGACGGTCTTCACGATGAAATGAGTAGTACTCTCGAATATATCGCCTCGATCTGCGGTGCAATTTTCCGTCTATTCGGGCGTGGCTGAGAGTAACAATTCTTTCACCCAGCAGTGTATAGGGTGACGGTGACCATTTAGGCCAAATGGGTGGTAATGTCGTTAACAGCGGGGCTCCCCGTCAAACCCTCCATTTCGAAGGATGTCAGCATGGCGAAAAAAATCTTCGGGGACACCTCGGCTCCGAACATGAGCGTAGTAACCATCAAGCGTGGTGGACGTACCCTGGCTCGCGGTTTGGTGACAACCGCTGTGGCTGCGGCTTTGGTGACCGGAATGGGCGGGATCGCCTCCGCGGTCACCTCGCCGGGCACGACAACTGGGAACGTCGCAGTCACGTCGGCGATCGCGTTGACCGTCAACACGGCCTCGTTCACCCTCACCGGGGTGCCCGGCGCCACTGACACCAACGCGGCAGCTGTTTCGTACAAGGTGACGACCAACAACCTGGCCGGCTACGCGGTCACGGTCCAGGCGGCAACGGCGACCCTGCTTCCCACCGCCACCGGCAACACTGATTCGATCCCGATCGCGGCTCTGAGCGTGAAGGGCGATGCGGCCGGCGCTACCTACACCTCGGTGAGCAACGCCACCCCGACGACCGTGCACACGCAGGCCACTCGGTCCGCCGCGGCCGGTGACAACCTTGTCGACGGTTACCAGGTCGTCATCCCGTTCGTAAACCAGGATACGTACCACGTGACTCTGAACTACGTGGCTTCCACCCTGTAATCGAACACAGGTAGTCCGTACCAAATCGGTTCGTCAATCCACAAGAAGACCGGAGGGTCACTCATGACCGGATTTCTCCGGCGCGTTGCCGCGATCGGGTTGTGCATCCTGGTACTTACCGGGATGTCCAGCCCGATCGCGTCGGCCGCGACCAGTGCCAACGCTCCCGCGGCAGCAACGCCGACCTCGGCGCCTGCCGGCCCCGGCGCGGCACCGGCCACCTCCCCCACCGCAACGAGCGGTCCGCCCTCGGCGTCCTACAGCCTGGTGCCGGAACAGTTCTCGCTGCTGATCAGTCCCACCCGCCTCATCATCGGTCAGAACGACCTCAACAAGGTGCAGAAGTTCCAGGTCGTCAATCGTGGTCAGCTACCGGCGCCGGTCACCGTGCAGAAGCGCAACTTTCTCGGCAGCGCCGACGGAAGTCTCAACTACCAGGACAGTGCGCCCTATGCAGCTTCCACCTGGGTGACGGTGACCCCGATGAGTTTCATCGTGGCTCCCGGCGCCACCCAGGTCGTCACCGCCACCATCAAGACGCCGGCGAAGCCGGACTTCGGCGACCATCAGGTGGCGGTCGTCTTTCTCGTCCCCGCCGGCAAGACCAGTGCCAACATCAAGATCAACCGCGGTATCGCTACGCCGATGTACATCACCGTGCCCGGTCCCACCAGCAACACCGCCAGCATCACCGACCTGTCCGCGCCGGGCTTCGCCCAGGGCGGCCCGGTCACCCTCACCGCGAAGGTGCACAACACCGGAACGGTGCACCGGGATTTCCGGGGCGCCACCTTCTTGTCGGTCAGCGGCCCCGGCACGGCCGTCCCGTTCCCGGACTTCACCGTCCCACGCGGCGCGACCCGGGACATCAGCACCACCTGGACGCCGCCGCTGATCTGCATCTGCCACCCGAAGGTGCAATTCGTCAACGCCGACGGCGCTTCCCAGTCGGTGAGCGTGCGGGTGATCATTTTCCCCGTGCGTCTGCTGCTGATCGTTCTCGTCGTGCTCCTTCTTCTGGTGCTGGCCGTTCGAATCAGTCGCCGCCGGTACCGCAAGAGCATTCAGAAAGCGGCCGCGGCGCTGACCGGTGCTGCCGCCACCGGAAATGCCTAGCCGGCGCAAGCGGGCGAATCCGCTGCGGCGGCGAGCCCTGGCCCTGGTGACCAGCGTCGCGATGATGACCGCGCTGCTCGGCGTACAGGCGCCCACTGCCGCCTCCGCAGCGGTCACCGTGCTGTTCGACAACACGTTCGCCAACGCCACCGTCAACGGCACCGGAACGGTCACCAAGCCGACGTCGATCAGCGGGACGAACCTGGCGTGCCTGACAGCGAGCGGCAACACCACCACCGGTCCGTTGCTAAGTTGCTCGGGCACCACCGACACCGCGGGCAGCGGGGTACTCCGGTTCACCGCCAACGCCGGAAGCCAGATCGGCGGCGTCCTGGGCGCGACCACCTACGCGACCACCACCGGTCTGGATGTCACCTTCAAGTCCTACCAGTGGGGCGGCGGCGGCGCGGACGGGCTGTCCTTCCTGCTGGCCGCCGTCGACCCGGCCAACCCTGGTCCGCCCGCGGCCATCGGCGGCGGCGGTGGCGCTCTGGGTTACTCAACCTCAGGCGCAGGAGCCGGAGTGGTCGCCGGCTATCTCGGAGTCGGTCTGGACACCTACGGCAACTTCAGCGCTCCCGCCTCCCAAGGATCAAGCTGCTCGGCCGTTACGAACATCAACGCCCAGGTTCCGGGTGCCGTCGTGGTCCGCGGACCCGGCAACGGCACGACGGGGTACTGCGGCCTGACCACCACCTACGACGGCACCGCCGGCTCGAAGGTCACCCTGGAATCCACAACCCGAGCCGCCTCCATGGTGCCGGTGGAGGTGGTGGTGAACCCGACCGCGGCCGCGCTGACCTCGGCGACCGGGATCGCCGTGGCCGCCGGAACGTACAAGGTGGTGGTGACCCCGATCGGCCAGCTCGCCAAGACGCTCACCGGCACGCTGCCCGCAGTTCCGTCCACTCTTTACCCCTCCACCACCTGGACGAACGCCAACGGCATTCCCAAACAGCTCGCCTTCGGCTTCGCGGCCTCCACCGGCGGTATCACCGACAACCACGAGATCTCCAACGTGCAGGTCGCGAGCCTCACGCCGCCCCCGCCCGCCCCGGCCACCCCGGCTTCGCCGACCGTGTCGGCCGTTGGCCTGGGCAGCGCGACCGTCAGCTGGGTGGCGCCGGCGAACAACGGCAGTGCGATCACCAAATATGTGCTGACCCCGTATCTGAACGGCGCGGCCCAGACTGCGCTGAACTTCGATCCTGCCGCCACCACCCGGACGATCAACGGTTTGACCGCGGGCGGTTCTTACACGTTCACACTGGCGGCGGTCAATGCCAACGGCACCTCCGCCGCCAGCTCCCCCTCCAATGCCGGAGTTCCGTATTCCGCGGCGACAGCCCCCACTGTCACCACGGTCAAAGCCGGCGACTCCTCAGCCACCCTGACCTGGAGCGCACCGAGCGGTAACAGCCCGATCACCGGCTACCTCGTCACCCCCTACATCGGGTCCACCGCGCAGCCGAGCCAGTCGTTCGCCGGGACGGCGACCACCCAGACGGTGACCGGGCTAACCCCTGGAACGGCCTACACCTTCACCGTCGCGGCGAAGAACACGACGGGCACCAACACCCTGTATCGCGTGAACGCCGGCGGAACCGCCGTCGCGGCCACCGACGGCGGGCCAGGCTGGTCGGATGACAGCGGTACGACGAACCCGCTTCGCAACAGCGGCAGCTCCGCCTCGCCCACGATCACCACCGCCGTCGCCTTGGACTCGACGATTCCGACCGGCACCCCGACGGCGCTGTTCAACAACGAACGGTACGACCTGGGGTCCAAGGGGGACGGCGGGGAGATGTCCTGGTTCTTCCCCGTCACCTCCGGGGCCACCGCCAAGGTGCGGTTGTACTTCGCCAACCAGTGCACCTGCACCAATACCGTGGGCAGCCGCCAGTTCGACGTTGCGCTGGAAGGCAACACGGTGCTGGACCACCTCGATCCGGTCGCCGCGGCGGGCGCCGATCTGACCGCCACCATGCGGGAGTTCACCGTGACCAGCGACGGCACCATCAACATCGACTTCACCCACGAGGTCAACAACCCGATGATCAACGCCATCGAGATCATCCAGACCGGGCTGCCCTCGACTGGACCGGCCTCGGCCGCGTCGGCGTCGGTGACGCCCAACGCCTCGCCCACGCTGAACTTCCCGGCCCCGCCGGCCGGGCCGGTCGGGGTGGCCTACAGCGATCAGCTGGCCGTCACCGGAGGGACCTCGCCGTTTGCCTGGTCGGTGAGCGCCGGCACCCTACCCGCCGGACTGACCCTGAATGCCTCCACCGGTCTGCTCAGTGGCACTCCCACCACCGTCGGCAGCAGCACCTTCACCGTGCGGGTCGTCGACGCCAACAACCAGAGCGCGACGCAGTCGGTCACCCTGGTGATCTCCGGCAAGCCCGCCGTTCCGGCCGCGCCGACCGCCACGCCGGGCATCACCAGCGCGACCGTGGCCTGGGTGGCGCCGGCGAACAACGGCAGCCCGCTGACCAAATATGTGGTGACCCCCTACCTCGGGGGTACGGCGCAGGCGGCGGTGACCTACGACGCCGCGGCCACCATCCGCACCATCACCGGCCTGACCGCGGGCGGTTCGTACACGTTCACGGTGGCCGCGGTCAACGCCAACGGCACCTCCGCGGCCAGCCCTGCCTCCGCCGCCGTCGTTCCCTATTCCGCGCCCAGCGCCCCAACCGTCCCCGCGGTCACCCCCGGGGACTCGAGCGTCACCCTGAACTGGAGTGCCCCCAGCAGCAACGGCGGCAGCTCGATCACCGGGTACGTCGTGACCCCTTACCTCGGGGCGGTGGCGCAACCGGCCACCACGTTCACCGGGACGGCCACCACCGGAACGGTCACCGGCCTGACACCCGGCCAGCCGTACACCTTCACCGTGGCGGCAAAAGGTCTGCTGGGCACCAACGTGTTGTATCGCGTCAACGCCGGCGGCCCCGCCGTCGCAGCCACCGACGGCGGCCCGAACTGGTCGGACGACAGCGTCGACACCGCCCTGCACAACACCGGCAGTTCGGTCGCAGGGGCGAGCCCGTCTGCCGCCCTCGACTCGACGATCCCGTCCGGTACGCCGACAGCCCTGTTCGACACCGAGCGATTCGACCCGGGTATCCAGGGTGATGGCGGGGAGATGAAGTGGATGTTCCCGGTGACCTCGGGCGCAACGGTGAAGGTCCGGCTGTACTTCGCGAACCGGTATTCCGGAACGAGCGCCGTCGGTGCCCGCCAGTTCGATGTTGCGCTTCAAGGCACCACGGTGCTGGACCATCTGGACCCGGTAGCCGCAGCGGGCGCCGATCAGACCGCCACCATGCGCGAGTTCACCGTGACCAGCAACGGCACCATCACCATCGACTTCACCCACGAGGCCAACAACCCACTCATCAATGCCATCGAGATCATCCAGACCGGGCTGCCCTCGACGGGGCCGACGTCCGCCGCGTCGGCGTCGGCCACTCCCAACACGTCGCCCACCCTCAACTTCCCGGCCCCGCCGGCCGGGCAGGTCGGGACGGCCTACAGCAACCAGCTGACCGTCACCGGAGGCACCTCGCCGTTCACCTGGTCGGTGAGCGCCGGCGCCCTGCCCGCCGGGCTGACTCTGAGCTCGTCCGGTCTGCTCAGTGGCACACCCACGACCGTCGGCAGTAGCACCTTCACCGTGCGGGTGGTCGATGGCAGCGGTCAGAGCGCCACCGAGTCGGTGACCCTGGTGGTCACCGACGTGCCCGCTGTTCCGGCGGCGCCGACGGCGACCGCGGGTATCACCAGCGCGACGGTCAGTTGGGTCGCTCCGGCGAACAATGGTAGCGCGATCACCGGGTACACCGTCACTCCGTACAAGGCGGGTGTGGCGCAGACCCCGGTGTCCTACGACGCATCGGCGACCACCCGAACCCTGACGGGCCTGACCGCGGGAAGCTCCTACACCTTCACCGTGGCCGCCACCAACGCCAC
>JAABUJ010006696.1_pt1 | contig 11018 bp, 9 predicted proteins | sample 5559131 | NCBI WGS metagenome assembly JAABUJ01 (sample SAMN10711875, study PRJNA513366) | rock metagenome | isolation source: Antarctica rocks | place: Antarctica: Victoria Land, Mt New Zealand nord | collected 2016-01-07 | reverse complement strand
ACTCCTCATCCGTCACATCCTGCGGATATGCCTTGCGATCAACTTCGCCCATCCCTTCATGCTGAACATCTTTCCCACCCCAGCAAAGAACCTACCTCGGTTCAAAAGCCATAACAGCCTCTAGAGCGAGATTGAGCTCGAGCACGTTCACCCTGGGTTCGCCCAGTAGACCGAACTGTCTTGGCGTGGTGTTGCGGTTGATCAGGTCGTAGATCGCGGGGAGTGGAATGTTTCGCTCGCGCGCAATCCGCGGTGCCTGATAGAGCGCGGCTGCGGGCGTGATGTCGGGATCCAGACCGGACGCGGACGCGGTCACCAGATCCACCGGCACAGCTCCTTGGTTGGATTCCGCCTTGACACTGGCATCCACGCGATCGATCAGGGCTTTGTTGGTCGGGCCATAGTTGGAGCCTGACGAAGACCCAGCGTCATATCCGGTGCCTGCGGCTGAGGGTCGGCTGTGGAAATATGTGGCGCCCGTGAATGGCTGGCCGATCAGCGCGGACCCTACGACCTCCTCACCGCGTTGGATCATCTGCCCATCTGCTTGCTTGCGCATGGTCAGGTGGGCGATGCCGGTGATAAGCAACGGGTAGCCAATCCCCAGAAGAACGGATGTAATGAGCGTATACAGGCAAGCGGTAAGCAGATGCTTCTTCATAGAGGTCTCCGGGAAGCTAGGCAAGGTGCAGCGCGACGATCAGCATGTCGAGCGCCTTGATTCCGATGAACGGGACGATGATGCCGCCGAGCCCATAAATAACGATGTTCCGTTGCAGCAGTGCCGCCGCCGAGACAGGCTTGTAGCTGACACCCCGCAGAGCAAGCGGGATAAGCGCGATGATGATGAGCGCGTTGAAGATTACGGCCGAAAGCACTGCCGATTCCGCGTTATGCAGATGCATGATGTTGAGTGCATTCAGCACGGGAAAGACACCGGCAAACATCGCGGGGATAATCGCAAAATACTTAGCCACATCATTCGAGATGGAAAAGGTGGTCAGTGCTCCGCGCGTCATCAGAAGCTGCTTGCCGATGGCGACGATTTCAATCAGCTTGGTCGGGTTTGAATCGAGGTCCACCATGTTGCCGGCTTCCTTCGCAGCCTGAGTGCCGGAGTTCATGGCCACACCTACATCGGCCTGGGCGAGTGCGGGCGCATCGTTGGTGCCATCGCCTGTCATAGCGACCAGCTTGCCGTCAGCCTGCTCGCGCCGGATCAGGTCCATCTTGTCCTTCGGCTTGGCCTCGGCGAGAAAGTCATCGACACCGGCCTCGCGCGCGATGGCAGCCGCTGTGAGCGGGTTATCGCCCGTAATCATAATGGTGCGGATGCCCATGGCACGGAGTTGGTCGAAACGCTCCTTCATCCCACCCTTAACAACGTCCTTCAGGTAGATCGCCCCGAGTGCGCGTCCGTTCTCGGCGACGACCAGAGGCGTACCACCCTTCCGAGCGATCTCGTCGACAACGGTACGTACCTCATTCGGCAGACTGGATCCATGCTCCTGCAAGTAGCGCGCGATGGCGTCCACTGCGCCCTTGCGGATAGACCTTCCCTCCACTTCGATTCCACTCATGCGCGTGGTGGCTGAGAAGGGAACGAACTCAGCGTGAAGTTCGCCGAGTTCCCTGCCGCGCAGGTTGTAACGCTCCTTCGCCAGCACCACGATCGAGCGTCCTTCGGGAGTCTCGTCGGAGAGCGAGGAAAGCTGGGCAGCATCCGCAAGCTGTTCGGCCGAGACGCCCGGCGCCGGCATAAACTCCGCAGCCTGGCGGTTGCCGATCGTGATGGTTCCCGTCTTATCGAGCAGCAGCGTATTGACGTCCCCCGCTGCTTCAACCGCACGTCCAGACGTTGCGAGCACATTGTGCTGCACCAGCCGGTCCATGCCCGCGATGCCAATAGCGGAGAGCAGACCACCGATGGTCGTAGGAATCAGGCAGACAAGCAGCGAGATGAGCACGAAAACCGTTTGCGGCGCACCCGAGTACATCGCGAATGGTTGCAGCGTCACCACCGCCAGCAGAAAGATAATCGTCAGCCCGGCAAGCAGAATGTTGAGCGCAATCTCGTTGGGCGTCTTCTGCCGCTCCGCGCCTTCGACCAGCGCGATCATACGATCGAGGAACGTTTCTCCGGGGTTCGAGGTGATGCGCACGGTGATCACATCGGACAGCACCCGCGTGCCTCCGGTCACTGCGGATCGGTCCCCGCCTGCTTCGCGAATCACCGGAGCAGACTCGCCCGTGATTGCGGACTCATCCACGGAGGCGACTCCGACCGTCACCTCGCCGTCCCCGGGAACCATCTGTCCTGCGACCACACGAACCAGATCTCCAACACGCAGCTGTGAGCTGGGAACCTCTTCCGGCTGCCCGGCTTTATTCAGCCGATAAGCCGTCGTCTCTGACTTGGCTTCGCGTAGAGCATCAGCCTGGGCCTTGCCCCGGCCTTCCGCCATGGCTTCAGCGAAGTTGGCGAAGAGCACCGTAAACCAGAGCCACGCGGTAATCTGCAGATCGAAGCGGAGATGGCCTTGGTGCTTGGCGAGGTTGACCAGCAGCAGCGCAGACGTAAGCACGCTCCCAATCTCCACCACGAACATCACAGGGTTGCGCATCATGACGCGCGGACTCAGTTTTCTGAGAGCGTCGACCAGGGCGCGCCGCACAATCTTTGCGTCGAACATCGAACGTTTTGTTTGACCAGGCATGTGGAGCTCTCTTTTCTTCGACAGGGAACACTAAAACAGAGTGCCGGCCCGAAGCAGCAAGTGCTCGAGGATAGGCCCAAGGGAAAGCACCGGAAAGAACGTAAGCGCACCCACGACCACAATCACCGCTGTGAGCAGCATGGTGAAGAGCGGAGTCGTGACCGGGAACGTTCCGGCAGACCCGGGCGCGATCTTCTTGCCTGCAAGATTCCCCGCAATCGCCAGCATCGGGAGAATCATCATGAACCGCCCAAAGAACATGGCGATCGCGAGCGTGTAGTTGTACCAGTGCGTGTTCGCATTCAGGCCTGCGAAGGCTGATCCGTTATTTCCGGTGGCCGACGTATACGCGTAGAGAATCTCGCTCAAGCCATGCGGCCCATGGTTCGCGAGGCTCGAAAGTCCCAGGTTCGGCATCAACACGCTCACGGCCGAGAACCCCAGGATGAGCAACGGAAAGATCAGCAGATACAACATCGCCATCTGAACGTCGTACGCCTCGATCTTCTTGCCGAGGTACTCCGGTGTTCGCCCGACCATCAGGCCGGCAAGGAAGACTGCCAAGAGAACGAATACGAGCATCCCGTAGAGACCTGCACCCACGCCGCCGAACACGACCTCGCCCAGCAGGATATTCACCATCGGAACCATGCCGCCGAGCGGGGTGAAGCTGTCGTGCATCCCGTTCACCGCACCGCAGCTTGCGTCGGTGGTGACCGTGGCGAAGAGCGCCGAGTTGGCGATGCCGAAGCGAACCTCCTTGCCCTCCATGTTGCCGCCAGCCTGGGTCTGCGAGACCTGCGCGTCGACGTTATGCATCAACGGATTGCCGTGCGACTCCGCCCAGTACGCGGTGAACGTTCCCGCAAACCAGAGGATCACCATCGCGCCCAGCACGGCCCAGCCGTGTTTGGGCGAACCGACCATCTGCCCCAGGGTCACGCACAGCCCGGCAGGGATGAGAAAGATGGAGAGCATCTCCAGAAAGTTCGTCAGCGGCGTGGGATTTTCAAACGGGTGCGCGCTGTTCGCATTGAAGAAGCCGCCCCCATTGGTGCCCAGCATCTTGATGGCTTCCTGCGAGGCCACAGGCCCCTGTGCAATCGTCTGCGTCGCGATCACGACGGGCTTTCCATCCGGCCCCGTTGCGTGCTGCGACTCCAGCAGCTTCACCGTGTCGTAAGCCTTGAAGTTCTGCACCACACCCTGCGAGACCAGCGCCAGCGAAAACACAACCGATACCGGAACGAGCACCCAAAGCGTACCGCGCGTCAGGTCGACCCAGAAGTTTCCCAGGGTCGTCATCTCGCGGCGCGCTATGCCGCGGACGAACGCGATTGCGAGCGCAAGCCCAACCGCAGCAGACCAGAAGTTGTGAGTCGCCAACCCAAACATCTGGGTGAGATAACTCATCGTCGTCTCAGGGGTGTAGCTCTGCCAATTGGTATTGGTCGTAAACGAGATTGCCGTATTTAGCGCCAGGGCTGGCTCAGCCCCCGCAAGATGTTGCGGATTGAATGGGAGAACACCTTGCAGCCGCTCGACGATATAAGTAAGCAGCAGAGTCGCAGCGCTAAAAACCAGCATGCTGCCTGCGTACTCAGTCCAACGCATCTCCTGTGTAGAATCGACGCCAGTAATCCGGTAGAGGAGTCGCTCACACGGTACGAGCACCGGATCGAACCATGTTCTACGTCGCTCGAACACGCTGGTCATGTAGCTTCCCATGGGCTTGGCCAGCAGCAGAACTGCCGTCATGAAGAGTGCGATTTGAAGCCAACCGTTCAGGGTCATGATTAAAACTTCTCCGGCCGAAGTAAGGCATAGACGAGGTACACCAGCAACAGCGTCGAGATAACGAGGAGAATGCTATTGAGGATCATGGGCGCGTTCCCTTCAGGCTGACGCATGCGTGAATATAGGCCTCGGCCAGACCAAAAAAACCGACGATGGACAGCAGTGCTGCTAAGTCGAGCATGAATTCGTCTCCTTACACCAACTACCGTTCTTACCAGCTACCCTGCTTAGTTCCCCACCAGTAGATGAGGCCCAGCGTAGCCGTCGATTGTGCGGACTTGAGTGCGCCAGCCGTGTCGGATAGAAAGAAGAGTTGATTGGACCAGTCACGGCGATACTCCGCCTTGACCAGGAAGCCCGGCGCAAACGCATGATCCAGCACGACAGTTCCTTCTTTCAGCGCCTGTGTTTTTCCGCTGAACAGACCTCCCCGGTCATCCAGATATTCCGCACGCGCGCCAAAATTCCAGTTGCGAGGCAAGGCGTATTTAGCAGTCACGCCGCCGATCACCACACGCCCAGGCTGCTGTTCGGCGTACGTCCGGTTCAGCACATAATCCGCTTCGCCGATCACCGTCAGCTTCGGCGTAGCCTGCCACGTCGCATAGGTGTCGAAGATGTGCTCGCGTCCATTCGGTGCCGGAGAAATGTTGGTCGTCGGCAAACCCGGCTGAGTTGGCGAAGTCGGCAGGCCGGGGTTCAAGGTAGGCTGCACGTCACGCGCTTCCTCCCCGAAGTAGTAGTTAATATTCCAGGTCAAGGTAGACGCCGGCTTCAGGGTAAACAGGAATGCTTGCGACTTATAACCATTCAGGTCTTCTGTATCGTTGGCGCCGTTCACCAGCCAGTACGCGACGTTCACCTTCGGGGTTACATTGTAATTCGCTCGCAAACCCATGTGATAGAACGGCAGATAGTTAAAGCTATACGCGCGAGAGTAAGCGATCTGATCTTTCGTGTAGTTGCCTTCGTTGCCGAGCGAACTAGCGAACTTGCCAAAGTCAATCTGGATCCCTGAGCCGACCGGGGCCAGGTAGGATCCATACGCCTGGAACAGGTTGCGCCAAACCTGCGGACGCTGTTCGTTTGCACTCGAACCTTGCAGCGTTTCAGTAGCTTGCCCGAACTGGAGATCGACCCGGCCTCCAAAGCGGCTCTCTTGGGTGGGCAGGCGTTCCGCGATCAGGCTCACCTGGTTGAGGCTGAAGCTGTTGCTGCTTACGTCGTAGGCTCGCAGCAGGTTCAAGCGGCCAACGGGCTCGTTGAAGTTGTAGCCGTAGTAGCCGTCCACGCCGATCGCGAAGGTGGTGCTGCCGAGGAAGCCAGGGGTTGAGGCATCCGCTGTACCAACGACTGGCGCAGCCGCAGATATGGGAGTTGAGCCAGAGGACGAAGTGCTCGCCGGCGCAGAGGAAGCGTTGGACGCAACCGAAGCAGGACTTCCAGTAGCTGGAGTGCCTTCGTGCTCAAGCGCGGACAGCCTCGCCGCGATCCGGTCCAGCTCCTGGTGAAGTTCGCGAATCTCTGCATCCCGATCGACGGGAGCCGCTGGGCTGGTGGCCGAAGTCTGCGCGGAAAGCCTGGGTGCCAGGCACGCTGCAAATAAAAAAGGAACAACGGGTATAAGGGACTTCATCTTCGCCTCGGTACCTATTTCAAATCCCGAGGCTGTAAGAAGTCCGTACAAAAGCTGTAAAAAAGCAGTAAGTTTTATTGAGCAACTTACTCGCCCGCTCCGCCATCCGGCTTCAACCGGTATCCAACCCATGGTTCGCTTTGGATGTAGCGTGCGCCGGTTCCATCGAGCTTCTTACGCAGTTGCCCAACCAGCACGCGCAGATACTCGGGCTGCCTCTCTCCCGCCGCTCCCCAAACAGCACGCAACAACGCCTTGTGCGTCATCACCTTATCCGCGTTGCGAAGCAGGGCTGCCAGCAGGTCGAACTCCTTGGGGGTGAGAGCAAGCGGATGCCCGCGCAAGGTCGCGGTATGACCTTCAACATCCAGCATGAAATCGCCCAGCTCCAGACGTGCGACCTCGGTCGTCTCGTCCACATCACGCCGAAGCTGTGCGCGAACCCGCGCCAGCAGCTCTGGCATGCTGAACGGCTTGGTGAGATAGTCGTCCGCACCTTCATCGAGCGCCGTAACCTTCATCGCATCGGTGCTGCGCACGCTCAGCACAATAATGGGCACGCGCGATACACGCCGCACCGCCTGGGTCAGTTCCAGGCCATTCATCTCGGGCATGGCGAGGTCGGTAATGATGAGGTTGAACGTCTCCCGCTCGAAGTTCGAGAAGGCCTCCAGGCCATTATTCGCGACCTTGACTGAGTAGCCACTGCTCTCGAGCGAAGCCCTGAGCATGCGTGTAATCTGCCGCTCATCATCGACCACCAAAATTGTTTTCATCACGCCTCCTGCGTGACGATGTGCAGGTCGACATGCGGCGCTTCCGCCATAAACTTCTGTAGCGCAAAGTAGTACACGTACGAGCGCAATCCATGGGTCGCAGATCGCCCCACGATCGCTTGCGTGATGCGGTGCTCACGGATGTACCCGGCAGTCGTGCGCGCCGTATCTTTGCCCGTGAGCGTAACGATGTGAGCTCCCAGGTTCAACGCAAGTTGGAGGCTGTTCTCGAGCATCCGTTGGCGAGCCTCCTCCTGGTCGCGTTCACTCGTTACATGCAGAACATAAAATTCAGCGCTCAGCGCTTCGGCCAGGCGAGCTCCACGAGCGATCAGATCCCGCGCCTGCGGGTTGGCTCCAATGCAGACTGCAACCTTTTCACCGACGGTCCAGTGCGGTCCCAGCTTCTTGCGCTTCACATAGTCATCGAGCGTCCGGTCCACGGCACGCGTGACCCGCTGCAACGCCATCTCCCGAAGGGCAATCAGATTGCCGCGACGAAAGAAGTTAGCCAGCGAGCGCTCCACCCGCTCCGCAGGATAAACATCGCCGCGCCGCATCCGCGTAACCAGAGCTTCCGGCGTGAGATCGCTGATCACGATCTCATCGGCACGGTCGAGCACCCAATCCGGAACCTGCTCCCTCACCTCAATCCCGGTGAGAGCCTGAACGCGAGGCGCCAGACTCTCCACGTGCTGAACGTTGATCGTGGTCAAGACATCGATTCTGTTTTCCAGCAGCAACAGCACGTCTTCGTAGCGTTTGCGGAACCTGCTTCCCTCGATGTTGGTGTGGGCGAGTTCGTCGATCAGAGCAACCTGGGGGGAACGGCTCAGGATCGCGTCCACGTCCATGTCGGAGAACAGCGTGCCTTTGTACTCCACCTCGCGGCGGGGCACCTGCTCCAGCTTCACGGCCAGATCTGCTGTTCCCGTGCGTCCATGCGTTTCGACGATGCCTATGACCACATCTTCGCCACGGCTGCGTCTGCGCATTCCTTCGCTGAGCATGCTGAATGTTTTTCCTACCCCGGGAGCATAGCCAAGGAATACCTTGAGGCGGCCGCGCTTTTGCTCGCCCTCTCCTGACAGCAGCCATTCTTCGGCCGACTTGCGCGTAGGTGGCTGGATGTTCGACACGCCGTACACTTCTCCTTATGAATTCGCGACGGCTCGTAAACGTCACACACTGGGTGATCGCGCTGGGCGGGCTTGCCGGCATCATCGTAGCATGCAGGGCGTGGATTCACGTCAACCCGACCACCGTCGCCCTGACCCTGGTCCTGTACATTTTGGTGTTAGCGGCCATGCTCGGGCTGCGCTACGCCGTAACGATTTCTATCGTCGCCACTGCCTGCTATAACTTCTACTTCCTGCCGCCTGTCGGAACGTTCACGATCTCCGATCCCCAAAATTGGCTTGCACTCTTCGCGTTCCTCGCAACCAGTGTCATCGGCAGCCGCCTGTCGCAGCAGGCGCGCGATGAAGCCGAGCAGGCTCGTAATCGCCGGCGCGAGGTTGAACTGCTCTTTACCCTGAGCCGCGAGCTGTTGCAGACCGATAACGTCGCGGACCTTGTGAGTGCTCTGCCGGAGATGATTCACGGAGTATCTCAAAGCCCATCGGTTGTGCTCTATCTCATCGACGGTGACCGGCTGTATCAGGCCGGGGTGAGCACGCTGACAGGAGCCGAGTTGCCCCACCTGCGTCAACTTGCGCTGGGCTTGCCGGGCCCTGAGACCACACCTCTGCACGAGGTCCGAATTCCGCTGCGCGCCGGCGTTCGTCCACGTGGCCTGCTCACCCTCAAGGACCTCACCCTGTCCGATGAAACGTTCCAGGCAATTGGCGGCCTTGTCTCAATCGCAATCGACCGTGCCCAGGCACTCGACAACATCGCAAGGTCAGAAGCCAACAAGGAAAGTGAGCGTCTGCGCACCCTCATCCTCGATTCCATCACGCATGAATTGCGTACACCCCTGACCTCAATCAAAGGTGCAGCCAGCGCACTTCTCAGCAATGATGCTGTGAACGCGGAGCAACGTCGTGAACTGCTCACAATTGTGGATGAAGAGGCCGACCGCCTGAATCAGCTGGTTGCCGAAGCTGTCGAGATGGCTCAACTGGAAGCCCAGCAGGTCCACATGAACTTCCAGCCCGTCGTCCTGTCGGACCTGATCGAGTCAGCGAAGGAGGCATGCCCCTCGGTTTTTGCCACCCATCCGGTCCATCTCCATCTGCCTTCCGCGCCCAAAGTCTTTGCGGATTTCGAAATGATCGTAAAGGTCCTTTGCAACCTGCTCGAAAACGCCGCCAAGTATTCCGATGCGGAGTCACCAATCTACATCTCCGTGGATGAGAAGGACGGCATGGCGTTGACGAGCGTTGCCGATCGTGGAATCGGAATCGACCCAATGGAACAGAGCCTGATCTTCGACCGGCTGTACCGTTCGCAGCATCGGAGCCAGGCTGTCCCGGGCACTGGCATGGGGCTGGCGATCACCCGCGCAATCGTCGAAGCTCACCGTGGCACCCTGACCGTAACCAGCCAGGTTGACCACGGATCGGTGTTCACGTTCAGCCTGCCCGTGACCTCGTCCGCTGACGTACGGGCTAGCCCAGCCTAAGCGCTTCCGAGGAGGTTCGGCAGAGACAAGCGGCCGCCGCTAAGGGCTGCTCCTTGGGGTAGCCAGAGAAATCAGGGGTAGCCAGAGAAATCAGGGGTAGCCAGAGAAATCAGGGGTAGCCAGAGAAATCAGGGGTAGCCAGAGAAATCATTCGCCTTCGTCCTGATAGACAACGACCTGATCGGTCGCATCGCTCGCCCTTAGATCAACAAGCATCCGGGCATGCACTCTGCGGGTCGCCATCACGGAAAATGAAATTCGCTCCATCCCGGCTACGTTGTCCCGGTCGAGCACGTGCAAACGAATCCCCGCGCTATCCAGCACTTTCAGAATCGCGGTGAACATTCGCCGCAGCGCTGCCTCTCGCTGCTCGCCCTCAAAATGCAAGGACGCGACCTCAGTCTTTCCTGGCAGTTCGCCAACCTGTGCACGGACTTCGTAAAGCATGGGAAAGCGTTTCCACCCAAGCTTATCCTCAAAAAAGCCGACAGTCTGAAGTGAGAGCAGCACAACGACTGTCGCAACCAGAGCCTCCAAATACAGGCCTGCCCCGCAAGTCATGCCGATTGCTGCGACGACGAACACAGTCGCCGCGCTGGTAAGTCCTACGACACGGCTCTTCGTATGCAGGATCAGCCCCGCACCCAGAAACCCCACTCCTTGAACGATGTTTGAAGCAACACGGCTCTTATCTGGTGTCAGATCGCCTGCCAATGCCGCGCTCATAAAGGTGAACAGCGCCGCCCCTACGCAAATAAGCATATTGGTGCGCAACCCGGAGTCTTTGTGCCGCCACTCGCGCTCCAAACCGATCACACCACCCAGAGCGCACGCCGTCAGCAACCGTTTCGTCGCAGATGCTGTCAGCATGGAATGTTGCAGGGAAACCGGGTCCAGAACAATCATCCAACCATCACTCCTCTATGTCCTTCCGAAAGACTGGACGGCGTTCCCTGGACCTATTTGCGCCGTGTACGGACGAGTTGTTTCCAGTCGCGCTCCGTTTGGTCCGCGTAGGCTGAAGCGAACTTCACGATTGCTTCTCCGAAACAATCAGAACGCCCAACCTATCTGGCCAGGGCGCACACATCCCCAGAGCGAGCGTGGCCCCGGGCTAAGGCGGATTTGCAGGTGGTGTAGAGAGCCGGTAACAGCAAAGAACAAACGCAGATTCCCTTCGGCAATGACAACCAGAGCACGGAAGTGGCCTTTCTACATCCACTTACTACCTCGTGGAAAACGATCTCGCATTCCTGTAGAGTCGTCATCCTGAACGTAGTGAAGGATCCCTGTATTTACAAAACCCGCAACGCTGTACATCATTACAGAATCAGCTATAAAAGTAAGCGTTTGATGTTCCCATCTGGCGGGCGAGGGAACATTGTGCGGTGCTTTGGCTAAGTGTCCGCTTATTTTAGGTGGACACCTGTTAGGCGTCAGTCGTTATGCCGGTGGTGTGAGTTGAC
>JAABUJ010006695.1_pt1 | contig 11021 bp, 10 predicted proteins | sample 5559131 | NCBI WGS metagenome assembly JAABUJ01 (sample SAMN10711875, study PRJNA513366) | rock metagenome | isolation source: Antarctica rocks | place: Antarctica: Victoria Land, Mt New Zealand nord | collected 2016-01-07 | reverse complement strand
GCCGCGTGCACCAGCCGGTCTTGGTGTCGATCCCCTCCAAGAGTCAGCTGATCGCCACGAGCTCCTGCCTGAAGGCGCCGCGCGTCCCGCACAGGAATGACCTCACCATGTCAGGACATCTGGATACCTTGGCGCAGTGATCGCGCGGATTCGGCAAGCTGTGCGACTTCGCCGGACACGAATGTCGCGGGCGAGACGAGGGAGGACCCGATACCGACCGCAGCAGCTCCAGCAAGGAGGAACTCTCCTGCGTTACCCGCGTCTACACCACCGGTCACCACCAGAGGGATTTCTGGCAAGGGTCCTCGGAGGTCTCGGATGTACCCTGGCCCACCTACACGACCGGGAAAAACCTTGACCATAGCGGCTCCCGCTCGCCAGGCATTGAAGATTTCCGATGGGCTAAGCGCGCCCGGTACGGCGAGCACATCGCGGGACACGCAACGCTCAATGACTTCAGGAAGGGTGACCGGGGATACGCAGAAGCGCGCGCCTGCCTCGATCGCAGCGTCGGCCTCCGCGCCGTCCAGCACCGTTCCGGCTCCCACGAGTGCCTTGGCGCCTAGCTCGTCGGACAAGCGATCAATCGATGCGATAGCGTCTGGCGAATCGAGTGTCACTTCAATGATTCTTATGCGCTGGTCGACAAGGACACGTGCGATGTCCGTGACTTCAGAGGGTGAGAAGCCGCGAAGCGTTGCGATGATCCGCTCGGCGGCGATTCGCTCGACAGTCTCAGCTGTTCCTTTTCGTGTACTCATGTTCCTCATGCTCCCCTACTCACTAGGCTCGGGAAAGTAGCCACCCGGCGACCTTAGCGTCTGTTACGAGGGCGTTGATCCAGCCTCGCTCAATGCTACGCCGTATCGCCTTCGTCTTGTTCAACCCCCCAGCTACCCCGAGGCGCAACGGGATGTTCCTGATCGCGTCTAGAGGGATGGCTATAGTGAGATCACTCAGCTCGTCGATGACTTCACCGTCTTTATCGAAGACATAGCAGAACACGTCGCCAAGGGCGCGCTCGAGGTACGAGAGGCTCGATTCGCGCAACGAGAGGCTGATAGCCCGGTAGAGCGCGGAACTCGGGAAGGGCTGGAAGGAACCGATGCCTTGCACGGCGACGGTGACGTGATTGAACATCCCAAGAACCTCGGCCACCGCGCTTTGCCGCAACAGCGCCTGCTTGGTGTTTGGGCTGTCCACAAAGGCTGGGGCGTGGAGCAGGTGCAGGGAACCGCCGAGTACTTGGGCCGCTCGGGTCGCAAGATGGGCTGGATTCAAGGAAGGTTCGAGGCCAGTGAACCCGCCGGAAAGCTGGACGACGTCGACAGGACCGGCTGGCGAGCACCTCGCCAGCGCATCGACCGTCGCCTCTACGCTCGCCCCCCAGCCGATCCCAAGAACGCCGCCAACATCGAGCGTCGTTTCTAGGACGTCTGCTGCTGCGTTCCCCAGGGCGCTGGTGAGACTGTGACCCGCGAGGGGCCGCACTACTCTCGCCACCCTGAGGCCGTACTGCTCCGCGAGTGCTTTCTCCATCTCCGCGACCCTGCGAGGTGAGTCGGCGATCTCTATTTGCACCATGCCGAGTTCGTACGCAGCGTCGATTAGCCTCGCTACCTTGAATCTGGAAGCGCCGAGGTGCTCCGCTACGCGCTGCTTTGTCTCTCGTTCAATAAGTACCATCCGCGCTGCCCGCGCCATCAGGTCCAAATCGTCGTCGGACCAAGCGCCGCCAACGGTCACTGCCGCCCCCCCAATGATGCTTGAGGCTCGCTGCCTGGGCGCGTGTAGTAACCACCCGCTTGCTCACGTGCCCGTCGGTATCGCTCTGCCCGCGCTAACCAGGTATCTCGGAGGCTCGCGCGAGGTTCGACGACTTCGCACTTCTGCTGCCCAGCGACGGGCAACACGAGCAGCCCGTCTGTGTGATCGGCATGCGCCGCGAGGACGGCGGCACCGAGGGCGGACACGTCCACATGGGCCGGTACTCGCAGCGGCAAGCCCAAGACATCCGCGATCACTTGCAGAAAGGGACGCAGGTGTGTGGCGCCGCCGGTAATACTGATGCTATCGAACGCCGAGACTTCTTCATGTATTGTGATGATCGTGCGGAGTTCGAAGGCGACCGCTTCATACAATGCGGCGAACAGTTGGCTCATATCCGTGCTTGCAGTGAGCCCGAATATTGTTCCGCGTGCGGTGGGGTCGAAGTCCGGTGATCCGGCTCCTGATAGGTGCGGAAGAAAGATGAGCGGATTATCAACGTCGGGAACGATCTCGCCACTGGTCGTCGGGACGACGCCGGTTGCCTCCCGCAGCCAGTTGATAGCGAGTCCACCCGTAAGAAGAGACGCCAGAGAGAAGAAGCCCATCGGGCGCGGCAGGGGGTGATACGTGAGGCGGCCGTGCCAAGCGTCTGGTAATGGGCGATCTCCAAGGGGACTGAGCACGGTAGTCGAGGTTCCGAGTGAGATGAGTCCATCCCCAGGCTCAATGCTGCCGGCGCCGAGGGCGGCCGCAGCCATGTCTCCCATCCCGCAGACAACCGGGGTTCCCTTCCTTATGCCTGTCGCAACCGCTGCGTTCGCAGTGACCGTTCCCGCCACGGCCTGGGACTCGTAGATGGGGGGGAAGATGTCCGAGGAGATGCCGAGCCTCTCAGCAATGTCAAACCGCCACGCAGCCGTATTAGCCTCAACGAGTAATGAATTGTACGCGTCAGTCAAGTCGGTGGCTAGTTGGCCCGTGAGCCATAGGCGCACATAGTCCTTAGCCGAGAGCCACGCCGACGCACTTCTGACGACGAGAGGATCGTTCTTGGCCAGCCAGAGAAGCTTTGGCAGGCTGAAGGCTGTGTTAATAGGATTGTGTGAGCATGCTTCGATATCATCGCGAAGGCTTGCGGGGATGCGCCGGATCTCCTCGACCCCGCGGGTGTCAGCGAGTAGCATCGCGCGCCTGAGCGGGCGCCCGGCGCGGTCTACGACAACCACCGAACTCATGTTCCCTGTCAGACCGATTGCGGCTACTTGGGAGACAGCTGGCCCTAGCGAGCTCAGGCACTGCTGCAGGGCCATCTGCGTTGCCTCAATCCACTGGCTCGGTTCTGCCTCAAGGACTTCCCCGCGACCAAAGACAGCGTGGCGCCCGAGCCCAGACGCAATAACCCGCCCCTCTTCAGTTGAGAGCGCGAGTACTTTGACCGATGACGTGCCGACGTCAATGCCCAGGGTTAGCATGCCAGCTCAATTCAATGACTGGCAGTCGCGCCAGGACCGAATTGCCAAAAGGGCGGAGCTGACGACGGCGTCGACGATTTCGTCGCCTTTCTCCCGTGTCGCGCTGGTGGCCCCACCAAAGACACCAGTCTTGCTGACTTCATCCCACTTGAGCGGGGCGTAGTCGAAGTGCGGGGGGTATGTGGGATACTCATCGACCGCCCTCTCCATCCGCACCGCCCCCGGGGCGAGCGAGAGGAGGATAGACGTTTCGATCTCGTCGGCGTGCACAATATGCGGATGGCTCCGCGGGCTAGTGCGCACTTGCTCAGAGACCTGGGAGAGGCCAGGATACGTGAGATATAGGCATGGCAGGACTCGCTCTTCTTCGAGTTGCCTCGCCGCCTGCCTCGCCGCATTCGCGTTTCCCAAATGGCCGCTCAGAAGAACGAGTCCGCGTACCTTTGATTGCGACAGGCTCTGTGCGATCTCGCAGACCAACTGCACGAAGGTAGTCTCCCGGATGCTCAGCGACCCTGGGAAGCGGGAGAGCGACCAGACAGGACCGTAGGCCAGCGCCGGAAGAAGCACTAATTTTGCTTCATGCGCGACCCGCTCGGCGAGGGACTGCGCGGCAAGGACGTCTGTGTTGAGAGGCAGGTGGGGGCCATGTTGCTCGATCGCACCCAGTGGCAAGATCGCGATGGGCTGTGTGTCAACGACGTGCGGCACGTCCGTCCATGACAGGTCCTGCCATCGAGTAGGGCGGGCGGTTTCCCGCGAAGCTGATTCTGCCATATCAGGGTCGCACCAGGACCTTGAGCGCCTGACGGGAGTCCATCGCCGCGTAGCCTCTCGGGGTATCGTCTAGTGGCACGGCCATGTCAAGGATCGGACTCGGATCGAGCGCTCCTCTAACGACATCCTCGAGAAGCTCCGGAATGTAGGTACGAGCGGGTGTGACACCACCTCGGAGGGAGATGTTCCGAGCAAAGAAAGGCTGCAGATCGAGCCCCGTTACACCGTTGGGTACGCCAACGAAACCGATGACTCCTCCGTCTCGGACCGCTTTGAGCGCGTCCTCGAAAGACGCTTGGTTACCGACGCATTCGAGGACGCGGTCTACGCCGTACTGTTCCGTCATCACTTGGATGGTCTCGGACAAGTTGTCCGTATGGTCGACGATGTCGGTTGCGCCGAAGCGTCGCGCCGTCTTTAGCCTTCCCGGATGATGGCCAACCGCGATGATCTGCTCGGCCCCTAGCCGGCGAGCGGCCAGGATCGCGCATAGGCCTACCGCCCCGTCGCCGATGACGGCGACCTTTTCTCCCCCCTTGATACCGGCGGATACGGCGGCGTGGTGTCCAGTACTCATGACGTCTGTGAGTGGAAGCGCGCGCACCAGTGCGTCGTCGTCGCCAGCTATCTCGTCCGGGACCTTCACCAAGGTGGCGTCGGCGAAGGGGATACGGGCCGCCTCGGCCTGACCTCCTGGAATGCCCCCGAAGCCGAACCCTGCACCGTGACGGCATGAGGTAGTCAGCCCTTGTCGACAGTAGTCGCACGAGCCGTCGGAGTAGGAAATGGGAACGATCACTGTGTCGCCCGGTTGGACTGTGCGGACGTCGGGGCCGGTCTCGGCTACGACGCCGAGCATCTCGTGTCCGGTAACTTGACCGGAGTCCAGTTGCATCAACCCGCGGTAGAACCAAAGATCAGAGCCACAGATGCCGGCATGCGTTACACGGATCAGGGCGTCGGTGGGTTGCTCGATCCGCGGGTCAGGAAGCGTTTCCACGCGTATGTCTCCTGGACCATAGTACACGGCAGCTCGCATGGCTTCGCGTCTCCTCTTCTCCGCAGTAGATTCCGTGCCTACTTGTTATCGCGTTCCCGATGACGAGGCGCCGAGCGGGACAGCGGCACCACCGGATCCAGACGACGCATAGATGGCGTCGAGCACCCGCATGACATTCAGAGCGTGCCTCAGGCCTTCCTGCGAAGCAGCGGCCTGGGTGCGCAGCCGGTCCAGCAGTTGGTGGAGTTCGTTCTCGTAGGTGGCATCCGGCGTCAGTGAGATAGCTCCTGCGGCCCTCGGACCCCTGTACTGGCTTACGCCTGCTGGCCAGCCCGCCACATCCCGTCGGAGAAGCAAGTCAAGAGCAGGCGGGTTGGGAATCACCTGTAGGCATCCGTCCGTGCCGAAGTACTCGAGCCGCCACCCCTCAACCCAGTCTGTCGGCTCCCACGCTGTCACGTCCAGCACCGCAAGCTTGTCGGGATAACGAAGGATCGCTGCTCCGACGTCTTCGTACATCAGTTCCCCGACCTCGTGCCTGCTGCGGACGCCGGGAGGAGAGAATAAGTCGCGCTTGTGGAACTCGGATTCGACGGACGTGCCCAGCGGCAGCTTCGTAACCAGCGCGATGACCTCGATCGGCATGCCGAGCGTGTCTAGTATCAGCTCGATCATATGGCAGGCTTCAGTGAACACGACGCCTCCCATGTCGCCCGGTACGCTTTGCCAGAGCTCGTCACCGCATCCCACAGGGCAACCGCAATGGAAGCGCGCGAGGGTGACCTGTCCTATGGCGCCGGCGGCCAGCACTTGGCGGCACATGTTCATGCTTGATGAGTAGTGCAGTTCGTATCCGACTTCGACGCTGATGTCGTGCCGCGCCATCTCCTGCACGAGCTGTTCCATCGCTGTGCGGCTGGGGGCTCCGGGCTTTTCTAGGAGGAGGGCGCGAGCACTTGGTGCCGCCAAGCTGGCAAGCCGCGGGACATCAACGTCCAGGGCCTCGATGATGACGAGGTCCGGCTCCCCTTCAAGAAGCGCCTCTGGGGCAGCGAACTGCTTGAGTCCAGATTCCTGCGCTATGCGCCTGGCGAGGGATTGCTCCTCCTCATAGAAGCCGAGGATCTGTACATCATCGACCGACTGCAAAATCTCCTGCCGCACGAAGAAGTGCGGGTGTCGGACCCCGAGGAATGCTGCCTTTAGCATGATTGCCTAATAGCTTTCACACATGTCGAAGTAGCGCCGCGGGTTTTGGACGAGGAAGGAGTCGACGGTATCCCGGATCTGTGCCGTCGATGATCCCCGCTCTGATAGCTCTTCCCTGAATCGCGGAACCCACTTGCCGAGGATGAACTGGAGTCCTGGACCGCCCGTGTATGCATGCAGGTCGGTTTGCCGCGCCATATCTCCGCCGAGGAGGATCTGTTGGGCGTAACCCTGTTCGCAAAGGCGAAGGATTGCGTCGATGCGCGTCTCCTCGGTGTGATACTTGACCTTCGAGACGCCGTCGAAGCACAGGAATGCCCCGGACTGTGCGATCTTGCGCAGGTACCAGTTATCTGGATTCCGGGCCACGTGGCAGAACGCGACGTGCGCCATGTCCACGCCCTCGTCAGCCAGTATCTCGATTTGTTCCCGGGCCATGGTCCCGACCTCGGTGTGGCCATGCAAGGGCGCGCCCGTGATCCGGTGCGCCTTAGCCGCTGCCCGGATTACGCGCTCCTCAGCCGGGGAGATCCTGTTGTAGCCGGTTCCGAACTTGATGCATCCGCCCTTGATGGTCGTTTCGTCGATGCCATCAAGGACCTCGGACACGATGTGATCGATGAGTTTGGAGTCGGACCACCCTTCGATCATCGGTTCGAACCACATACCCTTGTTGAATCCTGCACACGCAATGATGTTGACGTGGCACGCCTCGCTGATCTTCACGAGCGCACGGACATCTCTTCCGTAGTCGTAGGCGGACGCCTCGAATAGGCTTTCGCCGCCGAGTTGTGCGAACTGCCCGACCTCTGCAATGGCTTTGTCCAGGTCCACGATAACGAGGTCTGGGTCCTCGCGCGCCTTCCATTCCGGCGGGGACGAGATGAGATGTTCATGCGAGTAGGTGAGGCCAAGTTGGAGCGGGTCGATGTCTCGGCAGACGGTTCTGATCACGGCTTCCTCCTAAATCTATCAAGCCACTGGGAATGCGGCGTGAGGACTCTTGGATCGACCGCGGATTGGGGTGGCGGTACGTTCCACCGGGGCCAACGTCAGCACTGGCTTAGATACACGAACTTCTTCTCGGAAGGGTTGTTCACGTTGTCCTTCGTAAGCACCGAGAGAGGCGCGTACTGCTGGTAGGGGCTCTTGCTGCGGCTAGTCTCCTGCCTGATCAGCTTTACCAGATCGGTGAGGCCGTTGTATCCCTCCGTGTAGGGGGACTGCGCGATCAGCGCAGTGTATCCGCCTTGCAACAGCGGCGTGATCTCAGAAGGGTCTGCGTCATATCCCACAATCTTGATACGGCCAACCTTGCCGGCAGCTTGGACCGCAGATAGAGCACCTTCCCCCGCGGTCTGCTGAGCGCCAAAGATCCCCGCAAGGTCGGGGTGCGCCTGGATCATCGCGGCGGCATTGCTCGCGGACTTCTGCGTGGCGCCCTGGTCGTACTGCACCGGAAGCAGCGTGATCCCCGGGAACTTCTTCTGCATCTCATCACTGAAGCCACGCACGCGGTCGGCATTGAAGGGCGCGGACGGAGACAGTGCAAGGCGCGCAACAACGCCCTTACCGCCGATAGCCTTGCCCAAAGCGTCGGCCCCGAGGACTCCGCCCTGGTAGTTGTTGCCCCGGATGTTGGCGACCTCGAGCTTCTGGCTCAGGTAGCCGTCAAGCGTGATGACCAACGTGTTTGAGGTCATCAAGCGTTGGACGGTTGCGTTCAGCCCGTTCGGGTCCACCGGGACGAGCAAGAGTCCGTCTCTGTGCGTGGCGAGGACACCTTCAAGGACCTGAACTTGTTGAGGCAGCGAATACTGCGATGGCCCCGCGACTGTCAGATTAACGTTTCCGAGATCATGCGCGGCAGCCTTCGCTCCGCAGTTCATCGACGTGTAGAAGGCCAGACTGGCCAGGCCGGTCACCAGAGCAACATTGACCGGCTTTTGACTACTCCCGCCAGATGCGGAACCGCCGCTCGATGACGCCCCTGGCGAGCTGGACCCGCAACCGGCGGCCAGAATACCCACGCTGCAGGCTGCGAGAGTAGCGACCGTGCGCCGGCCTACCCTTCGCGCGGCCACTCGACGCCAAGCTTGAAGAACCACGTAAATCTCCTCCCAGGAGAATATTCGAATCGACGAGGCGGCTCAGTCAAAGGCTGGACTAATTGCGGAGGTTCCGGCGGCGCTGGTCCAGGTACACGGCAATCAGGAGGATGGCCCCCACGACTATCTGTTGGTAGAAGGACTGAACGTTTAGGACGACGAGACCGGTCTCGAGAACCACCGGCAGGAGCGCGCCCACGAAGGCGCCACCGATAGTTGCGACACCACCGAATAAGCTCGTCCCACCGATCACGGTGGCGGCGATGGCGGCCAGAGCGTCGGTGGAATGGCCGAGAATGTTCGTTGTGGCGAATCGCGACAAGTCCATCACGCCGGCCGCTCCGGAAAGAAGCCCCATCAGAAGGAATAGCCGGCGAAGGTGCCTGTCGGCCGCCAGACCAGCACGGACGGCAGCCTCCTTCGACGAACCGATCGCCAGCGTGTGTGACCCCAGCGTCGTATAGCGCATGGCGAACCAAGCACCGACGGCAATGACTGCTGCGACAAGGGCGGGAATCGGGACGGCACCAGCGATCTTGGCGATGCCGAACTCTCGCTGGAAGCTGGTCGGCAGGTTCGCGACGTCGGTTCCGTTTCCGATGACCAAGGCCAGGCCGGTGCCGACGCCTGTGGTGGCAAGCGTCGCTATGAAGGAGTTGATCCGTCCGCGCGTCACGAGCTGTCCGTTGATGTAGCCGAAGGCAGCGCCAGTTGCTAGGGCGGCGCAAACCCCGGCGACGATCCCTAGGCCTGAGTGCGGAAACTGCGTCGCGAACTGGCTATTATTGCCTGCCGCGACCTTCATTACTTTCGCGCCGATGATCGAGGAAAGCAAGAGGTTGGCGCCGACAGAGAGGTCCAGTTCCCCGGCGCCGAGCATGTACGTCATTCCGATGGCCAGGAGTACGCCGATCGAGGCGTCGAGGGCCATGTTTTCGAGGTTGCCCGAGTGAAAGAAGACGTGGCCGTTCGAGAAGAAGCCGAACAACAGATACAGCACGATGACGAGCACCGCGAGCCATGTAGCGGACGAACGGGGCGTCAACAGCACTCGGCGAATCTGCTCCCACTTGTTGACGCGCACTTGGCCAGTGTGAGCATCCGCCGCGGGAGCGGCGTCCTCCGCGTCGGGGGCGGCGTTCTCCGCGTCGGCCGCTGTAGTCGTCTTAGCCATCTTATGACTCCCCAGCGTCTGGGCTCGCGCCGAGCATTAGAGCGACGACCTTCTCTATGGAGAGATCTCGCGCAGGTCTGGTCGTTACCACGCGGCCTTGCCGCATCACGGTGATCCGATCAGCAACCTGCAGCATGTTTGGAATGTCATGGGAGACCACCAATACGGCGAGATCGCGGTTGGCGGCCGAGCGCATCAGTTCATTGGTCAGGTGGGTTTGCTTCTCCCCGAGGGCCGCGGTGGGTTCGTCCATTAAGACGGCCGTCTTGGCCCAGAGGAGCGCACGCGCAATTGCCACGGCTTGCCGCTGCCCTCCCGACAGCACGCGGACCGGAACTTCCAGCGAAGGCAAAATGGCACCGAGATGGTTCAATGCTTCCTCAGCACTCTCGGCCATGCTCTTACGGTCTACGACCCGAAGACGTCCAAGGGCGCCCGCCTTGAACCGCTCGCGTCCGAGAAAGACGTTGTCGATCACCGAGAGGTCTGGCGCCTGCGCGAGATCCTGATAGACCAATTCTATGCCAAGTTGCTGAGCATGGGTGATCGATTGAACGCGGCGAGCCTCTCCCCAAAACCGCAATTCTCCCGTGTCTGGCGCCGTCGCCCCCGCCAGCACCCGCATGAGGGTCGACTTGCCGGCGCCATTATCCCCGATTAGCGCCGTGATAGCGCCTGCCGGTACGTCAAGATCGACCCCTCGCAGCGCCATAACATGCCCGAAGGATTTCGTCACGCCGCGAGCGACTATCGCGGTTCTGTCCGAGACAGCCGTGGGCGCTTGAGAAGTAACCATAGATCACGTCCGGTCGGTAGATGCTCATACGAGCGTCTACCCCGCTCGTATGAACCAGGTTAGAGGGGCATCGGGCGCGCGGTCAAGAGCTTGCGTTGACTCACCGAAGATGCCCGCGAAACCGGTTCGTTGCCTCATGAGGAAATGCCCGCGTAGCGGCGTGTCGGCTCGGCGCGGTGGCCGCTGGGCACTACGTGCCGTTCATGGGGTTGACGATGAGCCAGCGCAAGGCTGTGACGAAGGTGACGGCGGTGCGTTACCGGTCGGCGCGCAAGGGCGCGAAGGCGCTGATCCTCGACGAGCTGTGCGCGTTGACGGGCTGGCATCGCGACCATGCCCGCAAGGCGTTGCGGGCCGGGCTGGGTCCGCGGCCGGTCTCTGTGGCGTACCGGCCTCGCGTGCCGGTGTATGGGGCGGCGGAGATGGCTGCGCTGCGCAAGGTGTGGGCGGTGCTGGACGCGCCGGCCGGTAAGCGTCTGTCGCCGTACCTGGCCGAGATCGTGGCCCGGCTGCGGGCTTGCGGGGAGCTCGACATCGATGCCGAGACCGCCGCCCGGCTGGGCGCGATGTCGGCGGCGACGATCGACCGGCGGTTGGCGCCAGACCGGGCCAAGCTGGCGCTCAGGGGCCGGTCCGGGACCAAGCCAGGGTCGCTACTTAAGAGCCAGATTCCGATCCGTACCTGGGCTGACTGGGATGACGCCGAGCCGGGGTT
>JAABUJ010006693.1_pt1 | contig 11023 bp, 18 predicted proteins | sample 5559131 | NCBI WGS metagenome assembly JAABUJ01 (sample SAMN10711875, study PRJNA513366) | rock metagenome | isolation source: Antarctica rocks | place: Antarctica: Victoria Land, Mt New Zealand nord | collected 2016-01-07 | reverse complement strand
GGCGCCCAGATGGGTGTGCGGCCGACCAGCCGAAGTGGGTCGGGGAGACGGCCTTGTGCACGGTAGGAGCGCACGGTGGACTCCTCGATCCCCAGGTATGTGGCGATGTCCTGGATCGTCCACCACTTGGGTTCTGACGCCGGCTGGGTCATGGGCTGGAGGGTACCGCCCAATCTGGCTCGGAAAAGGCCACCTCGTCGTCGCCGTGGACTTCATAGAGCTTGACGCTCTATTCTGATGCAGCGTCACGCTCTATTATGGGCGAACCAGGGAGGCAGTGGTGATCTCTGCAGGTAGTACGGATCGTGATCCGAACGCACAGCCGGCGTCGTCCAGGGTCGAGCCACGCGCAACTGAGCAGGACGCCCTTGGTGCAGCGCCCCACATCTGGATCCGTGTTCTTGGTGAGCCCACCGTGTCACCACCGAGTGGTGACGGTCCTGCGGAGCGCGACAGGCTTGGGCAGCTCACCGAGTTGGCCTGTCTGTTGGTGATGCGGCCGGGGATCAGTGCGTATGACCTCGATGTCGCGATGTGGCCGGTTTCCAAGCTGGACAAGGTCGTTGATCACGCCCAGCGGCGGAAGGCGAAGACTGATCGGCGCAATCAGGTGATGAGTCGGTTGCGGACGTGGTTGGGGGATACGGCGACCGGTGAGCGCGCAGTGGCGACCTGGACCCCCGCTGGTGGTTATCGGTTGGCCGAGGGGTTACAGAGCGACTGGGATCGCTGGCAGGCCCTGGTAGGTGGTGACCCGGTGCATGCCAGCACGGCTCATCTAGCGCAGGCGTTGGATCTGGTCACCGGTGTGCCGTTCACCCATCCCGGTCCCGCCAAGTACGCGTGGGCAGAGGGTGTGCAGCTGGAGATGATCGGTCGCATCACCGAGGCTGCCGAGGAGCTCGCCAGTCGCCAGCTGCACCGCGGTGATGTCACGGCTGCGCACGCCACCGCGTGTCACGGTCTGGGCGTCGAACCTGGAAGTGAGGGGCTGTGGCGCATTGCGATCGTCGCTGCCCACGCCAGTAATGATCCTGCGACCACGCATGATTTGGTGGCGGCGATGCTCGAGCATCTGGCTGTACTCGGTTGTGGCATGGAACCTGCAACTACCGAGCTTCTGCGCACCTTGAAGGGGAGCCCGGCTCGTCGGCCGGCCGAGAGATTGGGGGACGCCTCGGGCGTGTCGCCGTTTCCGCCGGACGTATCTGGCTACGGTGGGCGCATGGAGCGACGTAGACCGGGTCGGCCGTCTCTGGGACTGCACGATCGACTCGAAGTGAAGCTGACCGAGGAGTTGGGCCTGCGGGTCCGGGCGGCGGCGAAGCGGCGAGGCATTCCGCTGAGCACCTACGTCCGCACCGTCCTGGATTCCAGCGTGACGTTCGATGAGGGGGAGGTGTTCTCCGCGAGCGCGTGAGTCTGTTGCGGCTGAAAGGTCCGCTCCGATAGCCACATTTCGCGCCGAGTGCCCAGACATGTTCGAAGCCCATCCCCTGGCAGGGATGGGCTTCGGGGGGCGATCGAGTTCAACGCTCGAAAGCTTGGTGCTTCAATTTTGAAGGGCCTTGCGTGTGTGCCTGATGCTACCTCCTGCTCGGTTGCTGGTCCAGCACCGACCGCATGGGTCTCCGGACAACTCATACCCCGTCTTCTTCAGTGATCTGGGTCACGGCGGTCACAACCTCGTTCCTCCCCGCATCTACCTACAAGTAGAGGCCGAGGAAGGGGTAAAGACCATGACCGACATGTACTGGGTAGCCAGTGCCGGCGACCCACCGGGAGCTTCCCGGCGTCCCGCGGTCCCCGCCCGCAGCACGGCATGTGAGTCCTGCGGGCGACGTCATGCGGTGCTGATGCTCACCTATGCGGGCGCTGACCCGTTTCGTCTGTGCCAGAGCTGCGTCGCCCCGGGCTTCGATCTGGTCGCTCAACCGGTGTCATCTGCACCCTCACCTGCCCTGCAGGCGGCTGTGCCGGAGGGGGTGCGGTGACGGAGCGCCTGAGCGTGCCAGCACCGCGCCGACGTTCCATACCGAAACTTCGCGGTACCCACTGCGAGCGGTGGCGGTTGCGTCAACTCACCGGGATACCGGCTTTGGTGGACGCCGCGCCGGTACGGGCACATCTCGTCCGACTACGCGCGGCTGGGCTCGTCGACCGGGTCATCGCGGAAGCGGCTGGCGTCGACCCGAGCACGGTGTGGCTCATCCGCACCGCCCGATCCATGAAGTGTTGGCCCGAGGTGGCCCGCGTGTTGCTCGAGGTCTCCGCCCATCCTTGCGCCGGGCTCGCGCCGAGGCCGACGCTCGGGTTGCGCCGGCGGGTGCAGGCGCTGTCCGCGGTGGGATGGTCGCACCACCACATCGCCGCCGAGCTGGGCATCACAGTGCACGCGTTGCGGTGCACCCTTCGCTCCGACCGGTGTCCTCCTCCGCGGTGGGACGCGGTCGTCGAGGTGTACGAGCGGCTCTGCATGCGCCCGGGCCCCTCCGACAAGGCACGTCAGATCGCGCGTGTCTACCGCTGGGCACCACCTTTGGCGTGGGACGAGGACGCTATCGACGACCCCCATGTTGGCCCTGCTCGAGCGGGTCACGACCGCAGGTCGCTCGTCGACGACATTGCTGTGCAACGGGCCATCATCGGTGACGAGTCCGTCGCCCTGACCCGGGCTGAGCGTCGCGCCGTGGTGGCGCATGCGATGGACGCCGGGTGGACCCCGATCCGTCTGGCGGAACGGCTGCGGTGCAGTACAGAGGCCGCCGACCAGATGCTCGTCCGCGCCCGCCGCGCCAACGCCCAGATTGTCCTGGCGGTGAGCGCATGAACCGGTGGATGCCCCGGGAAGGACAGTGGTTGCCCACGCCCCGCCCGGCTGTGGGAGCACTGCTGGCCGATAAGTACCGCACGCGCACCACCCGGGAAACCGACGCGGTCGTGGTGACTTCTCTGACGGCTGAAGCCGTCAGCTTCTTTTCACGCCGCTGTGACGGCGTGACGGGCCAGTCCGGCCCGGAGGATGTTGCGGGAGGCGTGTTCGTCGGCGTGGGTCTCATACGAGCACGACCGGCACTGGAACAGGGCTTGGGTGACGCGGTTTTCCTTGGCTGCGTGTTCACACCGTTCGCAGCGGTCGGAGGTGTGCCGGGGATCGACCTCGATGAATGCGCGTCCAGCGTCTTCCGCTTTGGCGCGCAGGATCGAGACGAACTGCCCCCAGGCAGCGTCACTGATACTTCGGTTCAAGCCGCTCTTCGCGGCGCTGCCGTTGGGCAGGTAGTGCCCCGGATTGTTCGGGTCGGCAACGGGTTTCGCCCGTCGCAGCATGTTGCGGATTTCGAGGTCCTCCACCACCACCAGGTCGTAATCGCGCACGATGTCGCGGGCGGTCTTGTGCTGGAAGTCGCGGCGCTGGTTGGCGACCTTGCGATGCCGGTTGCCGACGATTTCCTTCGCCCGTTTCCGGTTGTTCGAGCCACGCTTCGCGCGGGCCAGTTTCTGCTGCGCGGCAGCCAGTTTCGCCGCGCTGTTCCGGTTCCAGCGCGGGTTGTGCACGTGCGTGCCGTCGCTGGTGGTGGCGAAACTGGCGATTCCCACATCCACGCCCACCGGGGTGCCGGTGGCGGGCAGCGGGGTGGCCGCCACGTCGTCACACGACATGACCAGATACCAGTGCCGGCCCTCGCGGCGGATCTGGATCGTCTTCACCCTGCCTGCCGTCGTGCGGTGCGCGGTGACTTTCACCTGCCCGATTCCTTGGAGGTAGATTCGGCTGGCGTCAGGGTGCCAGCGGGCGCCGTCACCGTCTTTGGGCCACTCCACACTGCCGAACCGTTGCGCGGACTTGAACCGCGGATAGCCGGCTCGATCACCAGTTTTCACCCTGCGGAAGAACCCGTCGAACGCCCTGTTCAGCCGGCGCAACGTCGCCTGCTGACTGGAAAACGACCACACCCCGACATCCGGGCGCACCGCGCGAATCTCGCTCAACTGCGCGGACTGATCCCCGTACCGGATGCAAGTCCGATTGGCGCGCCAGGCGTCCCGACGCTCCTGCAATGCAGAGTTGTAGAGCTCGCGGTGCGCGTCCACACACTGCTGCAGCGCGACATGCTGACGCGCGGTCGGCCGCATCCGGAACTTGAACGAGCGCCTCACGCGACCGCATCCCACTGGTGCTCGATATACCGGCGCACCGGCGACTCCGACACGTACCCGACCGACACGGCGAAACACGATTTCGACCACAACACTTTGGATTTCGCCAGCCACGGAAACTCGTGTCGCAGCACGCGTCCCGTGCGGTCCTTGAATTTGCGTACACCCTCCGCCGGAGCGTCGACCGGTCGCACCCCCACGAACAGGTGCACGTGGTCGGGCATGACCTCCTTCGCCACGATCTCCCATGTGTTCCCGGCGGCGATCCCCTCCAATAGTCCGCCGAGCCGGACCGCGACCCGACCGCCGAGCAGCCGCCGACGGCGCTTCGGGCACCACACCAGGTGCAGGCCCAGCGACGTCACCCCACCCGCCGACCGACGAAACCGGGAGCTGCTCATGCACGAACCATACGAAACGACACCGACACCCACCGGCAATCCGTGGTTGCGTCCCCCGATACCCCCGACGGATGAAGCCGCCAGTCCCTCAGGGGCGCACTGATGGTGTTCCCCTCGAGCTATGTGGTGCTCGGCAACCGCCGCGAACGAGTCCGGATGGCGGGTAACGCGATCACACCTCCGGCGGCAGGGGATCTGATTTCCGCTGTCGTCGAGTCGTTGGGTGGGGCATCGTGACCACCACCGCACCGCCTTTCACCTACTTCGGCGGCAAGACCAGGTTGGCCCAATGCTTCGCGGTGCAACCGGCACGGCCAGCTCGAGGCCCTTGCGCAGCAAGCGCGACGACGATCCATCAGCCAGCGGGACAGCAGCTGACGGCTTCCTCTTCTTCCGGTACCGCCGCCGGGGTACCGGATTCTCACTGCGATGAGCGAAAGGGGGTGATGCAGCTGGACTAGCAGCACTGGGCGGCCCGCTCTGTATGGCAAGGCCGCGAGGTGAGTAGCCAGCGAATCGACGACGCGGGAACCACACCCCTAGACAAACCGAAAGCCCCGTCTTGCGAGGACGGGGCTTCGGGTGGATCACGCGAAGTTTCTCGCGGTGGTGCTCAACAACTTCAGAAGAGCCCCGGATACAGCCCGGACTCGCCACTCTCCAACTGAACGGACGGGCCATGCCAACCCAGTCCCAGGGTAGACAACATCCTGGTATCAGCGCAACAACCAGTCGAGCAACACGCGTACCAACACCACACCATCGTTCGCATACCGTTTGCGCCACCACGCCGCCAACGCGTCGTCGGTGGAGTCTTCCTCGGCCGCGAGTCTCGTTCGCAGCCGCCGGCTTGGTGCGCTGCCGCGTCCAGGCCGCCGCCGATGCCTTGGGGCTGAGTCCTGCTCGCCAGGCGGTGCTTTCGGCTGCGCTGCAGCTGCTGTGTGGTTGGTCGAGGGTCAGCGACGACCAGGTGCGGTTAGGGCAGCTGGTGCAGCTGTGCCGCGAGCATGGGCGGGTGGTGGATCCCAAGACTGTGGCACGGGCACTGGCCGAGTTCACGCGTGCCGAGATCTTCAGCTACACCCCGGCGCGCGGCAGGGGCGCGTACGCCACTCTGGCGGTCCACGCACGCATGCTCGAGGGCGTCCAGGAGCTGGCCCGGGACGACGCCGGCAGGGTTGTCGTCCCCTTTTCTGCCGCTTCTCCTTATAGTTCCCAAACTCAAGACCCCCCTACCCCCCGCTCAGCTCCTCAACCGGGCCAGGACAGCCACGACGACGGTCGACATCCCACCAGCCCGGAACTCGACACAACACCGCAGGGAGCTCGACCGGGCTGCGTCGAGGTCGACGCCCGTGACGTCGAAGCAGTGATGAGCGTCATTCCCGCGGTGTTCCAGCAGTTGCCGTGCCGGGTCCTCTGGGCGTTGCGGGCCGAGATCCGTCGCCAGCTCGCACGGGGCTGGACACCAGCGGTTCTCGTGGAAACCCTCAGTGCCCCGCTGCCGCCCGAGGTGCGCCGCCCGCTGCTGCTGGCCAGGTGGCGGCTCGCGATCAACCTCCGCAGCGTGGGGCCCCGCCTGGAGCCCCTCCAGCGGGACTGGGACCACGCCGAACGAGCCGCGGCGAACGAGCTCGCCGCGGCCCATCGCCGCGAGCAGGAGCAGCGCGACGCGATGATCTCCGAGGAAATCGGGGCGAGTCTGCAGCAGAAGTTGCGGGCCAAGCTGGGTGCGCCGTATCTGCCGGAAGGACCGGCGCTGCGGGTCGCGATGAGCGAGGCGAGCCGCGCGTACCCCAGCCTGTCGCTGGTCACGGCCGCGCAACGCTGGGTGGCCTGCTGATGGCCCGGCGGAGCCGGCGCGTCGATCCGGACTTCGTGCTGGATGCCGACCGCGGCCTCAGCGACCAGCCGACGGTGAAACAAGCCGAGTTCATTCGCTCCGATGTCGCTGATGCCCGCGACGAGCGGCGGCGGGGGCTCCGTGCTGTCGATGAGGCACGGGATGCGTTGACCGACCTCACCCGGCCACGCCGTGACCGTGATCGAGCCACTCCCCGCGACGTGGCCGGCGAGGTGCCAGATTCGCGGATGACCCGGTCGCTACCAGAACCGTCCCAGACCCGGACACCGCTCAGTGCCCGGCAACGCAACGCGCGGTCAGCGACGAAGTGGGCGGTGCAGGACCGGCTCACGGCTACCCAGCACGCTGCGGTGGCGCACGTGCTGGGTGAGCCGCAGAACTGGAGGGACGTCAATGCGCGGCTCTCCGCCGCCGCAGGCAACGTGCAGCAGCTCGAGGAGGGGCAACGGATACAGGTGCAGCGGGTGGACCGGGCGATTCAGGCCTACGAACGGGAAAACCACCGCGGGCACGTGGTGTACAGCAACGTGCGCATGCCGCGCGCCGTGGCAGGTGTTGTCCTCGACCAAGTGCTGGCCAGGCAACTGAAACCGGGCAGTGTCATCACTTTCGACCGGTTCACCGCCGCCGCGCACACCATGCACCAGGTGGAGGTCAATGGCCCAGACGCGGAACGGACCGTGGTGTGTGAGATCCAAACAACCCGCGGGATGTATCTGGGCCGCTCGGACAAGGTCGATGACACCGCGCACTTGCTGCCCCGCGGCATGCGCCTGCGGGTGGTCGGCAGCCACACAGCCACCTACCGTCGACCAGACGGGACCACTGGTCAACGACACGTCATCCAACTGAAAGATCAACCATGACACTCAAATCGAGGAGACACCGTGGCGCGGACTGACGCACAAGGACGGCCGGAACTGCTGATGCACCCCGACATCGTCACAGGATGTGCCGACTACCGGGTCGTGGAGCACCCAGAGGATCTGTCCGAGTCCGCACCACCGGCCGCCACCAGAACAGACAGCGAGGTGGCTAAGGCGGCTCCGCAGCAGAAGGCGGAGGATGGGCGTTGAGGAGCTGATACAACCGGCTGCGATGCACATTGGCGGCGTCCGCAACAGACTGCTTGCTGCACCCAGCCTCGAGCGCCGCCAGCATCACCGTCCTGCGTTCAGCAAGGAGCTCATCAATCACCCGCTGCGCCTCCGTCAACTCGGCGGCCACCTGCTCGAGCTCAGCCAGGTAGTGCGCCCGATCCACCATGCTCACAGCCTCCCTCCTTCACTCGGGTATGGCTGGGTACTTGAACAGCTGTCAGGGCAACCGTTACCCCGGCACTCGGTCACGGAGTAACCCTGACCGACTCAAGCAGCAACGGTGGACCCTACGTATGCGGTCGCGAACGCCTTCTGTCGGTGCTGAAGAGGACAGTGACCCAAGAAACGCCGACGTTGGGAGCATTATGAGGAGCAGCATGCCGAACGGCACCCCAGACGGATTCATCTACGACAACCTCATCGAGCTCACCCGCTGGATGGCTGTCGAGGGTATGGAGGTTGTCCCGCGCTCCGTTGAACTTCGGTGGCGGTCCTCGTGATCGTCAGGCGGCGATCACGTTGTCATCATGACGCACGGCACCGACAGTTTGCGCGGCGACGTACGCATCGAGCGCGACGCGGAGCGCGGGCAGGTGCAGGTGGCCGTTGACGCGTCGGAACTGCTTGCTCGCCTCGAGCATCCCGGCGGCGCACCAGCGCAGCGCCATGGTGCCGTTCTGCCAGTTCCACGTTCATCGAGTGATTGCGGGCGATGGGAGATCATCGACTCGATGCTGTTGGTCGAGCGCAGCGTGCGAGCCAGCGTCGGCGACACATCTAGGCGCAGCACGGTCAACGTCTCGGCCAGGCCCTCGCGCAGCGATCCCGCGGCGCCGGGATGGGTGCGTTCCAGCTCCTTGGCCAGCGCCTCGAGCTGGGCTTCGGCAGCCAGCGCGGACTCGGCGTGGTAGGCCGCACGCATCCGCTTGGTCACCGTCGAGGCGAGGTGATCGGGCAGCTTGTCAGCTACGTTTCTGATCTTGTGGGACTGTAAAGAATCAACCTGGTGGTGTCGCCGCGTCGTGGGGCGGTGTGGCGGAGGCGAGGAGGGCGGCGGCAGTAGCGAACCGGTGGGCAGCCGGGGTGGGGCTGTATCCGTCCTGGGCCAGGATGGGGGCGATCTCGCGGACGACGTCACCGATGGTGCGTCGACTGACCTGGAACAGTTCAGCGGCCGTCAGTACCACAGGTGACCAGCGGCAGGTTCGGGTCGTCGTTGCCGGCCAGCACATCGGGCTTGCTGCAGTCCAGCGCCGCGAGCGCCTGCTGCTGCACCGCGGGATCGGTGCTCTGCCGGGTGGCCTTGGCCGCATTGATCTCCGCGGCCACCTTGTCGGCGGCACTTCCGGGAACCGGGGCGGGCGCAGAAGTGGTCGGTGGGACAGCACCCACCGGGGGTGTGGTCGGGGTTGGCGGCGGCGCCACCGGTGAGCTCGGCGCCTGGGCCGGGAGCACCCGACCTTGCGGCTTGGGTGCGGCGCTCGTCGGCGCCGGCGCCGGGGGGCTTGTGGCGGTGGATGGTGTCGCGGGGGGCGGTGTTGCAGTCGGGGGGATGGCCGGTGCTGCGGTGCCCGGCGCCGGGGTGGCGGGGGCCGGACTCGCCGGCGCCGCTGGCGCCGTGGCGGCGACCTCGTTGACGACGCCACGGAAGTACAGCTGCGCGGTCTGCCCGAGCGACTTGGCCTGCCCACCATTGTTACCGGGGACGGTGATCACCAAGTTCTGACCGTTGATGATCACCTCGGAGCCCGCGACGCCGATGCCGTTGACCCGGTTCTCGATGATGGTGCGAGCCAGCTTCAGGCTCTCCGCGGACGGGGACGCCCCGTCGGGGGTACGTGCGGTCAGCGTCACCCGCGTTCCGCCCTGCAACTCGATACCCAGCTTGGGGGTGGGCGAGCGGCTACCGGTGAAGAACACCAGCAGGTACAGGGCGGCAACGATCACCATGAAGGTGGCCAAATAGCGCACCGGTCGGATCTGCCCCGCTGAAGGTGCCACGCTCGGTCATCCTCCCCACCGGAATCGTCAATCGATCACGAGAACGCCCGGCGACCGCTCGCGCCGACCGAGCCTACCGGTGCTGTGCGGGCCATCGACTCAACAATCGCCCTCCGACCCCACAACAGCCGAACAGCGCTAACGAACGACCACTCGAGCAGCAGGGTTCGCCGCGTGCGCGAGCACGAAACGCCGCGGGGACTCGGCAGATGGTCAGGCGGGATAGTGCGAACGACCGCTTGACCTGTCGCGCTGACCGATCCCCTTCCGGTGGCGGGGTCATGCGGGCACCGGCGCGGGGTACGGCGCCACGGTCAGGTAGTGGCCGCCTCTTGGTTGGCACGGTGCGGTGGCACCGGACGGCAGAGTGAACTCATGTCTCTGCGCCTGTGCATCCTGTTGTGGGAGTGCGCTGGACGCGCTCACAATCTTGCTGCCTTCGAGGACGCCGTACTCGCACTGTTGCCCGATCACGGTGGCCGGCTCCTCGCACGGGACAGTGTCGTCGACCGTCGAGACGGCGATCCGCTCGAAGTCCAACTGATCGAGATGCCGGACGAGGAAGCACTCGCCGGGTATCTGCGGGATCCAGTGCGTGCCGACCTCGCCCGCACACACGACCGAGATGCCGTCATCGCCCGAACGCAGTTGCTACGCGTCGAGCCTCGCGGATAAGCGATCACCGTTTCGGCTATCGGATCTGATGTGGGCAGTTGGTGCCGGTCAGATTCGTCGGTAGACCTCGCTGCGATGGGCGATCCGCAATGCGAGCACGATCAATTCGGTGTCCTTGATCGTGTAGATGACCCGGTAGTCGCCGACGCGGATTCGCCACAGCTCGTCGTAGCCAACCAGGCGACGGCACCCCGCGGGTCGCGGGCTGGCGCCAAGTGCGGTGATCGCCCGCGCGATTCGTCTGGCGACCTGCCGGTCGAGCTTGCCGAGTTCTTTTCGTGCCGTGGGCTCGTAACCGACGCTGTACTGAGCGTCGTCAGTCACAGACCGAGGTCCCGTGCGACTTCGTCCGCTGGGATGACCCGGCTGCGCCCGGCATCGATATCGACAAGCCGTCGGGCGGCGATCGCACCGTCTTCCTGATCGATCAGCGACTCGTATGCTTCGACCAAGTCCGCCGGAACGATCGCGGCCGCCCGCGAATGTCCACGACCACGGGTTACATAGGTGATCTCCCCGCCGAACGCGGCGCGGTTCACCGCGTCAGAGAATTGATCGCGTGCCTGGCTCACCGACAACTCAATGGGATCGACCGTCATGGACCCAGTATGCGCCAACTACGCCAACATCGCCACAGACGGTCTCGATAGGCGATCGCTACTGCGACAGTCGTCGATCTTCGCGTCCGGCGGATGGCGGGCCGGGCGCCTCGCGGCAGTCAGGCTGCGATGAGTCAGTACCCAGGGGTACGACAAGAGGGTCGCCCGGCCCTGACCGAGTGTCCTCGTCGTTGCGGCGACAATCAAGGACACCGCCAGGTG
>JAABUJ010006692.1_pt1 | contig 11023 bp, 6 predicted proteins | sample 5559131 | NCBI WGS metagenome assembly JAABUJ01 (sample SAMN10711875, study PRJNA513366) | rock metagenome | isolation source: Antarctica rocks | place: Antarctica: Victoria Land, Mt New Zealand nord | collected 2016-01-07 | reverse complement strand
CCCAACCCGCGAATATCAGTCTGACCGCGCGTCGCGCACCCGCCAGGCCCGCCGCCCCCTGAGCCGAGCCCACCACCAACGAAGACCAACCGTGACCGCACCCCAAACCCTTCCCCCATATCAGTAGGGGAGCCGGCGTCAGCTCGAACAATCGGGGGTTTGACCTCGATTCGCTACCATTGTGTTCACACCGCGGGGTGGAGCAGTCTGGTAGCTCGTCGGGCTCATAACCCGAAGGTCGCGGGTTCGAATCCCGCCCCCGCTACTTCGAAAAGGTCCGCATTTGCGGGCCTTTTCTATTTTCTGGTGCGTGAATCGCACAACAGTGGTGAACATGGAGTACCACTCTGGAGTACCAAACAGGCTCGAAAACGACGGCTTTTGGCGAGACCGGGAGCATCGGTCGGGGGGCCGGTCGCCGTGCTTTTCGGGGCGTTGGCACTGGCGGCATGGCGTGCTCGGGCACGCCGACGGATCTAGCTTGCCGCCGCTGACACCCACGGCGAACGCCGCCGGCGCCCAGCTCATGCCGCGAGTCGCCCGACTGACTGCGTCGTCGCCAATGACGATCGCGAGCGTGGTTCCGTTCCAGCCGATCGAAGGAACAGCGCGGACTCGGCGGGACGTAGGCCCGCCGGCAGGCGAGACTGCTGAGACGGGACGCTCCAGGCAACTGGCCGAAGCCGGTTGGTCGTGGCCTGCCGCGCGAGCTCTTGACCGCAGCGGTTGTCACGCGTAACGCGCAGGAGGCTCCTGGACTGTGAAGTGCTTGCCACACCTCACAGATTGTGATACTGTTCACGCACAATGAACTTCTGCCCGGACATCACAGTGACGGATCGCACACCGCGACGACTCCATCTGATCGACCTGGAGAACCTGGCTGGTGGCCCATGGTTCTCGCCCGGTGAGGTGCGCTCCATCGAGCGGACTTACCGCGCCCTCGTCGGGATCGGCCGGCGAGACCTTGTGGTCGTCTCGACGAGCCGCCTGGCCGCGCCTGCAAGCTGGGAAGCATTCGCCTCAGCCAGGCGACTCATGCGTCCGGGCCAGGACGGCGCCGATCTCGCACTCCTTTCCGTCATCACGAACGAGCGCATTAGCGCGCGGTTCAGCTCGGTCGTCGTGGCGTCGGGAGACCGGATCTTCGCCCAACCGTGCGTCCAACTACAGCAGCTTGGTTGCTCGGTCACGGTGGCATCGAATCGGCGTAGCTTGTCTCGACGCTTGTCTTTCGCGGTCCGGGATGTCATCTATCTCGATAGCAACCGCGCGTCTGCGCTGCGGGTGGCGGCATGACCGAGTCGACCGACACCACCCTTCTGTCAGCAGCCGACATTGCGGGTGCAGCGGGGGTCGGGCAGTCCGCCATCAGCAACTGGCGAAAGCGTCATGCCGAGTTTCCCGATCCGGTCGTGACCGACGACGGGCGCGAGCTGTTTCGCCTGTCTGAGCTGAACGACTGGCTGCAGGAGTCGGGACGAACCCCGATCACGTTCACCGTCGATGAACAGGTCTGGCACCTCATGGATGCGTGGAGATCCAGATGGTCCATTGAGCAAACGCTCGAGGCGATCATCGCTGCGGTTGTTCTCCGCGACCGCTTGGCGGGCACGTCGGGTGGAAGCGGAAAGCTCAGCGACGTGCTGCAGGCCGATCCGTCCGACCAGGGATTGTCGGCGCTGCTCAAAGCGGCAGGCCTCCACGGTCAGGAGGAGTCGTTCCGGGTACTCAAGCTAGTCGCTGCTCAAACCCCGAATCTCCTTCGCAGCCTCGATTCGGTCGACCTTGATCACACTAACCCCGCGCTCGTTATCGCTAGCCTGATAGACCGATGGACTGGCGGCTCGGGGCAATCTGGAGAGGTTGAGACAAGTCCGAGCATCGCGCAGCTGATGGCCCACATCGCGGCTGATCGTCCGTCGGCATATCCGCGCTCGACGCGGCCCAGGCTTCCGCTTGTCCTCGACCCCGCCATCGGAGTCGGAACGGCTGTCAGCGCGCTGCTTTCGCACGCCCCGCGAACGGCCACCGGTCGGATCCCCTTCCGGGTCAGCGGTCAGGACGTGAATGGCCTCGCTGTCGCGATAGCGAGGCTCCGACTGATCGCAGAACGCTTCCAGGGTCCAGACGTCCAGCAGGGCGACAGCCTTGTCGACGATGCGTTCCCGAACCGGACGGCCGACCTCGTTCTCGCCGACCCCCCGATGAATCAGAGGACCAATGGATGGGACGAGCGGAGCTGGGCACACGACCCGCGCTGGCGATACGCGCCGCCGGACCCTCGTGACGCAACCGGGGCGTGGATCCAACATGTGGCTCAACACGTAGCCCCCGGAGGCAGAGGCATCATCGTGGTCCCGCAGGCGATGCTCTTCGGGCGGGCCCGGGCGGCTGATCTCCGGCGCGCGCTGGTCGCCGACAACCGGATTGCAGGTGTCATAGGGCTACCTCCCGGTGTCGCCGGAGGCTCGGCACTTCGCGTGTGTCTGCTGGTCTTGCTGGGTTCTGAGGACCCAGCAGCACCGGGGTCCGTGTACTTCGTCGACGCCACTGACGAACGTCACCTTCGCGCTCGGACGGGTCGACAGCGACAGCTCTCGGCCGAGGCCATCGACGAGATCGCCGAGACCGTCCGCGGCCTTGACGGCCAGGAGGTGAACGACGAGCTTCCGATTCCCAGCGTGAAGGTGCCGATCCGGGACGTCCTGGCTGATCCCGAAGGGTCTCTGTTGCCACAGCGCTGGGTCGAAGCGCACGGGCCATCCGCTGACGCCGCACAGGTCGACTACGACCGAGCCGTAGCCCAAGTCAGCGATGCTGCGAATCGATTGCGCGACCACGGTGACGCCCCACACATCCGGTTTGAGGCGCTGGATGGCCCAAGGAGCCTCCGCATCAGCGACCTGGTCAAGTCGGGCGCAGCGAAGGTGCTCCGCCCCGGACGCCTAGACAAGTCCGACTATGTGGACTCCGGCACACCTGTGCTCACGCAGACCTCACTCCGACGGGGTGGCGCGCCCCCAGACTTCGAGCGTTTCGTAGATCTGGACCGCGTCACCGAACAGGTGCTGACTCAGGCGGGAGATGTGATCTTGGCGACCGTCGGCGAGCGACCGTACGCAGTCGTCAACCCAACCGGCGGGGCCGTTCTCGGGCCTGGCCTCGAGGCCCTGCGCCTTGGCAGCTCGTTTGATCCGACGGTAATCGCGGCCCTCCTGAGCTCATCGCAGAGCCGGCGGGCGGTCACCGGGTCGATCATCCCGCGGGTTCGCCTACGAGACCTATCCATCCCGGCGTTGTCGCCGGGTACCGAACGCGCAGCGACCAGCGCGCTCACTCGGCTTAGCGAACTCGAGGCACTCGCGGCCGAGATCTCGGCCGCCGCGCAGGAAGCGCGCCAGGTCCTCGTCGAATCGCTCGCAGCCGGAACCGACATCAAGATGCAGGAAGGACCAAATGAAGCAACTAACTGACCGGCCAGATCCACGGGAGCGAGCGGTGCCGTCCCGCAGCGCCGCGTCCGAGTCCTTGCACCCAGGCGCAGCCACGGGAGCTACTCGCTGATGGCCCGCAAAGCCCAATCCAAGCCAGCGAAGACGCTCGAACAGCGACTGTGGGATGCCGCTGATGCACTCCGCGGAAACCAAGAGCCATCCGAGTACAAGCACGTCGTCCTCGGCCTTGTGTTCCTGAAGTACATCTCCGACCGCTTCGAAGCCCGCTACCAGGAGATCGAAGTCGAGCTGTCCGACCCCAAGTCGGACGACTACATCCCGAACGAGGCTCGCCGCCAGCGTTTCCTCGAGGACCGAGACGAGTACACCAAGCAGAACGTGTTCTGGGTGCCCGCCGAGGCCCGCTGGGGCTACATCCAGGACCGAGCGAAGCTCGCTGAGATCGGGCAGCTCATCGATAATGCCATGGACCTCCTCGAGAAGGAGAACAAGTCCATCAAGGGCATCCTGCCGCGTAACTACGGCCGCGAGGGGCTCGACAAGGGTCGGCTCGGCCAACTCGTCGACTTAATCGGCTCCATTGGCTTCACCGAGACCGACGACCACGGCTCGGATGACGTGCTCGGACGCGTTTACGAGTACTTCCTCGGCCAGTTCGCCGGCAAGGAGACCGGCAAGGACGCCGGTGCGTTCTACACGCCGCGCTCCGTCGTCAAGACGCTCGTCGAGATGCTCGAACCCTTCCACGGGCGCGTCTACGACCCGGCCTGCGGCTCTGGCGGCATGTTCGTCCAATCCGCCGAGTTCGTGAAGGCTCACGGCGGCACGCGCGGCGACATCTCGGTGTTCGGCCAAGAGTTCACGGACACCACCTGGAAACTGGCAAAGATGAATCTGGCGCTCCGGGGCATCGAGGCCGACCTCGGCGACCGTTCTGCCGACTCCTTCACCCAGGAACTCCACCCCGACCTGCGGGCCGACTTCGTTATCGCGAACCCGCCGTTCAACGTCAGTACCTGGTGGAACGCCAAGCTCGAGAACGACCCCCGCTGGAAACATGGCACCCCGCCCGGAGGCAACGCCAACTTCGGCTGGGTCCAGCACTTCGTCCACCACCTCAGCCCAACCGGCACGGCCGGGTTCGTCCTGGCAAACGGCTCGCTCTCCAGCAAGACCGGGGGCGAAGGCGAAATCCGCCGCAAACTCGTGATGGCCGAGCTTGTGGACTGCATCGTGGCGATGCCCGAGAAGCTCTTCTTCAACACCGGCATCGCCGTCTGCTTGTGGTTCGTCAGCAAGGACCGCCATGGCAATGGCCACCGCGAACGCAACGGCGAGCTGCTGTTCATCGACGCCCGGAAGCTCGGTCGGATGGAGAACCGGCGGCTGCGGGTACTCGACGACGAGGACATCCTGAAGATCGCCGGCACCTACCACGCTTGGCGCAACCACGAGGGCGGCTACGAGGACGTACCGGGTTTCGCCAGGGCCGCCACGCTCGCCGAGATCACGGCCAGCGACTTCGTACTGACACCTGGCCGCTACGTCGGCACCGAGGAAGCCGACGCCGACGACGAACCCATCGACGAGAAGGTCGCGAGGCTTAGTAGCGAGCTGTTCGCCGAGTTCGACCACGGCCGCGAGCTCGAGGAAGCAATTAGAAACGACCTGCAGGAGCTCGGCCATGCCGGTTGACACGATCGTCGGCGACCTCGTGACGCTCCGGCGGGGCAAGACCTACAAGGGAGCCCTCGTCGGAGCACCAGGACCCGCACTGCTCGGCCTCGGCTCGATCGTTCCGGGCGGCGGCTTCCGCAACGACTACAAGACGTACGGCGGCGACTGTCCGCCCGGACTGATGCTGGCCCCCGGGGACCTCTACGTCTCGCTGAAGGGAGCCACCAAAGACGGCGAGATGATCGGCTCTGTCGCCCGCGTGCCGACCACCGTTCCGAGCGGCAGACTGACCCAGGACACCGTCAGACTCGCATTCAACGAGCGTGATACTGCGTTCGAGCGCTACCTCTACTGGCTGCTACGGACGCCGGATTACAGAAGCTACTGCGCCTCGCGTGCGACCGGCAGCGCGGTTGTTGCTCTCAGCCGGGATGACTTCCTTTCGTATCTAGTTCCGCCGCTGACCCCGCCGCGCGGACTCATCGTCGACGCCCTCGAGAACGTCGAGGACAAGATTGAGTCCAACCGCCTGTTGGTAGCACTGATCCCACGGCTGATTCGGGCACTCGTCGCGCAGGTGCTCGACGGCAACGCCCGCAAGGTGTCGGTCGCCGATCTGGCAGCGTTCGTCAACGGTGGCGCCTACACCAAGGGAGCATCCGGCACGGGCCGGATTGTAATTCGTATTGCGGAGCTGAACTCCGGCCTGGGACCGTCGACCGTCTACAGCGAGCGCGAAGTTCCGAATGACCAGACGGCCCAGCAAGGCGACATTCTCATGTCGTGGTCAGGCTCACTCGGGGTCTACCGCTGGGTGTTGGGCGAAGCGATCGTAAACCAGCACATCTTTAAGGTTCTTCCGGCCGACGGCTACCCGGCGTGGCTCGTTTTCGACCGGTTGGATGCCGTGATGTCGGTGTTACAACGGATCGCGAAGGACAAGGCGACCACGATGGGACACATCCAACGCGGGCACCTGGTCTCGACCACGATTGCGGCCCCCGATCCGGAATCGATCAAACGAGTCCATCGGCGCGCAGCACCGCTGTGGAAACGGCTGCTCCTGGCCGAGCGCGAGTCGGTGAGGCTCACCGACCTCCGACTGGCCTTACTCCGACAGCTCGGCACCAACGATGTGCGTGGGCCAGGAGCCGTCGCCCAGATTGGGGCTGCAAAATGACCACGTTCAACGAATCTGTCGTCGAGGATGCCGCTCTGGAGTACCTGCAGGATCTTGGCTACTCCACCCGGTTCGGCCCGAACATCGCGCCGGACGGCCCGGACCCGGAGCGTCAATCGTTCCGAGAGATCTATCTCTGGGACCGACTCATCACCACCGGTCTGAAACTGAACCCGACGCTGTCCGGGGAGATGGTCGATGAAGCCATCAAGCGCCTAGAGCGCGCCGAGTCCCAGAATCCGATCGCCGAGAACTTCCGCGCGTGGAAGCTGCTCGTTGACGGCGTGCCGGTGGAGTACCGCGACGACAGCGGCAACGTCCGCACGGTGCCAGTGAAGCTCATTGACTGGGCCAACCCGGAGAACAACGACTGGCTGGCGGTCAACCAGTTCACGATTGTCGAGCGCAAGAACCGCCGTCCGGACATCGTCGTGTTCGTCAACGGCATCCCCCTCGGCCTGCTCGAGCTCAAGAACCCGGCCGACGAAGACGCCACGATGAAGGGGGCCTGGAATCAGATCCAGACCTACCGCCGCGACATCCCGCCCATCTTCACACCCAACGCGGTGACCGTGATCTCGGACGGCATCACCGCTGCCATGAGTTCGTTCTCTGGTGCCTTCGAGCACTACGCGCCCTGGAAGACGATCGACGGTCGGGAAGTGGTCACCGGCCGCCCGGCGCTCGAGGTGCTCATCCGCGGCGTGTTCGACCAGACGCGCCTCCTGGATCTCATCCGGCACTTCGCCGTCTTCTCGGACGAGCCGAACGGCCTCGTCAAGCGGGTGGCCAAGTACCACCAGTACTGGGCCGTCAACGCCGCCGTCGAGTCGACGGTTCAGGCGGCTGGCCCCGATGGTGACCGCCGCGGCGGTGTGGTCTGGCACACCCAAGGCAGCGGCAAGTCCATCGAGATGCTGCTCTACGCCGCCAAGGTCATGCGCGATCCGCGCATGAATAACCCGACGCTGGTGTTCCTCACCGATCGCAACGACCTCGACGACCAGCTGTACCAGGAGGTCTTCGCGCCGGCCGAGATCCTGCCCGAGAAGCCCGTCCAGGCCGACTCCCGGGCCGATCTGCGGAGCCTGCTCAAGCGGGCGAGTGGCGGGATCATTTTCACGACGCTCCAGAAGTTCGCGCCTGATGCAGCTGGCGATACCAACCCCGTCCTGACCGATCGGCGCAACGTCGTCGTTGTGGCCGACGAGGCGCACCGCTCGCAGTACGGCTTCGAGGAGAAGCTGGCCGCCGACGGCACCCTCAAGGCCGGTCTGGCGAAACACATGCGTGATGCGCTGCCCGGCGCGACCTTCCTCGGCTTCACCGGCACCCCGATCGAGTCCACGGACAAGTCGACCCGGGCGGTCTTCGGCGACTACATCGATGTGTACGACCTGACCCGCGCTGTCGAGGACGGCGCCACGGTCAAGATCTTCTACGAGTCCCGGCTGGCCAAGGTCAGCCTCAGCGATGCCGACTACGAGGCCCTCGATGCCCTTGCTGACGCGATCACCGAGCAGGTCGAGGAGGACATCGCTATCAAGGCCAAGTCGCGGTGGGCCCGCCTGGAAGCCATCGTTGGCTCCGAGGACCGCCTCGATCTCATCGCCCAAGACATCGTCGACCATTGGGAGAAGCGCCGCGAGGCGATGATCGGCAAGGCCATGATCGTGACCATGTCGCGCCGGATCGCGGTGCGGCTGTACGAGAAGATCGTCGCCCTTCAGCCCGACTGGCACGATGACGACCCGAAGCAGGGCAAGATCAAGGTCGTCATGACGGGCTCGGCGGCAGACCCGGTCGCCTTTCAGCCGCACCTCTACTCGAAGGACGTCCGCAAGAACCTCAAGGCGCGAGCGAAGGATCCCGACGATCCGCTTGAGCTGGTGATCGTGCGAGACATGTGGCTTACCGGCTTCGACGCACCGTCCATGCACACGATGTACGTCGACAAGACGATGCAGGGCGCTGGCCTGATGCAGGCCATCGCCCGCGTCAACCGCACCTTCCGTGACAAGCCCGGCGGTCTAATCGTCGACTACATCGGCCTGTTTGCGAACCTCCAGAAGGCGCTCGTCGAGTACAGCCCGTCCGACCGGGACCAGGCCGGTGTCCCGATCGAGGAGATGGTGGCGATCATGCTCGAGAAGCACGACATCGTCCGCGGCCTCGTGCACGGTTGCGACTACGACTCGTCCCCGGAGCTGCTAGCTGGCCAGCGTCTCGCTGAGCACGCCAAACTGCTCGACTTCGTAATGGGCGACCCCGACCGGACGTCCCGCTTCCTCGACCAAGTGCTGGCACTCGTCAAGGCATACGCGCTCGCGGGGTCGCGCGATGAAGCGGTCAACATCCGTGACAACGCCCGCCTGTTCGCAGACGTCCGCGCCGCCATCCTGAAGATCCAAAACCCCGACTCGGGCCGTGGCGGCAGCGGCGCCGTGGAGATCGACACCGCCATCGGCCAGCTCGTCAACGAAGCCGTCGCCGCCGACGAGGTCGTCGACATTTACAAGCTGGCCGGCGTTGACACGCCGGAGCTGTCGATCCTGTCGGATGAGTTCCTGGACTCCCTCGCGGACAAGGACAGGCCGAACCTCCAGATGGGCTTGCTACGTCGGCTGCTGAACGACAAGATCCGAACGGTCCAGCGTACGAATGTCGTCCAGGGCCGCAAGTTCTCTGAGCAGCTTGAGGAGGCGATCTTCCGCTACACCAACCGCTCGCTGACGACGGCGGAGATCATCGCCGAGCTGGTGAAGCTGGCGAAGCAGATGCGGGACGAAGCCAACCGTCACGAGCAGTTGGGCCTGAGCCAGGCCGAGGCCGCCTTCTACGATGCCATCGTCCAGAACGACGCAGCGGTGCTGCAGATGGGCGACGCGACGCTCAAGAAGATGGCCGCCGAGCTGGTGACCTCGATTCGAGCGAACGCGACGATCGACTGGAATCTCAAGGACTCTGTTCGCGCCGCCATGCGCGCAAAGGTGCGCCGGCTGCTGGCTAAGTACGACTACCCGCCCGATCTCGAGGAGAAGGCGGTCGAGCTGGTGCTAGAGCAGGCGGAGCTGTTCGCGAGCGGGGAGGCTGCGGCATGACATCGCCTTCGGCCGGAGCGGACGCCCTCGCGGTTGTCGGCGATCCCCGCGGGGCCATATGGCGGCGTTGGGAGCCGCACATCCACACGCCGGGGACGGTGCTGAATAACGACTACGGATCAACCGACCTCGACTCATATCTGACCCGGATCGAATCGGCGACCCCAACGGTCGAGGTGCTCGGCATCACCGACTATTTGTTGGTACGCCGCTATGAGGAGGTGATCCATGCCAAGGAGTCTGGGCGGCTGTCGAACGTCCGCCTTGTGTTGTGCAACGTCGAGATGCGCCTCTCGATTGAGACCAAACGTGGCAAGGGCATCAACCTGCACATCCTCGTGTCTCCCGAGGATCCCAACCACGTTGACGAGATCAAGAGACAGCTCGCCAAGCTGCATTTCCACTTTGGACGAGAGGACTATGCCTGCACTGAAGCTGACCTCATCCGGCTCGGTCGTGTGCACGACCCGGCGATCACCGACGATGAGGCCGCGCTGCGGGCCGGCGTCAACCAGTTCAAAGTGGACTTTCCACAGCTGCGGAAGCTCTACGAGGAGACCGAGTGGCTGCAGCAGCACACACTGATCGCAATTGCGGGCGGCTCCAACGACGGGACTGCCGGCCTCCGGGACGCCGACGCGAGCTTCGCGGCGCAGCGCAAGGAGCTCGAAGCCTTCGGCCATATCATCCTCACCTCGACTCCGGCGAACATCGAGTTTTGGCGCGGGGAGGGCAGCAAGACCCCTGATGAGCTCGAAGCCACGTACGGCGGGATGAAGCCGTGTCTTCATGGATCGGACGCGCACACCGCCGACAAGGTGGCCCAACCGGACGAGGACCGCTTTACCTGGATCAAGGGCGACGCCTCCTTCGAGGCGCTTCGGCAGGCGTGCCTCGAGCCGCGTCTTCGCGTGCACATCGGTGCGGAGCCGCCGACAAGCGAGGCGTCGTTCGGGGTGAGTTCGGTGGCAACGCCAGCGCTTGGTTGGCCGCTGCCAGATGCGCTCCCCGTCAACAACGGGATGGTGGCGATCATCGGCGCGCGCGGATCAGGCAAGACGGCCCTTGCCGACCTCATCGCACACGCCGGCAACAGCCGGTTCCCGCACGTCGGCTCGCAGTCGTTCCTTGCCCGTGCACGATCGTTCTTCGATCAAGCGTCCACTGTCACCGCCGTGTGGAGCGACGGGTCGGAAACCGCCGCCAGCCTGCTCGAGGCGCCGGTAGATCCGGCGGATGTCCGTTACCTCACGCAGCAGTTCGTGGACCGCTTGTGCTCGGCAGAATCCGAGAGTGACGAACTGCTCGACGAGATCAAGCGGGTCGTGTTCCTGGCCCACGATCCCGAGTCGCGACTCGGCGCTGAGGACTTCGATTCATTCGCGCGGCTCCGCAGTAGCGAGACCGATCTCGCCGTCGAGGCGTTGAATCAGCGGCTCGATCGCCTCTCGCACGAGGTACTGGTCGAGCGCAGCTGGCACCTAACTCGGATTCCCAAACTCGGGCAGTTGACCGTTGATCGGCGTGGATCTGCCCGGGTTTGTTGAGGTTTTCGCCGACGCGAGCGCTTGAACAGGTGCTAGTTCGCTGAACTTAAGCATGGTAGT
>JAABUJ010006691.1_pt1 | contig 11024 bp, 14 predicted proteins | sample 5559131 | NCBI WGS metagenome assembly JAABUJ01 (sample SAMN10711875, study PRJNA513366) | rock metagenome | isolation source: Antarctica rocks | place: Antarctica: Victoria Land, Mt New Zealand nord | collected 2016-01-07 | reverse complement strand
CTAGCTGCCTGGCAGCTTACTGATACAACTGGCCGATTGCAGGCAACATTCTTCCTGACTCCACAGCCGCCCCGGCGTTGCAGGGTCAACAGCGAGAGCTCCAGAAGCACATGCGTGCGAACAGCTTGGAGCAGAAGATTCAACATAGGCCCAAGCCGGAGGATCTTGTCAAGGAGGGGATACTGGAACCTAATGAGGATCCCACGAAATAGTATGGGCTCGGATCTTTCTTGTTCATTACCGATCTGCGTATACCTTGTTGCTGGAGCAAACAATGTGGAATTAGCACTTACGTTTATTGAGATGACATTCGAACAACCATCCGTCAGACAGATATAGTAGTAGATAGCCATTGCCTGATCATCTGTCAAAATACTTGATCTAGTAGCTCTCGACCGGCTCTCTCGTTCCCCCTCCACCGTCCAGATCGGGCATCCAGCCTTTTGGCCTCTCCCTACCTCTGATGATCATGCCATACGCAGCATTCTCAACTTTCTCAACGCACGTCTTCATCACCTCCATCTTCTTCTCCACATCCCTCCCAAGCGCCGCTCCGCCCGACATGGCGGAGGTCGTATCCAAGCCTTCAAAGAATGTCCGCAGCGATCTGAGATCTGACAAGATATTCGACTCCGGCACTCCCGGGTTCGAACCTTCCGACTCGGTTGTAGAGCCTGGCAAACATCCATTCGTCGCCATGGTCGTGATCGCGAATCTCATCAGCTCGCCAACCAAGTCAAAGATTCCCAGGACGTAGTCATCTTCTGTAAGATCTACGTCACCTGGAATACTCCGCTTTGCATCTTCATATGTGATCAATGTTTGTGTCTCGAGGTAATGCTGGAAGGAGACCGCTTCCATGAATTCCTGCACGCCGCCCGATATCTGCCGTTGATACCGCCAGGCATTGATCCCTTGGACGTCGCGAGATATAGAGACGAACAAGCCGTGGATATCTGCGAGACGAGTGGCGTTTTCTTTCGCAACGTTTGGCGGTATGCTGCTTTTGAGCTGGCGGACTCTATGAAGTGGGGTCTAAGCTTTGCCATAGTTGGAATTGCACACAGGGAAGTCTACCTCTGCAATGAAAAGATCCTGAGATCGGATAAGTAAATGTCTTGTTCACTGACCACGCACAGCGCTCACATCTTCTTGCTCAAAGCAGTGATGTCGCGGGAAGCTTTGATGATCCGCTCTCTCCGGTCATGGTGTTCATCGAGCTCATTGCGGAAGACCTCGAACATGGGCATGAACGGCGATGCCACATTGCTGTCATTGGGCTTGCCATCGTGGAAGCGTTTTACACCTGCCATATTACTTCTAGAAAGTGCTATACTTTCAAAGAAGACGGTGCCGATGAGGGGAGTCGATAAGGTACAGTATCAAGGTACGAAGGCACGGTAGTGCTACAGACGCCATCTTGCATTAGCGGCGGGAGCTTCCCGGGAAGCTGGGGACGATCGTGTACTTAACGGTCAAGTAACGTTAGCGTTGGACCAGCGATCCCAAGCTCAATAGAAAGCTTTTAATGAGCAGGAGCAGCATCTCTTCATCCTCGTCGTATCTTCAATAATGTCTCTCACTGCTTTCAACAACTCCAATCTCTCTCATTCATCTTAAAGCACTCTCTCTCAACACCACCCCTTCCCCCACTCCACCCACCATGCCCTCCCTCTTCTCGTCCCCCCCCACCATCTTCACCCTCGCCATCCTCCTCCGCATAACCCTCCTATTCTACGGCCTCTTCCAAGACGCGCACTCGCCCATGAAATACACCGACATCGACTACTACGTCTTCACGGACGCGGCGCGCTTCGTCTCGCGCGGCCGATCGCCCTACGACCGCGACACGTACCGGTACACGCCTCTACTCGCCTGGCTCCTGCTGCCCACGACATGGGGCTACGGAAACAGCGGGCTGTGGTTCTCCTTCGGCAAGGTGGCCTTCGCGGCGGGGGACGTCGTCGGGGGCTGGCTGATGGTGCGGGTGCTGCGTTCGGCGATGGGGATGCGCACGGAGCGGGCGTTGAAGTTCGCGAGTATTTGGCTGCTGAACCCCATGGTGGCGACGATCAGCACGCGCGGGAGCTCGGAGGGGCTGTTGGGCGTGATGGTCATTGCGCTGCTGTGGGCCGTGATGAGGAGGCGGATCGGGACGGCGGGGGTTCTGTTGGGGCTCGCGGTGCATTTCAAGATCTACCCGTTCATCTACGCACCATCGATTATTTGGTATCTCGATGACGACAGCAGTCCCGCTACGACTAGCGGGACACCTCTTCGTTCGGACCGCCAGAAGCCGAAGTCGGTAGGGGAGCGGTTGTCGCGACTTTTGGCGCAATTCCGAACGTTCCTGACCCCCGCCCGCCTGACCCTAACGCTGACCAGCCTGCTCACGTTCACTCTCTTGAACGCAAGCATGTACGCTCTCTATGGCTATTCATTCCTCCAACACACCTATCTCCACCACCTCACTCGCATCGACCATCGTCACAATTTCTCGCCTTACAATACCCTCCTCTACCACTCCCACTCCCACTCCTCTCCCCACTCACCCACAACCTCAACCTCAACGTCACAGTTTGGCAGTAATCTGCGCGTCGAATCCCTAGCCTTCATCCCCCAGCTCTTCCTCTCCGCCCTGCTGATCCCCCTCGCGCTCGCGAAGCGTGACCTGCCGAGCACGATGCTGGCGCAGACGTTCGCGTTCGTGGTGTTCAACAAGGTTTGTACGAGCCAGGTCAGTCTTGTCCATTCCCTGCCCGTCCTCCTGTGAAACGCCCGCTAGGGACATAGCGAAAGCAATCTTGCGTGGGGGAAGGAGGTGAGAGGATGAGAGCTAACGGTCACGACGGCGGTTCGGGCGGATGTAGTATTTCCTGTGGTACATGGTCTTCTTACCTTTCTACCTGCCGCGCTCGTCGTTGTTGCGGAAGCCGTATCTGGGTGGGGGGATTGGGGCGTTGTGGGTTGGGGCTCAGGTATGAGTTTTCAGTGCCGGCGGGTTTCATGTCTTTGAGAGCGTCTGGCGTACTCCTTACGCTACTGACTCACGGCTTGCGTATACATAGGCTCTCTGGCTGCAACAAGGCTATCAGCTCGAATTCCTAGGAAAAAGCACCTTCGTACCGGGTCTGTGGGTTAGCAGTCTGCTGTTCTTTCTCGTCAACGTCTGGATACTAGGCATCATCATCTCCGACGTCGGTCGACAGGACATAACGCCAGGCGTGGTGAGTATAGATGGCAGGAAGGCCAAACATGTGGCAAATGGGAGAGAGATAGATAGATGAAGCGCATTTTCAAACGTTCTAAATTATTCGAACCCGATCATGACTGGGTTACATGATTACCTTAGGTACAGTAAGGTACATAGCCCTTTCTTTCCCGCCTACCTAGATGATGTACAACACACACTTGCGCCGAAATGCCACCCCGAAAAAAGTCCCAGATGGTATGCCCGCCCACAGACACCTCGCTGAATGGGCAATGTGACAGATGAGATGGTCGGTGCAGATATCTTATGTAGCGTTTTGAAATTATGACGCGAGCGGGACAAGTTCGTCAGACAAACGCACCCACCAGAGACGACGGATCCGCAATCGAGGCGTAGCTGTCCGTCTTGATGCTCATTGGTCTTTGCTTCGGCCACGTGACGTCAAGAACCCTGAAGCCGTCCTTACTGATGCTACCAATCCCCAGCTCATCGCTAAGTTGGACGTACCGCGCCCCTGGTCGAACATGAGGTAGAAGGGCGAGGATCTCTTCGTTCCAGATCCCGGTACATTGATTGCCACTGAGTTGGAAGTAAGGATTGAGCAGGGCACATGGTGAGTCTAGATCGATGAAGCGGATCCGTAGGTTCTTCAGTGCGGCCAGAATGTCCAGCGACTGTACTCCTGCCACGACGATACCTTCAAAGGCTTGGATGAAGGTCCAGTTGCAGATTCCCGTCCCGTCGTTCCAGTTTAGCTTGCGCCGGCAGCAATTTTTCACCACAATGTCCAGCGATTTCAGCTTTGGAACCCCTCTCAACTGTTCCGCAGCACGGCATGCCTGCGAGAAGAAATTGCCGCAGATGCGACCCGTATAGGCCAAGGCTTCGAGCTGCGGTGCAATCGCGGCCAGATCGTGGCAGATATGGTTTGCTGGATAGACTTTATTCCACATATGAGCCGACGAGGCGGCCTTGTCGTAGAAGCTTTCCAAGCAGATGTTGACATGAGTAAGAGTGGGTGGGATGTGCTGGAGTACTTTAGATATCATCATATAACTTTTGCTTTTCGGCTTGGCAAATGTGCAATGCCATTCGCGGACATTAGGGACTGCGGCAGCGAGAATCTGAAAGTGCTTCTCTTCCCGGATGATGTTCCAAGCCCCTTTCATGACAAGGGTACGTATGTTGGAGAGAACTGGAAGTTTCTGAGAGTCCAGCCCGCGAGCGTCCTTGTTTCTAAAGAGCTGTATCATCGGTGGTTTCTTGCAATGCCCACCCTCGAGGGTGAGTATGCATGATTCTGGAAAGAGACACTTGACACACTCCAAGATCTCGTCCAAGGTGGCATTGTGAGAGGCTAATTGATAGACCAAGCTGATATTGTTGGTCTCTTCAAACGATGTCGTGTTGGCATTGACGATGGTGGTGACAATCGCCCGAGACTGGATTTGGCGTGGGTTGATCTGCACAGGCGAGTAGGATGGCGAAGGGCCAGACTTCTTTTCCCACACAGGTACCCACACTTCGATATGTTTCACGTACGATTGGAGATGCGGGCGAAGCAGAAACCATTCCCCGCATTGGTGAAGTCCGATCTTGGTACCTTTGACCTTGACTATTCCGTGGCTGATGGTTAGAAAAAGGCTGATTTGTGGGCAATCCTACAAGTGACTTACTGTGACGATATAGCCTCTCTTGCACCAGTCGCCGCCAGAGGGGGGAGACAAGCCCCAAATTTGACAGCTGCTTTCGTCTCGGATGGCGCAGAACGTTACTCCAGCCCCGGGTTGCTTGAGATCCTTTTGCTGCACAAGAAGAAGTCGAAGCACGAACTCCGAACAAGTGGTCGAGAATTGCTTCATGTATCTCAACAGGCAGCCCTCCAAGCTGCAACCTCTGCGCGTTGTCTGGCAGTGACTTTCCCACCATTTGCTCAGCACCATGATCGACCATGCCCTTGTCCAACAGCCCGTGTGTCTCTAATGCAGTTTGTAATGAAGTGATTGCCAGCAAGGTATCTGTGGTCGCCAATTTTGGATCGGATAAAGGAGGGAAAGGCAAAGTGTTAGGTGTGGCCCCGGAGACTGACATGTCGGTCAACATGATGGGCAGGTCGATGCGTTGTGATAGCTGGAGTAAAGGTGACACTGGGCTCGTGCGCATGCGGCAACTGTGTTGAGACGAGGATGCCGACAGAGTCTGAATCGCAGGCACGAGTTGTCACACGAGGTAATCAAATGTACTTGTGGTGTCTGCAGGATCTCAACACATTGATACTGAAGCGGGGGTCGTCAAGTAAGAATGATCCTGTAGGTAAGGGCTGTGCTACGCGTTCCCAAATTTGCACATCAAATGGACAAGGGAGTGGAAGTAATGAGTGAAGGAGAGAGAAAGGAAAGAAGAAAGGAAGGATTGTTGTGAAGAGGAGATGAGTTGTGCGGGTGAAAGTGAAGCGGATCAACACGTCAATAATGGAATCTTTTGCGAGGTTTTGAGGGGGGGGGAGATGGGCCAAGCATATCTCTTGTGCACGCACGACTAAGCCCCGGGAGATAAGCGTTAGCCGAAAACCTTGTCTCAGCCCAGTGAAAACGTCAAACTAAGCCACAATCGTCTGCTGCCTCATCTGGGTAAGTGCAATCACAGAAAGTCTACAGGGCTCTGAAGAGAATTGGAAGCACATCTCTGAGAGGGATGGGTTTAGATGTAACGTTATATTACGGCTGCCTCTACTATATGTATATGTATTGGATCCATACCTCGTACAGAACAATCTGCATGGATAATGGGTATCTTGACACTGTGTCGCGTAGCTCTTCGTCTAGTAGGTAGTCTGTTGATGAGCATGTATACGACCGTTCCACACATCGGCCTACTGGAGGGCACAACGCTTGATGGTGGTGACGAAAGATATTGATGTTTTCCAACACCCATGGAAAAGAACCGGCTGAAATAAGTAGTATGTATGCATCCCGAAAGCTACACCAGGCAAAGGTTGAGTTATTGGTGTAAGCAGAGGGTCTCATCATCGCTGATGAGCAAGGCAAAATAGCAATCTAAGCACATCTTCGGCACAACAGCAGCCAGGGAGTGGCTGAATTGCAATTTGACATCAGTGCTATGCCTGCCATGTTCCAAGCAGTCACGCTGATCCAATGGACACGACTGCAAATGTTGCAAGCTTTTCTGATATGTAAACACTCCACATCGTGGCGAGTAGGAAATTTCGTATGGTACAACCGACAAAATGACGCTCGCAAACAGGTCGGTAAGATCTTACATACATATTACAGCTCGCCGTGGTCGTATTTGCTCAGGATCTCGTCTGCCTGTGCGGGTTGGGGTCTCGAGAGTTTACCTTTGCTGATTTGATCAACTACCACATCGAACCGTGCGCCCATAAGATATGCAACGAAGACCTGCGAGCATCAGTGATGGTCGATCTGGCAGTAAAGCAGAGGCGGCATACCATGATACATGAAAGCAGGAATAGTGTGCCCATGACTGCCATCAGCATGTAAATCGTGTCCCATTTCGCCTCTTCCGTTGCCTTGGCATTCGCGGCGTCCAGTGGTTGTGCTTGGCTGGTCTTGTCTACCTCACTGGCTTGTTGCTGAACGATGACTTGTGGGCTTTGCGAAGGGAAGATTGACTCGATAAATTGCTCAATCTGTAGCTAGATCAGTGATCGTGTGATGATTACTGGAGCGATCAAGAACTAACCCTGGCGCAAGCAATACTGATCTTGAGGAAATTTGGATCTTTGGGCGTGTTCTTCTTATGAATCTTCCGAGCAAACATTCGGAAGACTTCGCACACAGTCTGGAGATTCTGGGTGGACTGCACCATAATCCGACAAGCGTCCCCCTTTTTGATCTTAATATTCCTCTGGAAGATGGCCGGATTTCGAAAGACAAGCTCAAGGGAAGCGATGGCCATAGATTGAGGGATAGCAGCAAAGTTGAAGACACTTTGCTCTTTAAGACCCGCCAGATAAAAGAGGCATTCGTCCGCATGAGTGAGAGCGTTGAGGACCATCTCTGAGCTGCAATTGAGTGCCGCTTCCAAGTTCTCCTTCTCGAACAGATCCTCAAACTTGTCTACGTGCTTGCTCCAGATCTCCTTTGGATAGAAGATACGCTTGTCTTCCCAATCTTCTTTGATATCCCGAATGATGTTGGTCTTCTGCAAGAACAAACCCATAGACTCCTGAAGATGTGGTTTCTGCAGCAGCGCTGGATTCGCCAACTCGCTTTCCACAAACAGTCGAGTGAGCCCTTCACCCACAAGACCAGCAACGTAATGACAGTAGAGATTGTAATCCTCGACAGTGTTCACACCGATAGAGTTGTGAATTGCGTTCGCACAAAAGTCCGCCATGCCGTTACCCATCTTGTGCGTGATGTCCTTGATGATCGTTCGATATGCAGGCTTAATCTTCTTGAACTCTTCGACCACGTTGTTGAACTCGACAAGCAATTGCCTGTCCTTTTCGTCAGGGCCGTTCCCATTGAAGGTCCAACCATCCTTCTCCAAGATGTCATCAAAGTGTCTAAGCAGTGGGTCCTTCTCTTCCAGCGCAATGGTCATGTCATCTTCAATGGTGTCAAGGCCGCGCAAGATTAGATAGAAAACAGCGATAGGCACGAGCAACTCTGGATGAAGCTCCTGAATGACTGTGCTGAAACTTCTGCTTGTCAAATCGAGGAGATCAAAGCATTTGCGCAAGGTAATGGACTCCTTTTCTTCGTCTCGCTCGTGTACGGGTTGATGCCATACTTTCCTATGATTAATTCGTCAGAGGGCAATCTATAAAAACTGAGTTCGAGAAGACTTATGCACACCATTGTATGATGTCTCTCAGCTCCTGGGGATGCACAATATAGTAGAGAACGTCGGTGACACGCATCGTATGGATGAGAAAGCTATAACCCTGCGCGACGGGGGAGAGGCCCTGCGGTGATACTGACAAATAGACCTCTTTTATGAATACAATGAGTTGAACGAAGATGTTGTTTCGGTCAAGACAGTATGATCTAGAAGAATTGGCGCATTCACAGATCGTTAGAAAGACACGGTGCTCTCCGTGTAGCCGCATCAACTACGGCAGTCGCACAGCCGTACCTTAGGTACGCACTCCGCGCTACCTTGATTGCATGAGCGCCGCACTAATGTCCTTCAAGCTAAACAGTTTACGGAATCTTGGCCAATAATCATATCACAAGGAAAATACTGAGCCAAAAAAAAACACCTCCTCTAGCTCAAAATGAATTTTCAGAATAACTTCATCAGAACTGCACCAAATAAGCTCAAAATCTAGTCAGTAACTCTTCTCATTGCACTTTATAACTTGATATAGATCACAATGTTGAGATCTTTATGATCAGCAGTGAGTGTGCAACTCTTCTTTTTATCAGAGCACATCACTCAATTAAAACATGAAGCAACTCAACTTCAGATCTTTATGAACTTAAAGATCAAGAAAGACAAGCTTAAAAAGATTTTTCAATGAATTTACATTAAATTCTTTATTAAATCTATTCAGAACTTTGCAGAAAGAGTTTTAAATCAATCTGAAACAGTTTAAATTATAGTTAATCTGAAAGCTTTACAATGAATCATGAATACAGTACAACACAACATTACAATTACAAAGAACATTTTAAAAATTCTTATTAGCAGAAACTCTGCATTGCAATTCTTCATCATCACAGAATATAAATACACATATATTTAAGCTTAAATGACAGTAAACACATTGTCATTCTTAATAGCAGCATTCTTTTCATTATTATTTAAAGAAAGAAACATCATCACAGATCTTTTCATATTTAATGACTGCAGAATTATCATTAAACTTATTAACACTGTCTTCATTAATTATTGATGCATTCTTTTATCAGTTACACTACATAACTGTGTTAATAATCACATTTATGTCACTGCAAATCAAAACATTATCACTATTAAGATTGCAGCTATTAAGCAACTGAAGTTAGATGATTTGACAGTGTATACATTCATAGTGATTGAAAAAGAGTTATTACAGAATAATATTAGATGAATTATATTTTTAGAAGCAGACAGCAAGATAGTCATCATCATTTATAATGTTATTATACATAACATATTGATACAGAGCATCAAAATGAAAGATTAGCAAGTTACAGTGATATGTATATAGATAGAAAATTATAAGATTGAAGCTGAGAAAAACATCTTAATTAATTATGTAAAGTGACTGTGCAGCTCAAAATGAGCAGCAGAGTCTGTAATGATGAAATTTATAAATGTAGAATACATCAATTTAATGTTTTAAACTGAATTGATTTGAGATTCTGAGTATAAGAAGACAGAGTTATATGATTGAGCTTGCTGCATTTAGAAGTGTTTTAAGTGTTATAAGTATGATTATATAAATGCTCAATGTGAAAATACTTAGAAATGCAGTATATATGCAGAGAGTCATAAATCTGAGAATTGTTTCTTTAAAAATCTAGAATTTAACATTAAGAAGTGTGTAAGCTGCAGAGATTTACACAAGATATAAGATAATAAGTGTTCTGAGTTTTAGAAAGAGACAGTGTGCATGTAGATGACATGCAACATCAAGTAGATTTGATAATAAATATTAACTTAGACATTAGTCATTAAATTTAAAGAAGTTACACTCTTAAAGACAGTTAACAGTGAAGTCAGTAAGATTAATATTAACAGTTATAGCAAAAGCATTAACAGCAGCAACAGTGACAATAATGACAGCAGTGACAATATTAATGAGAATGCAACACTTACATTACATATAACAATGAGTAACAGTCATGAAATCATCAGTAAGTTTTACTTAACAATATTTAAGATTCTTACAAGAATCTCATCAATCTTAACATCAGTCTTAAAGACATTCATTAATAGAAATAAAAAGCAATCAATATTATTTACAAAAACAGTGATTACAAATGCAAATTGAATCTCTTTAAGATCAGTGAATGAAAACAGATCTAAAAAAATCACAATTAGATCTTTAAAAATGTGAAAGACAGATACTGTAATAAAGATAACAGTGAATCATTGAAGCATTAAATTCTTTAAGTATTAAATAAATCTAAAAAGCAGTTAAATAACAGAAATTAAAAGTGTCTCTGAGCAGAACTCAGTGAGCTTGCTGTTTATCAGTTAAGATGACTTTACAGTAAACATTATGAATATAGAGATAACATTAACTTTAGAGATTACAATAATAATAAAGTAATGTTAATATATTTAAACTTTATCATCTTACAGTACAACACAATGAAGTTAAAAGACAAGATTATGACATTTCTGCTTCAGAATCTCATCATATAAAACTACAATGTGTTGATCATTTAGAAGTCATGACACAATAAACACAACAACAGTATTTATTATCTCTGCAAAAATTAATTTTATTTGATCTATCTGAAATTCATAGAAGAAAAATTAACTCAAATTTACTTCTACATTAATTCATGACTGAACTGCACAGACTGAACAGTTCAGACATACAGTAAAGATCTTATAACTTTAAAGATTCAGTATATTGAATATAGTCAGTTTAAGTATCTATGCATTTACAATGTGTACAGAGAAGCAGTTAAAAAGAATATTACAGTAACTTTAAAGTAACTGAATAATTTACTGAAGAATGATTATTGACAACACATTATAGTGAGAGACTTTAATCTGCATTATTTAACATGAGAAGATCTAAGAATAAAGAAGAATTCATAGACAGAGCAGTTAATATAAATAATGAATGAATAATAGCTTTCTTTGTTCTTACTGTAGAGCT